>Ga0065714_10064467_pt1 | contig 63317 bp, 45 predicted proteins | sample MisRhiReplicate2_FD_59101 | JGI IMG/M metagenome (GOLD analysis project Ga0065714, IMG submission 59101) | Miscanthus rhizosphere microbial communities from Kellogg Biological Station, MSU, sample Rhizosphere Soil Replicate 2: eDNA_1 v2... | ecosystem: Host-associated > Plants > Roots >...
ATAGAAATACCTTTACAGGACTGTTCCTGATTATGATCATTTTGGCAGGATCATTCTACTTTTTGAAGCCGAACGAGGCTGAAATGAAAAAAGCCAAAGAAACAGAGCGTTTAGATTCTTTGAAAAAAGCCGGTGTTACACCTGCACTAAAAGATACCACCAAAACTGCAGCGATTGCTAATCCAGCTGTTGATTCTTTAGCCTTAAAAGGCCCTTTTGGTACCGCTATAACTGGCACTGAAGCCAATACTGTTCTGGAAAACGAAAATTTATTAATCACTTTAAGTAATAAAGGTGGTAAAATTACATCTGTTGAAGTTAAAGGACAGAAAACCTTTACCGGTAAACCACTCATTTTATTTACGGGTAGCGAAAACAAGTTTGGCTTAAATTTAAATGCAGCTGGTAAAGTAATTAATACCAACGATTTATATTTTACTCCAACAAAAACAGGCAACACGGTTACCATGCGTGCCAACTATGGCGCCAATGCTTACGTAGAATATATTTACGATTTAAAAGCGTTAAGCAATAAAGTAGCTTTCAACATCAATTTAGTTGGTTTACAACAGGTAATTGCAGGTAATACTATTGGCCTAAACTGGTCGACTATCTTATTACAACAAGAAAAATCGATCGAAAGTGAGCACCGTTATTCTGCACCGTATTACAAATATTTAGACGGTGATGTTAACCACCTAAGCGTTTCGAAAGATGAAAAAGAAGAACTATCGAAAGGTAAAATCCAATGGTTCTCTTTCAAACAGCACTTTTTTTCAGCTTCTTTAATCTCCAAACAAGCTTTCGAAAAAGGAAGTTTAGAAGTTAAAATACCAACAGCTCCCGGCCAGGTAAAGTTTTATGATGCCAATATGCAATTGCCATATGCTCATACAGCAAACCAGGTTTATGAGATGGAATTCTATTTTGGAACCAACAAATTCTCTACCTTAAAAGCACAGGGTTATGATTTAGAGCAGCAGGTTGATATGGGCTACTGGCCATTGAAATACATTAACCGCTTTATTGTATTACCGGTATTTAACTTCTTAAACAGTTTTAACTGGAACTACGGTTTGATCATTCTGGTATTAACCATCTTGTTAAAACTTGCTTTATCGCCACTTACTTACAAGTCATACTTATCAATGGCTAAGATGAGGGTATTGAAACCAGAGATGGACGAAATTAAAGCTAAAGTAGGTGAAGATAACCCAACATTGGTTCAGCAGGAATATTTAAAATTATATAAGAAAGCTGGCGTAAATCCATTGGGCGGTTGTTTACCAATGGTACTACAATTGCCTTTAGTTATGGCTTTCTTCTTCTTCTTCCCTAATTTGTTTGAATTACGTGGCGAAAGTTTCCTTTGGATGAAAGATTTATCAACTTATGATGAGTTTATCAAATTTGGTGTAAAAATTCCTTTCATTGGCGATCACTTAAGTTTAATGTGTGTATTGATGACCATCTCTACATTGATTATGACTTATTTCAATAACCAGGTTTCAGGTGCAACTGGTCAGATGAAATATATTGGTTACATTATGCCGGTGATTTTCTTAGGGGTGTTGAACAGCTACCCTGCCGGATTAAACTATTATTATTTCTTAGCCAACTTAATGACTTTCGGACAGCAGTTCTTAATCCGTAAAATGGTTGACGATGAGAAAATCCATGCGCTAATCCAGCAGAACAAAGCCAGACCAGCTGATGAGAAAAAGAAAAAATCTAAATTCCAACAACGTTTAGACGACTATATGCGTCAGCAACAACAAGCTAAAAAGTAACTTAGCCTTTAATGATAGGAAAACCCTCGATTGCTTAAGTAGTCGAGGGTTTTTCGTTTGGACAGAAATCTTTATAATTGAAATAACTGTTTATTTGCGATCATTGAGGACACAGACCATGGAGATGCGCAGTGTGGCTAAGAGCGTTAAGCGCATGGCGTAAGGCGTTTGGCCTGCACAGCTTAACTTCGGTCATCCGACCTCTGACTCTCCAGACTAACTCCATTTAAGCTCCCCAAAAACACCTTTTAATTGTAATATTTGGCATACAAGTTTCCTAATAAGCTAAAAAATTCCAATTTTAGAAGATTAAATCTCAACCAACAAATTAATAAATTTAAAAATGCAAAAGAGACTAACTATTATTCTGTTTTTCGTTGTCAGCTTTGCCTACGCACAAAAGAAACCTTTAGATCATTCTGTATATGACACCTGGGAATCAGTAGGCACAAAGCAATTATCAAATAATGGTCAATGGGCTATGTATAGCATCTTACAGCAAGAAGGAGATGCACAATTATACCTTACTAATATTAAAACAAATGCAAAGATAAATATCCCAAGAGGGATGAACTCGCAATTTAGTAACGATTCTAAGTTCGCAGCATTTAACATCCGTCCACTAAATAAAGATTTGCGCCAAGCTAAAATTAAAAAGAAAAAGCCAGATGAATTACCAAAAGACTCGTTGGGGATTGCCAACCTCACTACCAGTGCCGTTACAAAAGTAGCCAGGGTAAAATCTTTCAAATTTCCTGAAGAAGGCGCTGGTGTAATGGCCTATTTAACTGAAAAGCCAGATACAGCAAAGAAAGCTTTACGACCAACGGAAAAAAAAGATGGCGAAACTGATTTTGCTGACGATGAACCTGCCGGAAAAGCTAAAACCGAAGAAGGAACCGATCTAGTGGTGAAAAATCTTTTAACAGGCATAGATAAAACCTATAAATTCGTTACCGATTATTATTTCAGTAAAGATGGCAAACAACTGGTTTTTGCCTGCAGTGGATCTAAAAAAGACAAAACGGCACCTCAGGGTGTGTTCTTGCTGAATACAGAAAAAAGCACATTAAAAACCCTGATTAAAGGAAAAGGAAGTTTTAAAAACTTCACTTTTGACGATGAAAGTGAACATATTGCTTTTGTGGGTGAGCAAAGTCCCGAGAAACAAGAAATAAAAGATTACAATATTTATTACAACTCTTTAACACTTGACACGGCGCAGATACTGGTAGATTTTGATATGCCAGGGTTACCCGCAAAATGGTCTGTGAATGGAGATGGAAAGATCACTTTCAGTAAAGATGGCAAGAAATTATTTTTTGGCATTTCTCCCATTAAAAAGCCAAAAGACACTACAATTGTAGATTTCGAAGTTGCAAAAGTTGATGTTTGGAACTACAAAGATGACTATCTACAGCCAATGCAGCTAAAAAATGTGGATAGGGACAGCAAAAAAAGCTATTTATCCGTTATTGATGTTTACAGCAGCGATCCTAAAGTAATTCCATTGGCAGATCTAAAATTACCAGATGCCAATATCATTGCGGAAGGTGATGCCAATATGGTTTTAGCATCGACAGACTATGGCCGCAGAATCGAATCACAGTGGAGTGGTTCTACCGCAAAAGATTACTATTTAGTTGACACTAAAAACGGTCAGAAAAAGAAAATTATTGATAATTTAAGCGGATATGCCATGGCTTCTCCAGGGGGAAACTATGTTTTATACTTTGATCGGAAAGCAGGTAGCTGGAATACTTATAACATAACCACGGGCAAATCAACCGTACTAACAGCCGGATTAACTGAAAAATTTGTTGATGAGGAGAATGATGTACCTGATCTTCCATCTGCCTATGGTTTGGCTACCTGGACTGAAGGCGATAAGGCTGTATTAATTTACGATAAATACGATGTCTGGTCGTTTTCACCAGAAGGAAAAACGGCGCCAAAAAACATTACCGCAGGTTTTGGAAGGGCTAACAACCTTACTTTCCGTTATCAGAACGTACAACAAAACAGAGGCGAGCGTAATGCCGACAAATTTGTTAAGCCCAACGAATTGATTTGGTTAGACGCATTTAACCAGATTACCAAAGAAAACGGTTTTTACCGCACCAACGTAGGTTCAGCTAAAGCACCTGAATTGGTTGTAATGGCTAAATTTAAATACTCCAGCCTGATAAAAGCTAAAGATGCTGATATTTACATTTATGATAAAGCCAGTTATGTAGAATCGCCAAATGTTTATATTACCACCGATTTCAAAACTGAAACCAAATTAAGCAATACCAACCCTCAGCAAAAAGACTATAATTGGGGTACAGCTGAATTGGTTAAGTGGACTACGCCAAAGGGTTATAAAGCTGAAGGTATTTTGTACAAACCAGAAAATTTCGATCCAAATAAAAAGTATCCTTTGATCGCTTATTTCTACGAAAAACTAACGGATGGCTTATATACTTATCAAGCGCCGGCTCCTACTCCATCCCGCTTAAATATTTCTTACTTCGTAAGTAACGGTTATCTGGTATTTGCGCCAGATATTAGCTACGAAACTGGACACCCAGGAAAATCAGCAGTTGAATTTATCAATTCAGGTGTGGAAAGTCTGAAAAAAAATAGTTGGGTAGATGGTAATAAAATTGGTATTCAAGGTCAAAGCTGGGGTGGTTATCAGGTAGCATACCTCATTACACAAAACAACATGTACGCTGCCGCCTGGGCGGGTGCCCCTGTAGCCAACATGACTTCTGCTTATGGAGGTATCCGTTGGGAAACCGGTATGAACCGTCAGTTCCAATACGAAAAAACACAAAGCCGTATCGGTGCAACACTTTGGGAAAAACCAGAATTATATATCGAGAACTCTCCACTATTTATGTTTCCGAAGGTTAATACACCCGTTGTGGTCATGGCTAATGATGCAGATGGTGCTGTGCCTTGGTATCAGGGTATCGAAATGTTTACCGCTCTGCGCCGTTTAGGTAAACCTGTTTGGATGTTAAACTATAATGGTGAAGCACACAACCTGGTTCAACGCCAGAACCGTAAGGATATTCAAATCCGCGAGCAACAATTTTTCGACTATTATTTAAAAGGTGCAAAAGCTCCCGCCTGGATGACAAGCGGAATTCCTGCTACTGAAAAAGGAAAAACCTGGGGTTTTGAATTAACCGATGATAAACCTTAGTTAGTCGGAAGTCCGGAGTCAGAAGTCCATGGTTAGGAGTATATAAACTGGCCATGGACTTTTTATTTTGGGTTGATGATTTCATGGCGAATAGTTCTTAGCCAAATATTCTGAGTGAGTAGTCTATCAACCATTTGACTATTGACCATAAACCATTATTTAGTATGCAGAATCCGACTCCACACTCCTCTACTATGAACTTTCGACTAAAAAAGGTATTTTAACCCCTTCAAATAAAACCACACAACCCTAATGGCATTAAGCAGAATTTGGTCAGCATTTATAATTGTAGCTATCGTTGTAGCGAGTATTAAATGTTTCTTTTTCGGACATAGCGATATTTTTAACTGGATGGTAATCGGTAAATCATCCGATCCCTTAAATCCTTTAAAATTAGATGGCATTATTGAAACCTGCTGGATCGCGGTTGACCTCTGTATTAAATTGATCGGAACATTGGCTTTATTTATGGGTTTAATGAGCATTGCCGAAAAAGCAGGCGGTATCCGTTTATTATCCAGGATTATAGGTCCCTTCTTTTCGAAACTTTTTCCAGAAATACCAAAAGGGCATCCATCTATGGGGCATATGATCATGAATTTCTCAGCCAATTTATTAGGTTTAGATAATGCAGCCACTCCATTTGGTATAAAAGCCATGGAAAGTTTGCAGGAGCTCAATCCAAATAAGGATGTAGCCAGTAACTCGCAGATTATGTTTTTATGCTTACACGCTGCAGGTTTATGTTTAATTCCGGTTAGTGTAATCGCCATTAGGTCAACTCAAAATGCGCAAGATCCAACTGATATTTTCATCCCATGTTTAATTGTAACTTTTGTTGGCACCATGGCCGCCATGCTCATTGTATCCTTTAAACAAAAGATAAACTTACTTCAGCCTGTTATCATTACCTGGGTATTCAGTATTTCGGCTGTTGTGGGTTTACTGGTTTGGTATGTGAGCAAATTAAATGCGGAAAGTATAAAATCATTTTCAGGTTTATTAAGCGGCGGAATAATTTTATTGATCTTTTTACTGATTGTATTGGGCGCTTTGTATAAAAAAATAGATGTTTTTGATGCATTTATCGACGGGGCCAAAGGTGGATTTGAAACTGCACTGAAAATTATACCTTACTTAGTTGGAATTTTAGTTGCCGTAAGCATGCTGAGAACCAGCGGAACCTTTGATGTCATCATGAGCGGGATTAAAAATATGTTTGTATTTTTTGGAGCCGACACTAAATTTGTTGATGCCTTACCCACAGCCTTGATCAGGCCTTTAAGTGGTGGTGCTGCCCGGGGAATGATGGTAAGCACCATGATTTCAAGTGGGCCAGATTCGTTTGCCAGTAAGCTGTCCGGTGTTTTTCAGGGTGCTTCTGACACAACTTTCTATGTAGTGGCGGTTTACTTTGGTTCTGTTGGCATCAAAAATACACGTTACGCTATCGGCTCAATGTTATTGGCTGATTTAGTTGGGGTTTGTACGGCGATTGCACTTAGTTATATGTTTTTTTCGTAAGGTTGGTTTATTTGTTATTTGTAAATGCTGGATTAGTCTTTATACCGTTATTACCAGGCCAGTTTTTTTCCTGGCGAAGACACCCATAACTCGCATCCCTATCGGAATTTAGGCATCGGATTATGCATCAAATCCCTAATTCGCCTTTAAAGGATTCTTCATTGTATTTAGAATAGCGAAAGGAAGAATTAAATATTAAAAATCCCTGCCAGATATTTAATTTGACAGGGATTTCAGCATCCTGCAAATTGGAGACAGGATTTATGCTTCAACATTTTTATGATGCGGTACTAGCAAGAAGTTTGAGGAGATATTCTATTGATGATTTCATCAATAGCATCAGGATCAATTACAACGTTTTTGGAAGCACACCATTTTTCTGTTTTATTATCTAACCAGATACAAAATGAATGGTAGCCATCTAAAACAACAGCATAAGTTTCGTGAAAATCATCTTGAATACGCATGCAAAATCCCTTAAAAATTTTGCCTCTCACATTGAATTGCAGGGTGGAATAATTTTCTAACATGGCTCATTATATTTTTGGTTAATTTACAACAAATTATAAACGAGAATGTTTCGTCAATTTAAAGGAATTAATAATTAATTCTTAAGCTAACTGCAGAGACTTAACCTATGTTTAACATATTGGAATAACCTTTAGCTATTAAACGCTTTTTTGAAGGTAAAAATATTTCGCACTGCAAATTTAATATTGTGCGCCCTCTTTTTACAATCGAGGTTTCTGCGACAATTTCGTCACCTTCACCGGCTGTCGAAAAATAATCGATGTAATTATTTACAGTGGTATACCGTTCATTTAATCCCATAGTAAAAACTGTTGCACCAATTAAATCATCAATAATGCCTGCTGTTACACCGCCATGTAAAATTTGATAAGGATTGGTCATTTCTTTACGGATGGTATATTGGCACACCAACATGCCATATTCTGCCTTAATTAAAACAGGCGCTAGCCAGTTCATAAAGTTAGAAGGCGAATTGCTAATTACCTTGTCAATTGATTGCCTTAAAAAAGTTAAACGCTGTTCGCTTAAAGAAGGTTCCATATGTGGTGAAATGTTATGATGTAAGATGGATGAGGTAAATGTAGGAAAAATAGAGCACAGTCCTTAGTCTTAGTCCGTAAGATGGAACGGCTGGCAGGAAAAAGGTTTAATGGCAAAAAAATGGAAGATATAAATACCTCCCATTTCCAAAACGAAACTTCAAACAGTATTTAAGATGTAATCATATAGGATGAATAATGGAGACGCCGGTTGGTCATTTACATTTCTCATCATCCCTACTCCATCCCATAATTATTAAATCTTTAAATCGGAATAATCACTTTAAAACTTAAGTTTCTGCCCATATTGTAAATCCCTGATCGGCCATTGGGCGAGCGGTTATAATATTCGAAATACTTCAATCTGTTTAGATTAGATTGGTAAGAGATATTGAAAATATTATCGGCCTGAAGAAAAATATCACAGATGTTTTTTCCTTTCCTTGTTTTCAGCGCTGCCCCTATTCCTCCATTAATCAAAGTATAACCTGCTGTAAAGCTTTCAGTATTATCAAGCGCATAAAATTTATCCTGATCAGCGAAAAAAGCAGCATCAATTTTAATATAAGGCTTGTCAAAAATACCAATAGGCTTTTGCGCTGTTGCCTTAATTTCCGTTCTCAATTGTAAAGGCGGAATAAAAGGAAGGTATTTGGCATCGCTGCCATGCTGATCCAATAGCTCCTGGTTTTGGTTCAATCCTACGGTATATGCCAAACTATTATTAAAACTTAGCCATTTTAAAGCCACTGGATGAAGATTTACAGCAATTTCAGCGCCATATAACCTGGCTTTTGATTGTTGGTACTGATAAGTTAGGTTCCCGGGAACTATAACCACTGGATTTCCGTTAGCATCGGTTAAGCGGGATTGATAAATGTAGTTCTGAATATTGTTATTAAACAGTTCCAGACTTATTTCAGCATCTTTTAAGTAAGCAATAATGCCAATATCTTCCTGAAGGTTAAATTCTGGTTTAAAGGTCCTGTTACCCAAATACACAATGTGCGCACCTGGATCTAATCCGTTAGAACCGATTTCTGTAATATTTGGGGCCCTATAACCTCTCGCAATATTAGCCTTAATCAAAAGCCTTTCGGAAATATTGTAAGTTAAACCTAAACTTCCCGATACGCCGTAATAATTTTTACTAAAAGAAGGAAATTGCAATTTTCCAGTAGCATCAGTCGAACTCACCTGTTTACCAAAACCTGTTTGTGCATCGGTACCTACATAAAAATCACTCCAGTGTATATTTCTTCTGTCTATCCTAATCCCTCCGGAAACATCTACCTTACCCATAGATTTCTTTGCAAAGTAAAAAGCACCCACATCGAAAAGATCATAATCGGGAATGGGAAAATCAGTAGCAGCTTTACTCCTGTTTGCCTGATACATACCATTAAGCCCGATGGTACTTTCAATACCGGCAAAATCGGGCAGGTTGTATTTAAGATCATAATTAAAAGTGTTTAACACTACATAAAGCCCAGCCTGACCTGGCCATGTCGGGTGATTATATTCTCTCCTTACACTTTGTTGTCCGCCAATCAATAAATTTAAATCACTTGTTCCAAATTTAAACTGACTGGTGTTATAAAAACGGTAATGTTGAATGTGTTGATGCAAGGGGTTAATGGAATAGGTCTTTAGATCACTTTCAGACACAACAGGCCTGTTTTTTATATCGTCTCCATCATCCAAAACCTGCCTGGTAAATCTTCTGGATAAAGAATCTCTGCTGCCATCAGGAATTTCCATCAAATTATCATAGTAGGTAATGGCTGTTTTAGTAAAACCCCAGGCTTTATCTACCCTGGCACTGGCAGATAAATTGTATTCTCTAAAAGCTGTTCCATACACCAATCCATCAATTTTATTTTGGTAATTATGTGCTGTTTTCCCGGTTGCCCTAAAGGCATATTTCCAATCATTTTTAATGTAGGCTAGTCCGAGCGACGAACCAATCATCCCATTATTACTCTGGTAATTCGCTGTAAAATCGCCTTTCAACTTTCCATCTTCAAAATTAGGCGTATAAGGAATCATATTAATTACTCCAGCCAATGCATCTGAACCATAAGTTAAACTGGCAGGTCCTTTTACTACTTCGGCTCTGGTAATGCCATATTCATCCACCTCAATTCCATGTTCGTCGCCCCATTGTTGCCCCTCTTGCCTTAAGCCATCATATAAAGTTAATACCCGGTTATAACCTAAGCCCCTTATAAAAGGTTTAGAAACATTTGGGCCAGTAGTAACCGCTGTAACTCCCGGCACTCCTTTTACAATGGCCTCGATCAGATTAGTATTGACGTTTTGATCCATTGTTTTTTTAGAAAGTACGGCAATAGGCACTGGACTTTTCCGTAATTGTGTTGCCCGGTTTACGCCGGTAATCACCACATCATTTAAGTCGGAAGCTGAACTTAATAAGTCGGCATTAACAAAAACCGTATCTTCTTTTAATGTTATCCTAATTCTTTTGGACTGATAACCGATGCCTGAAAAAACCAGATCACAATTTCCAGAAGCGATTCCGCTTAATAGATAGCTGCCTGAACTACCCGATTTTGTTAACTGGTTAGTACCTAAAATTTTAATGGTGATGTTTTCTACAGGTACATTCTGAGAAGTCACTAATCCCTTAATTGTAACCTTTTGGGCAATGGCATTTAGCGATATCAAAAAACAGAAGCAATATAATAATGGGGATTTCATGAATAAAAATGATTTATCTAAATATAATTTTAGACAAATCTAAATTTTAATTTATATATATCAAATAAAATATTTAGATAATATTTAAGATTAAGACAGATAAGTGTTTAGCGTAAGTAGAAAAGTATTTTAATGGCGGTAAGTGGCACAGAATGCTTACAGTTTCGTGCCTTTTTTTGATCTATAGGAAAGCAATAGCGTATGTCTCCAGCCAATTAGCAGATTTAAACAGAGATAGATCCTTCGATTACGCTACAATTGACAAACCTCTTAAGAAAGGTCATCATTGTGAAGATTAACGACGAAGCAATCTTTCATGCTAGTAGTCTTTCCATAAAGATTGCTTCGTTGGCTAAAAAAGCCTTCTCGCAATGAAGATAATCTAGGGTGATTTATTTCCTTTAAATTCTCATGTAATTTATATTTATTTTTACACAATAAATTAACTTTCAGGGTGTCACATCGAAGGGACTAATCAAGCAAAAGGATCTTCCAATACGCTCAGCACAAAACACTTAGATATAATAGTGCTTAAACACTTGAGTATTTTGGGTTATAACAATTGAAATAATTTATAGATTATTCATATTTAAGTGCGTCTATAGCATTTGCTTTGGCTGCACGGTAAGACCTGAAACTTACAGTAACCAGTGTTAATACCATTGAAGTTACCATGGCCAACATAAAAGGCCAGAGCCCCATTGAGGCGCGGTATGCAAAACCTGATAACCACTTATTAGCCAGAATGTAAGCCAATGGCCAGGCCACTATATTGGCGACAAAAACCATCCTGATAAATGAACTGTTCAGCATTTTTACCAATTCTACTGTTGTAGCGCCAAGCACTTTCCTGATGGCCATTTCACGCGTACGCTGCGCCGCTACAAAAGAAACCAGTCCGAAAAGGCCTATAAATGAAATAAACATAATTACACCGGCAAATATCCTGAATAAAAGACCTGTAATGCGATCTGATTCGTAATATTTATCAATATCACTATCCATAAATTTCGCATCGTACACTTCGTTAGGAAAACTGCTTTTCCAGAGGTTTTCTATCTCTTTCATTGCGGGCATGATCTGTTTAGCATCCAGCGCTAGTCCCATAATATAGTATTGCCTTTTTTCCTGATAAAAAACCATTGGCGATATTTTTTCTTTAAGCGATTGGTCATTAAAATCTTTAATCACACCAACTAAAGGCCCTGTCCTTCCATTCTGAGAAATTATTTTACCAAGTGCTAATTGTGGATTGGTAATACCGATTTTCTTTATAAAGGTCTCGTTCGCGATATAAGCATTCGCTGTATCACTCTTCCCATATACTTTTCCTGCTAAAAATTGCAGTCCAAATAAATCGAAATAGTGTTCATCACTTGGGCTTAAACGCACTTCAAAATCTTTATTCTCCCTCCCATCCACATAAAAATTTGTGGTGTTCATCATACCCGAAAGCGGTGGTCTTACAAAATAACTTTGTTTTTCTACGCCTGGAACATGAAGTAATTTCTCCCTGAACAGTTGTTGACGACTCATGCTCGCACTATCTCCTGGAAAATTAAGCAACACAACAGCATCTTTCTTAAAGCCGAGCGGTTTTTCCCTTACATATTGCATTTGCCTGATGACGACAACAGTGGCAATAATGAGCACAATGGTAATGCTGAACTGTATCACAATCAGTATCATTCTCAAACTTAAACTCCCCGATTGGATGCGTACTTTATTTTTAATGGCTAAAGCTGGACTAAAGCCTGAAATAATCATTGCCGGATAAAATCCTGCCAAAAAGCTGACCAGAACAACCAGAAAAAACAAAAAGAGAAAAACTGTAGTATCCGTAAACAGAGATAATGAAACCTCCCCTTTAAAAAGATGAGATAAAAAAGGCAACATCAACTCTGAAAAGATACATGCCAAAAGCATAGAAATAGCTGTTATCGCTGTGGTTTCAGCCAAAAACTGAAATACAAGCTGCATGCGCATCGCCCCCATCACCTTACGTACGCCCACCTCTTTTGAACGGTTAACCGACTGCGCCGTAGCCAAATTGATAAAATTGATGCAGGCGGTAACTATTAAAAACAGAGCAATGGTGGCCAGGCCATATACTTCCTTTTTGGTAATATTTGTTTCAGCAAAGTTATTATAACGTTCGCTAAAATGAATATCAGACAAAGCCTGAAGATGACTACGTTGATTGCCGGCAAGCTTTTTTTGCTTTAGATATTTATTGTTCATCCTTTCTAACGATTGTTCAAATACAGCCATAGAAGCTCCTGATTTTAACAATACAAAACATTCGTTATAAGTACTCACCGAATCCCAATCCTGATTTTTATAGCCATAAAAAGTGGGATAACTGATCATGATTTCCAATGGAATACTGCTACTGCCGGGCATATCGGTTATTATCCCAACTACTTTTAGCTGAATGGAATTCCAAAATGTAAAACTTTTACCAATGGCCTGTTGGGCAGAACCAAAGAAAGCTTTAGCGGTTTTTTCCGAAATAACTGCAGTATTTGGTTCTGAAAGCGACTGGGTCGGTTTCCCATAAAGCCACTTCACCTGTAAAATATCAAATAAATCAGCCTCTGTAAAATATACATCTTTTACCGCTTTAAAATGTTCGGTACCATTACCATTGCGTACCAGCACTACGCCGCTGTTGCGCGAAATCCTTGCGATTTTCTCTATGCCTATCAGTTCTTCTTTAGCTGCCGGGGCAAATGGTAAAGGCACTCCCGAAGAATAGTCATCAAAATTATTGTATTTCCAATCAGTTACAAATCTATATATCCGATCTGCATTTTTAAAGTGGGTATCGTAACTTAATTGAAACCTGATAAATACAAAGATCAAAATGCAACTGGTCATCCCAATAGATAGACCAAGAATATTAATCATCGCATATGATCTGTTTTTAATCAGATTTCTAAAAGCAATTTTCAAGTTTAATCTGAACATAGGCTGAATTTAAGCAAACAGGTCCATTCTTATGCCAAATATAAATATGCGGTTTAAAGCGAAGAAAAGGTAAATAAAATACAATTACTGTTCAGAAACGAACAATACTGTACGCAAGCGGACAATAATTTTAATAACAATATATAAATTCTTAAAATCGATATCTAGCTGATTATAAATAACCTGCACTTGTTAAACTAAAATCAACAGAAAAATCCTTTCAAAATTTTTATCAGTATATGGTCATAACCAGGGTTATTATGATTATTATTGGAAACAAAAGTGTGAATGAAACTATAATACCTGAGGGATTGTTGAACCTAAAGGACTTGTTAAACAGTACTAATCCTATAAACAGAATATATGTTGGTGATCAATAATTTCGAAGAGTATGAATCATATCTAGGTAAAGAACTAGGCATTTCGCAATGGCATACCATAGACCAGGAGCAGATCAATAAATTTGCAGATGCAACCCTGGATCATCAATGGATACACACTGATCCGGAAAAAGCTAAAAATGAAGGACCATTTAAAGCGACAATTGCACATGGCTATTTAACCTTATCCTTAATTCCTTATTTATGGAAGCAAATTGCCGATGTACGTAATACTAAAATGGAAATCAATTATGGTATTGAACGGTTTAAATTCGGACAGGCTGTTTTAGTGGATAACGAAGTGCAGTTAAAAGCTAAATTAAATTGCATTAGCAATTTGAGGGGAATAACTAAAGTTACCATTCAGGCTACGCTTGTAATTAAAGACCAGCCAAAGCCAGCATACGTGGGTGATGTGGTATTTTTATATCATTTCATATAATATCTTCCAATTTCGGCGATCTCATTTAGTTTTTGCACCCGATAAACCTGATATCGGACAGCTTGATTTGGCTAGCAACATTTTTAATGATATAAAAGCATTTTGTTTGCTGGCTTAATATGCTATTACCTAAGTGACGTTTTAAGGTATTTTTTACGCATATGGTTTAAAATATAAAAAGCCCCGATATCCATCTGGGCTTTTCTAATCAACTAACCTAAACTTATAAATACTAACCAAATATTTACATCGCAAATCTAAATATCGATTATTAATATGGTGTTAAATATTTATCACCTGTTATCGTGAAAATTGATTATCAATAATTAACGACCCTGATTTTCAGGCTATTTTCCCTGGGGTAATCTGTCTTATTTTGCTAAATTACCACCGATTCGGCTGACCTGTAGTTCAAAATCAATACTTTAAAAATTAATACTGCAAACAATTATTTTACAGCCCGGGTTGCCTTATCAAAAGAAAGCACAAGGTTCTTTTGGTCAACCTGCTTTAAAGGCACTTCATGTACATTTTTACCCCTACCGGTAGTAAAATAAACATCAGCTTTAGCAGTCTCCCCTTTTTTAATCCCATCCTCAAACAAAGCAATCCCAAACAGGGTACTGTCCACTTTCGATGAGGCCACAATACTCACAGTACCTAAAGCATAGTTGCCATTATTCTTCAGGTTCACAACGCCCTGTTTATAAGTGTAACTCACTCCTTTCAACGTTTCCAGGTAGGTTTTATTTTTGCTGGTAATAGGTTGATAGGTTTGCCCGTAACCTGAAAATCCACAGGCTGCCAGCAGTAAAACAAAAATGATTTTTTTCATGATGTATATGGAATAAACAATAGCATAAATATCGCAAAAAGCTTATTATCAATAGGCCAAAAATAAATTTTGATCCTGATAAATTAGGGATTTTACAAATTAATGAATAAGGACATAACGTACTGGTATTAAAAGCGTTTAGACCATTTTCAACTAGAAAATAATACGTGAATTGTACAACATCATCTGCGTTGATTTATATGGTATCTTTTTGGATTATCTCGGTTTCTAAATGAAAATGATCTTCATCACCAAAACCACAAGCGCTGCTGTTAATGTATTCAAAAAATTAACCATATCATTGCCGATTATCCCTTTTCTCTCCAGCACAGCGCCCAGTATAGAATCAGTCAGGTTTCCCACCGTTCCTGCAATAACAATAAAGTAAAAATTCATATTCCATCCATATCCTAGTGCATAAATAGCAGCAATCATGCCACTACCTAAAATACCGATCAACGTTCCTTCCAGACTGATTACACCATCCATTCCACAGCGGTCTGACCTGAAAGAAACAATATTAAAAAACTGTTTTCCATAAACCATCCCCAGCTCGGATGACAAAGTATCGGCAATGGCTGAGGCGAAGGCTGCCGCCATTGCCGGAAGCGCTAAATAGTCAAACGAGGGATAAGATAAAATCACTATACCTGCAATACCAGCAGCACCGGCATTAGCAAGTACCTGCAACACGCTGCGGCCATTTTCAGTTTCTACTCTTGTTGCATTCGCCAGCTTTTTGTACTTCTGCCAGGAAGTAGCTGCAGAACCCAAAATAAAAAACATGCTCATCATCGCAACACCTGTGTAACCAACGGCAAAATAAATAAGGCAGGCCAATATACCACCTGTAAGCGCAGCAGGAACAGTCAGTTTTTTGGCCAGGACACTATAAGCAATGCCAGCAATAATAATGATAGGCAAAAAGATGCCGTTATTGAACATATGGCAAATATATTTGAATTTTATGAATGAAAAGTACCGAGGAAATATTTACGGGGTAATTAGCGATTAACATAACATCTGAAAATTAATAAGGCCAGTTAGCAGATGAGCAATAATCGATACTCTCCATCATTTTCTATTGGTGCACGGTGAATACAGGGTAAACATTGTTTCTCAGGATGATCTACCGCCAGCCTCCACAGGTGGCCCAATCCCAATTTCAAAGGTACTGCACCTGGTTTAGCCTGGTAATGCAGGTCAAAATAATGTTCTGTCAAAAAGTTTTCAAATTCTACCTCTGTACCATCATGCAATTCTTTGAGCTTCTGCCGGATCTCTGGCACCAACACCTTTTGTTCAGCCTGATGATTGGCTAAGATTTCACTTGCTGTGCCATAGTAGGTACATAAAAAAGTAGCTGTGCCAATGGGCGACCGGTCTACATGAAAAGAATATACATCTGTTGAAATGAAATCTAATTCTTCATCACGTTCGTAACTTTTAATCAAATTCAAAGAAGGTGATGCGCCAGCATCGGTTAACAACTGAAAATCGCTCAGAATAACCACCCTCGCTATATGTCCTTTTTCTGAAAGCTCAAGTGCCTGGAGATCTTCCATTGAAACTTCCGTTAAGTTTGCTTTCAATTCGAGTTTAGACACAATTTCCTTAAAATCCCCCAAAAGGTCTCTCTGCCAGCAAACTGCGTTTACATCTCCTTTAAAGGCTGTATCCATCAGATGAGAAAAAGTAGAGACTACGGCAATCTGTGCACGATCAGAAAATTTGTTATCCATTTTATAATTCAACCATTTGGCCATCATTTGCATCAAAAATAAGGAATAGCGCAGACGATAGATAGTGAGGATGAGTTATTTTTCATTAATAACAAATGCAATTAGCTTTTTACCGGTTTCTTTCAATCGTAGTATACAAAGCCCACTCCTGTAGTAAGATTGTTTATATTCGCCTATGAAAACCAAATGCCTTCTTTCGACTCAACATCTGGAATTTACTTCTCTTTAGCCAGATGATACGTAAATGCCGTTTTTTTGTCCATCAAGTCCCAGGTTGAAATCTCATCCAGCACTTCCTGGTGATGTTTTTTACTGATATCGCGAAGGGCATTCCCAACTGATTTTCTTAAATATTCGCTGTCATCTGATTTATTTGAACTGATCAGCATAATGGCAGTATGCGGATGATCTTTAAAGTAAGGGCGGCCCGTCCAGATGCGAAGTCCTTCTGTTACCGCTCTTTTCACATTCGGATTAGGATCTGAAAGCCATTTTTTAATAACAGGAAGACTTTCCCCGTAACCTGTAACTTTGCAATATTGGTCAAAAGCTTTCGCCAGCATTTCCTGCACCCGCCAGTTTTGATCATCTGCCACACGTGTCTTCAGGATCTGAAGCGCTTCCGGATGGGTTGGCGAAAGCTCTCCTAAAATATAGGTGGCCAGCATCCTTACCTGGTAACTGCTGTCGGCGAGAAACTTAAGCGCAAGGTTAAAATGCTGCGCTTCCTGATCTGCTAAAATCTGATCGCCGGCCACTATTATATGCTTAAAGCCATGTTCAATTTGTTTAATGTGATCAATAATTGAGGGTATCATCCTGACGGTGTAAGTTTATTAAATTGTTCTGCCGTTTCATACTTTAATCTGGCACATCTGCGATTTTTAATCAGAGATTATGGTCCGATCTATTATACTATAAATATACATTCTCCAATTTATATGGCTTTCTTTTATATTATAATTTAAAATAATCAACAGCACTTTTACACAAACTGCCCATAGTGTTTTTTAGATTATCTTATGTCAGCTGGCTAATATTGATCACTTACACTGAGTTAGCGTTCATCTGTAAATTTAATTTCCATAATCTTTTGCTCAAATTGCTCCGGAGCCACCCGCGCTTTTGCCTTTATACGGGCCTTGTAGGTATAAACAGTATTTACTGTATAATCCAATATGCGGGCAATCGTTTCCGTATCAGTAACTCCTAAACGAATAAGTGCAAAAATACGAAGCGAGGCGGTAAGCATTTCCCCATCCTTTAACTCAATCTGTTCGTCGGCTCTTAAAAGTGCATTAAACGAGGAAACAAAATTGGGAAAAAGAGTCAAAAAAACGCTGTCCAGTGTACTAAACAATTGGACCTTCTCTTTTTGGATGTGCACATTTCCCAGCACCTGGGTGGCATCCTGATACTTCCCTAATTTAATATTGTGCTGCGCTTTGCGTTTTACTTTATCGAGCGTTTCGATGTAGGACGAACAGGTTTTAAAAAATAAGCCAATGAGTTCTTCCTTAATTCGGGATGATTCCCACAGTTTGCCGTTTACATCTTCAAGTTCTGTGTTTTTCTCTGTGATGATCAGATCGTTCTGTTCAATGTGGATCATTTGTTTGCGGAAAAGCACCAACTGAAAAAGCAAAACAATTGCCACCAGGATAAATAGCACAATGCCAATCCAGAGCATCTCTTTCTCATGTTGTTTTTCTTCTATCAATCTGCTTGCGATGAGCGGTAATACTGACTCTATCTGTGCTGCTCTGTTTCTGGTACCATAAAAAGCTGCATTACCAAGCGCCTCCTGCATACATACATAAGCATCATCATTTCTGTTCATTTTGAACAGTTCCTGCCCCAGTAAAAATATGGCAAAAGTTTCTTTCGTTGCCGACCGAATATCGTTGATTGCCGCAAGCGTAAGCAACATCAATTTATCCTCACCTGAATAGGCATGACTGATTCTGGTGGCGATAATTGCAATCTGGTGTTCAGATAGATCATGATTCAACAGATAGTGGTAATAAAATACGGCATCTGGCTGCTTACTTTGCCCTGAACCATGCAAAAAAGCAAGATTAATGGTTTCTTCAAGTTCACTGGGGTCAATCAAACTCCCTGCCTTTTTAAATTCTTTTCGGGCAGCCTTACGGTAGCCTGAGGCATAGTAGGCATCGTTATTGTAAGCCCCGATTTCATCAAAAAGCATCCCGCGTAAATTCAGATAGTCATATCGGAATTTGCCCGAGAGCCCAATGGTATCTATTTCTGAAATTGTTTCGAAAGCCTCCTTATAAAAACCCGATTTCACCAAAACTGTAGCCAAGCCCATCTGGCTTTGAATAAGGTATTGCTTACCGCTTAACTGTTTCGAAAGAGCAATCAACTTATTAGCGTTGGTAATTGCAGAATCGAAACGGAAAGAACTGTATTCATTGAATAGTCCAGACAACAATTTGTACCGCTCAAGATACCTAACAGCCGGAACGGTTGAAAGCTGGTTACGCATTCCGGCAATCTTTTGTTCTTTTTGCCGGATATAATTATTTTCTGTTAAAAGTTCTAACCTCAGTACTTTCCATAAACTGTCCGCTTTCGAAGTTTGCGCATAAACGGGAACCATGTAAAGGAGCGGAATAATAATTGCAAAAATTTTCTTTATCATCAATAATGCTGTTGGCCTGCGGCTCGTTACATAAACATACAATAAATTATGATCTAAGCCGACATGGTGTTCCAATATCACGCTTCAAAACCAGATACGCAACTTTCTATTACCTTTAAAATATAAAATAGTTTTGATTTTAGAAGTGCAATTAATCAATAAAATACTATATATCAATGTTTTAAAATTTATTTGATCTTGATTTGAATGAAGGAGGGCTGTGAATCGAAACGATACCGTTTTTTGATCGCTACTTTTGGCTAAACCAAATAACAATCATTTCAAGCGTTATGAGAAACAGATTTTTTATCTTGATGGCTGTAGGGCTTCCCCTCTTAACCACGGCGTGTCAGAAGAGTTCTCAGGGAGATACGATTACCACTGCCCAAGGCGCAGTTGTAAAGTATTTTCAAAATCCTTTGCTCAATGGAGACCATGCCGATCCATTTGTAGCCCAAAAAGATGGAAACTATTATTTTCTGTCTACCAAAGGTAACCGTGTGGCTATAGCCAAAACAAAGGCCATGTCACAACTCGCTTCTGCTACCGAAACAACGGTTTGGACCCCTCCAGAAAATACCGATCATTCAGCCGACCTATGGGCGCCGGAGTTGCATTTTTTAGCAGGCAAATGGTATATTTATGTTGCCGCAGCACAAAAGGGGGTAAACGACAGTAACCGCATGTTTGTACTGGAAAATGAAAACGCAGATCCCACCCAGGGTAACTGGAATTTCAAAGGTAAAATTGCCGACCCTGAAAACGACCAGTGGGCAATTGATGGTTCAGTTTTTACAATCGGCAATAAAAACTATTTCGTGTGGTCGGGCTGGGAAAATCCAACAGAGAAATATAAACAATATCTCTACCTCGCGCCCATGTTAAACCCCTGGACGATCAGCGGACCACGAATCAGAATATCATCGCCCACAAATGACTGGGAAAAATGGGAGCCCACTTTTCTGGGTGCAGGCGTAAACGAAGGGCCAATTATGCTACAACGCGACGCCAACAGCCCCGTATTTATTATTTTCTCGGCCAGCAGGTACAGCAGTGACAATTACTGCCTGGCTCAGATCCAGTTGAAAACCGGCAGCGACCCGGCACTTGCAGAAAACTGGATCAACAAAAAACAGGTATTTATAAAGAGCGACAAAAATGCAGTATATGGTCCGGGGCATAATGGTTTTTTTACCAGTAGCCGCAAGGATGATAAGGGCAAGTTGAAAACCGAAAACTGGTTTATCTATCACGCACGCAGTATGCCGAATGACCCTGGGCAAGCCAGAACTACAAGAATGCAGCAGCTCAGCTGGAAGGCAGATGGATCACCCGACTTCGGAACCGCCACCAGTACGGGGATGAATCTCCCCTGTCCCATCAACGAACAATAGGCCGATGAATACAATCCATTTTGTACTGTGCCGCTTAAGCGGCAAGATGGCTCCGTTTAGCCTTTTTTTTCATACCCCCACTAACCAGATCAATAATTTATGACACCAAAAAAAGCTGTAATCAACCGAAAGGCTACGTCCTGCTGGCCACCCTATTTTAACCATTTAATTGAAAACGCCTATTAAACCAGTTATGAGAAAACTTATACATTACCACAAATTAAGAACTGCTTCCGGACCCCTTGGTTTTCATGCGATGTTCTTCATCATGATGATCTGCTGTTGTTCTGCTGCCCTCGCTCATGCAAACGTGAAGAGAAAAAACAGACCGGAAATATTTTCGGCTGGCAAAGCCCTTAAAGATATCGAAGTTAGGGGAAGTGTGACCGACACCAGCGGAGTAGGTTTGCCCGGCGTAGTGGTAAGCGTAAAAGGCCGCAGCGGCTATGGAACAGTAACCGACGTTAACGGCGGCTACCTGATCAAAGTTCCCGAAGATGCCACGCTGGTATATAGTATGGTGGGTTTTATCCGGCAGGAAGTGCCAGTCGCTTCACGCGAATTTATTGCAGTTAAGCTGCGCCAGAACCAGGCCATGTTAGAAGATGTGGTAGTAGTGGGCTATGGCACCCAACAGAAAAACAATGTTACCGGTGCGCTTACTTCAGTGAGCTCAAAAGAACTGCTGCGAACACCAACGGCCAGTTTGACCAACAGCCTCGCCGGACGTTTACCTGGACTGTTAACCATACAGAGTAGTGGTGAGCCCGGAGCTGACGGATCTGCACTATACATCCGTGGCTTTGGCACCTACCAGGGCAAAAGCCCGTTGGTGTTGGTTGATGGTATTGAGAATAGTATTGATGGTATCGACGCCAATGATGTAGAAACTGTAAGTGTTTTAAAAGATGCAGCGGCCACAGCCGTTTACGGTATGAAAGGTGCAAACGGCGTGGTACTGGTGACAACCAAAAGGGGAAAAACTGGTAAACCCCTTATTTCACTCACCGCACAAACCTCACAACAACGTCCCTTCAATATGCCGGAATACCTGGATTCATTTGATGCGCTCACCCTGTTCAGAGAAGCCCTGAACAATGATGGCTTGAATGCCAATCTTTATACTGATGCCTATCTGAACAAATTCCGCGACCGCAGTAATCCAACCTACCAGTACCTCTATCCGAATGTTAACTGGACAGAAGAACTGATCAAGCCCTCATCAATGATGAGCCAGGCCAACCTTAATGTTAACGGCGGTTCTTCAACGGCGAGGTATTTTGTATCTATGGCCTATTTAAAACAGGATGGATTGTACAAATACGATGATCTGAATGCCTACAACATCAATGCAGTGATGAATAAGTACAATTTCCGGAGCAACATCGATATCGATCTTCTGCCTACGCTGAAGTTGGAACTTAATCTTTCAGACATTGTCCGCGATCGAAACTATCCTACAGAAACGGCAAGTGCATTCTGGTCTGAAATACGCAACACCCCCGCTTATCTTTATCCTTTAACCAATCCAAACGGTTCTGTATCCGGGCAAAAAGATTCACCGGCCAATCCTTACGGCCGTTTAACTCAGTTTGGCTACGGACGCTTTTTTGAAAATACCTTAAGCTCCATTATCGGATTTACGCTAAAACTTCCCTTTGTTACGGAAGGACTGAGCTTTAGAACACGCTTTGCTTACGATGCCCAGAACTTCAGAAACATTACCCGGCAACGCAATTATTCTACCTACCGTTTTATCACGAACGAAAACGAAACAGACCTAGGCAAAGGTCGGTATGAAGAACTAACCACGGGCGATGGTTTGCTCGGTTTTGCCATCGCAGCCAACGGCAGCCGTAAATCGACCTTTGAAAGTTATCTGAACTACGACCGGACCTTTGCGCAGAAACATGTGGTTTCGGGGATGATCCGTTATAACCAATCACAGAGTTTCCTGGCCACGGCTACTGCTGATGGTGCCATTGCTGCCCTGCCTTACAAACAATTGGGAATAGTAGGTAGGGTTAACTATTCGTTTGACAGGCGTTATGTACTGGAATTCGATGCGGGTTACAATGGTTCAGAGAACTTTATGAAAGGGCGGCGTATGGGCTTTTTCCCCGCAGCGTCTGCTGGCTGGATCATATCCAACGAGCAGTTCCTGAAAGATTCTAAATTGGTAAGCCTATTGAAATTAAGGGGTTCTTATGGTATAGTAGGTGTAGATAACAGTGTTGGCCGCTTTGCTTACCTAAGTACCTGGCAAACCGGGAACGGCAGTGGCTATCGCTTTGGTCTGGCCGCCGATGGAGATGGCTACTCCGGCGCCCAGGAAAGTGCTACCGGAAATTCATTCCTCACCTGGGAACAGTCCAAAAAAACCAATATTGGTGTAGATTTCGAATTATTTAAAGGGCAGGTCGCTTTTACGGGTGATGTTTTTACAGAAAGGCGCTCGCAAATCCTAACCACGGCCGCCATCATTCCAAATGTAACGGGTGTTCAAAATCTACCGGCCATCAATGCGGGTATTGTAGACAACAAGGGTTTTGAAGGAGAAATTACCTTTCGAAAGCGTTTCGGTAACCATAACCTGATGTTACGGGGCTCTTATTCGTATGCCACCAACCGGATACAGTATGCTGCAGAGCCCACATATGCCTTGCCATACCGGGGATTGAAAGGCACACAAATCAATGAAGCTTACGGCTTAACCGCGCTTGGTTTATTTAAAGATGCAGCAGATATCGCTGCAAGCCCTACCCAGCAATTTGGTGCCGTGCGCCCTGGTGATATCAAGTACCTTGACCGTAACGGCGACGGGGTAATCAACAGTCAGGATGAAGGTTATCTCGGGCAGGTAACCACACCAAAATCTATCCTGGGTTTAACCCTGTCCTACACTTATAAAAACTTCGACCTGAATGTCCTTTTCCAGGGCGCTGGTGGAGGTAAACTCTGGTTAACCGGCACTTCTGCATGGGCTTTCGCCAGCAACAGCTCGGTACTGGCCGACTATATGGATGGGCGTTGGACCACCCAGAATCCTGACCCAGATGCAAAATGGCCACGATTATCTTCTTCCAACAATGTAAACAATAACCAAAACTCCACCTTCTGGCTGAGATCATCCAATTATGTCCGGCTAAAAAATGTGGAGGTAGGATACACATTGCCCAAAACCTGGATCAAAAAAATCGGACTAACCAATATCAGGGCCTTTGCCACCGGGTCAAATATTTTTACCTGGTCTGAAATGAAGATTTTCGATCCGGAGCGAACCAATGGCTTTGGAGACTATCCTCAAATGCGCGTAATCAACTTAGGAATAAATGCTTCATTGTAATCCCATGAAAAACATAACCAAGCTGCTTTTGGCAGTACTATTATTCAGCAGCACATCCTGTAAAAAATACCTGGATGTTGTTCCCGCCGAATATTCGAGCGAAAATGATGTTTATAACAATATCAATCTCACAGAACAGGCGCTGGCCCGTTTATACAACGCGCTGCCCAATGAGTTAACTTCACCCTTAACTGCAGCAACAGATGAAACCTACCACCACTGGTTCGATAATGGGGAAGCCGTAGATGCTTATAAGTATAATCTTGGCGCATGGAGTACCAATGATAACCCATACGGTAACTGGTCAGGAAAATACCAGGATATCCGCAGGGCCAATATATTTATTAAACGCATAGATGCTGTTCCTGTACCGCTGGATCGTGAAAGTTATTATGCAATCTGGAAGCCGCGTTACAAAGCTGAGGCCCGTTTTCTTCGTGCTCAATTTTACTTTGAACTTTTTAAACGCTATGGAGCGGTTCCATTAATTACGAGCTCAAACGATGTGGACCCCGGGAACCTTGAAGATACGCAGGTAGCACGCAATTCGGTAGATGAGATCGTCAATTTCATTACATCAGAATGTGACGAGATTTCAACTGTACTTCCACTCTCACAGGAAGCCGCACAAACCGGTCGCATTACCAAAGGAGCAGCACTGGCCTTAAAAGCCCGGACTTTACTGTATGCTGCAAGTCCGCTGTTTAATGGTAATCCGCTTTATGCCAGCATACAAAATAAAGATGGCAAAGTTCTTTTTAGCCGTAGTTATGATAAAGAAAAATGGAAAAGAGCAGCAGATGCAGCAAAAGCGGTTATTGATTTGGGTATTTACAAATTGTATGCGCCTTTTCCGGATAATCCGGTACAAAATTATGCAGCACAGTTTTATACCCGCGATTATACCGAAACCATCTTTCAGCGGATCTTGGGCAACTCTACAGATATTGACGGCAACTATCTGCCCAATGGCTCCCCTTTTAAGGGAAATGGAAAATTAACCCCTTTACAGCAGTTTGTTGATGCTTATGAGATGAAAAATGGTTACCCCATCAATCAAACCGGTTCTGGCTATAGTACTACAGGGGTCTGGAGTGGACAGCTATGGGATGGCTTGAAATTTCAGACAGTAAGCAATATATCGAACATGTATAAAGATCGCGACCCGCGCTTTTACGCCAGTATATTTTTCCAGTATGATGTATGGCGCTTCGACGCAACCAAGCGCCCGGTAAGGCTGGCCTGGTATGGCGCCGGAAACGGGATAACTGACGGCTGGGCAACGGGCAAGTCAGGTACTAACCCATGGGGCTATAATGTGCGCAAGTTTTTGTCGCCTGGTTATGACAGAAATGCCAATTCAGGTACCGGAACCCGCAACTTTCCCATTTTCCGACTTGCAGAAATATACCTGAATTACGCAGAAGCCATGAATGAATACCTTGATGCACCAGACCAATCTGTTTATCAATACCTCAACCTGGTACGTAACCGGGTAGCCATGCCAAACTTGCCAATCCTGCCCGCCGACAATACCAAGGCCGGAATGCGCAACCGGATCCAGAATGAGCGCCGGGTGGAACTCGCATTTGAAAGCCACCGGTTCTGGGATGTGAGACGCTGGCTAATCGCCAAAACGGTAGATAATGTACCAGCACTGGGACTAAACGCACGTCCTTCAGCAGCTGAACTCAGCAGTACCGGTCTGGATGTATCCAGCGAGGCAGCTGGGGTGGCCGTATTCTACAAGACTGTTACCTTGCAAAACCGTGTCTTTGCCGACAAACATTATCTGATGCCCATACCTCAGTCAGAAATTGATAAAGATCCAAACCTGGTTCAAAATTACGGCTGGTAAACCCCAAAAACCCGTACGGGATAGGCTTTCCGGCAGCTCTCCAATGCATGCAGATGATTCCTTCATCTGCATGCATTGTTTTTATTGTTTCAGATCTCCCTCATATTAAATACAATTAACGTTCGCTCAGGCCATTTCCAGGCAACCTAAAGGATAGCCATGCATGCCCAAAGCGAAATGTATGGCACAAAGAGTTTTATCGTTTTCTTTGTAAGCCTGGTTTTTACGGGTGCGTTTTACACCTTAAAAAGGTATAGGCTTGTCAATTTTGTCCCTTCGTTCCTGCACAGGCACTTCACTGATCTCTGATCAGCGCGCATCGTTTACTTTGCGCTATTCAAAAAACATCCGGAATCTTTTGTAATTTGCGCCTGGCCAGGCATCATACCTATTGGCAGGCGGTCCAAAATCAGGAAGAAATTTATTTATTGACGTGTCTTCCGGCCACCTGGTTTGCAGCAAAGCCCTTTGATTTGCCTTTGGTACAATTTAATTATTAATGTTCGATATTTTAATACAACATATTCGTCAAAAGGTTGATTTGAACGAGGAAGATCTAAGCCTGCTGAAAACTTTTTTTATCAAAAAAAAGCTAAACAGGAAAGCGTTTTTGTTACGGGAAGGGGAAATCTGCAATCATCTCGCATTTGTAAGCAGTGGCATCCTCAAATCATTTGTAAGTGATGAAAAAGGTCAGGAACGGATCAATCTTTTTGCTTTTGAAGGCTGGTGGATTTCTGATTTTAACAGCTTTATCAACCGGGAAAAAGCCCTGCTGAATATCAGTGCCATTGAAAATGCAGAATTGCTGCTGATCAGTTTTGATGCTTACGAAGCATTAACGCTTCAAATTCCATTAATGGACCGGTATTTCAGAATCCTGTATCAGAACAGTCTGGTGACCAAAGATCGCCGGCTGATGATATCCAATAAGTCTACTGCAATGGAAAAGTATTTGTCACTCGTACACCATAATCCCGATATGGTTAAAAGAATCCCACACACCCTCATTGCTTCCTATTTAGGATTAAGTCCGGAAACGGTCAGCAGGATCAGAAAAAAGCTGTTATTTCAATAATCCCTTAATTTTCCTGATCAAACTCTTGATCTCGATCAAGTATTTTGGCACCGGTTCGTGCTTACTTTTGTGATGATCATATGAGTTTAACAAAAGAAACATCTGTTATGAAAAATATTGCATTGGTTGTGGGTTCAACCGGAATTACAGGTAGCAATCTTGCTGAGGAATTAATTGCACAAAACTGGATTACTTATGGTTTGGCAAGAAACCACATCAGGCCCGTTGAAGGGCTAAAACCTATTCAGGCGGATCTGCTGGATGAGGAGGGTTTATCTGCCGCACTAAGGGATATTTCTCCTACTCATGTTTTCTTCACCACCTGGATGCGGAAAGCTAATGAAAAAGAAAATATCATCGTTAACAGCGCGATGGTGAGCAATCTGCTCCATGCCTTATCGCCCAAAAAGTCAGTCCGCCACGTGGCATTGGTTACCGGTTTAAAACATTATCTGGGCCCCTTTGAAGCCTATGTGAAGGAAGGAATATTACCTGAAACACCGGTAAGGGAAGAACATCCCAGATTAGCATACCCTAATTTTTATTACGCCCAGGAAGATGCCGTGTATGAAGCGGCAGACAAAGACCATTTCACCTGGAGCATTCACCGGCCGCACACGGTTATCGGATACGCCATCGGCAACCTGATGAACATGGGAATTACCTTAGCGGTTTATGCCAGCATATGCAAAGAAACTGGTGCAAAATTCGTATGGCCAGGTTCAGCAGCCCAGTGGAACGGCTTATCAGATGTAACGGATGCTAAAATACTGGCAAAACAGCTGATCTGGGCCTCCACGACAGAAAATTGTAAAAATCAGGCATTTAATGTAACCAATGGAGATGTTTTCAGATGGAAATGGTTATGGAAAAGAATTGCAGACTATTTCGGAATTGAAGCAGACGGTTACAACGGTTCCGTCAGGCCGCTTGAAAGAGAAATGGCAAATAAACAGGAAATCTGGAGCCGGATTGCACATCAATATGGACTGAAAGAAACCAGCCTTGATCGGTTGAGTTCAGCCTGGCATACCGATCTCGATTTAGGAAGGCCGCTGGAAGTGATGACCGATATGTCCAAAAGCAGAAAATTCGGGTTTACCGCTTTTCAAAGCACGGAGGATTCCTTTGTCAGCTTATTTCAGCAACTGAAACAGCAAAAGATCATTCCTTAAAATTACAGCATACATCATAATAAAGCCATATAGATTCGTATGGCTTTATATTTTTACTGATAAAAATCCGATACATGATCTATCCATCAAATGCTAACGCAGTTTGGGAGAAACCTATGTAGCGCTGAAAATGCATGGGTTAGCACTTATGAACTATGCAAAGCATTAAAGCTGAACCCAAAGCACAAAAGTGCCGAAGTGATTATTGCCAAGCTAAAGGACCTGTTAAAAAATAATTTAAATACAGGTTTTACCAATCGATACTTTTAAATGTAAGACATACAGTGAAGCCAATATCAAATTTAATAGTTAAGGCTGGGCAAAATTATTTTCAGCGTGGTAAAACCCAGCCAAAAACCGGGCGTTTAACCCGACGAAAATTTTCATCAGGCAATATTTATCCGTTAAATAAGCCATAAAAAATTCAATACCCATCTTTAAGGAATGCGAAGCCATCTTATCGGCGAGCCTGCTATTTTATACGCTTATCGCTCATTGCAGCCACCCATTCTTCTTTCTTACAACGGCTGCAAACCTGCTGGCTCCTTAAGTGCTGCACTTCTGCACAGTGTGTGCATGCATAAAGTCCGGCATGAGCGATAACCTTAGATTTCTTGTTGTATATTTTCGGGTAGATGGGTAATCCTGGTTTTACATCTCCATCATCAAAAAAAAGAAAACTCACCTGACCGTTAGTTTCAAGTAAAGCTGCCCTCACCTGGCCAACATGCTCAATCCCCTTTACCCGCATTTCAGCAAAAAACTCATCCTGCGCAAAGTTGGCATCCCCTTCCTCATTCATGGTAAACTTACCATCTTCAACAATATACATGGGTACACCTTCCAGTATGTTCTCCATTTTCTGATATTTGGCCGCAAAAAAAGTAATGATCCTGTAAACCAGTAAAATCACCAAGAAAACCAGTACTGACGGAATGATAGCAGATTCGCCGCTTAGCATAGGGTCGCCTGCAGCGCTGCCCAGTGCAATAATAATGGCCACCTCAAAAATACTGAGCTGCCTCACGCCTTTTTTACCCGTAGATCTTAAGAAGATCAGTACCAGGGCAAACATAATAACGGTACGAATGCCGATTTCCACCGCGATGGTAAAATCAAGATCGTTTAGAAATATGTTGTTCCAGTCTAATGACGCCATTATAATTTCTTATTTTAGATTAACTTTATAATGTTTTGATCATTTTTAACCTTGAGTGCTTTGTAAAAAATGATTTTTATCATTATTGTATTGAATGTGAGATTTGATGGCCATTAAGCTCGTATGAGTAATAACCAGATTGTTATTCTCTCTCTTAACATCGAAATGCAGGAAAGGTTTAGGCAATGTTGTGTAAAGCTTTTAGATTTGGAAAAAACACCTGTAAATGAAGCCAGCTGCCGGATAATACGTTGTAAAGTACCGCATGCCGAACGAATCCGGAAAGATTGCACATAACGTGAGTCTAAGCATACCAAATTATAGCGGAAGGAGAATATGTTGAGCTGACGCTCGAAATATTTCGAAAATTAAAAGCATACTTAACTAAACTGAATAGCTTAAAAATTGAAGATTTTCGAAAGGCTATGGTTTATATTACTGGCCAGTGGAAAATAAAGACATATTCTCCGCATTTCATGCCTGCAATAGGCTTTATTATCAATCAAGATAGAACTATATATTTAAAAATTTATCCTTGTAATTCTAGCCGCCCCAAACCAATACAAATAGCGCGAATATGGTCTGTTTGAATATACTTCCGGCCATGCAGGCCGGCATCCGCCTAAAACGTACCAGTTGTATGCAAAACGCGAAACAAAACCGCATAGCCTTAAAATAAAAAAAGGCTCTCAGATTTGATCTGAAAGCCATCTCAAGTACCCCGGAAGGGATTCGAACCCCTGACCCACGGTTTAGAAAACCGTTGCTCTATCCAACTGAGCTACCGAGGCTCATTTTTTAATGAGCTGCAAATATAGAAGTTCTGTTTAATATGTAAAAATATATTTTAAACTATTTGGAATGTGTTTTTCGTATTTCAAATAAGTATTTAAAAACAAAGCGATTAAAATTAAAATTATGCAAAATTAATTTGATTTTAATGTACGAAAAACCTGATTGCCCACCCTGAAAGGTGTCAGTAGCAAAAAATGAGGACAAAAAAATAAAGCTAAAGGCTTAATTAAGCATCTTCCCCATTCCAGATGTCGTCATCTGCGTTCCGGATTTTGTTATGTGCGATACCCACACTCTTTAATTCTTCGTGGTGATAATTTCTTTCGGGATTTTCGGGCAAAGTAGTGTCGTGATCGGCAGAAACTTTCCTCAAATGCTCAGGCTTTTTAACTTCCGGTAAATCATCGTGTATAACGGAGGGCGTTAAGATTTTCTTAGTGGGATTATTGCTGTTTTCCATAACTTTAAGAGACTCAAATTTCAAGCCATAAGCGAGGCTGGGGTTAAAATTTAAACAATTAGTATACTAAGCGGATAGCGGGAGGCGGTTAGCGGGAGGCGGTTAGCGGGAGGCGGTTAGCGGGAGGCAATAATGCAAAGTTTACAAAAATTGGCTTATTTCTGCTCATCCATGGTATCATACCAAAAGATCATTCGACTACGATCAAGGATGACAAAATCCAATAGAATGGTCGTCATCTCCGGAGCAACGCACAGTGGAGAGATCTTTAGCAGTCTAAAATTTGAAGAAAGAGCTTTAATTTATTATGCTACTTGCTAAAAATCCTTCGACGACACTATCATTGACAGAATCTCCAAAAAAGTCGTCATTGCGAGGAGGCACAATGAAGCAATCTTTCACGCTAATGATCCTTGCTGTGAAGATTGCTTCGTCGGCTGAAAAAGCCTCTCGCAATGACGATTTAATTAATAATTCCCGGTAACCCCTATTTCTAAACCTCTTAATTCAGCCAGTCCTCTCAATCGGCCAATGGCTGAATAACCCGGGTTGGTTTCTTTTGCCAGATCATCCAGCATCTGGTGGCCATGGTCCGGACGGAAAGGAATTGATTTGTCGCGTAAAGCATTTTCTGCTGTCAGTGCTTTCATGATTTCGTACATGTTTACATCGCCACCTAAATGATCTGCTTCGTAAAAACTACCATCGTCATCCTTTTTAACGTTGCGTAAGTGCGCAAAATACACCCGTTCTTTAACCGCGTTAAAAATTTCCAAAGTATTATTCCCCATACCGGCCCCTAAAGAACCTGTACAGAAACATACCCCATTAAAATCCTGGTCTGCTGCTTTGATAATGTAATTAAAATCTTCGAGTGTGCTGGCTATTCTTGGCAAACCTAAAATGGCATAAGGAGGGTCATCAGGGTGAATGGTCATTTTAATTCCTTCTGTTGTACACACTTCAGCGATAGAAGATAAGAAAAATTTGAGATTTTCTTTTAAACCTTGTGTACCAATGGCTTTGTATTCGTTAATACTGTTTCGCAAGGTTTCCAGTTCGATTTCTTTTTCGTTCGGGATGCCCATTAATACATTGATCCGGAGATCAACCAGATCCTGCTCGGTTAAGGTAGTCAATTTAGTTGCAGCGCGTTCTAAAATAGATTTCGAATAATCTGCTTCTGCCCCTTCACGCTTTAAAATGTAAAGATCAAAAATGGCCAGATCGATCCAGTTGAAATAAAGCGCTTTTGATCCATCGGCCATTTCGAGATCCAGTTGTGTACGCGTCCAGTCTAATACCGGCATAAAATTGTAACACACAATCTTGATTCCGCAGGCCGAAAGGTTACGCAAAGAGGTTTTATAGTTTTCGATATACTGCCCGGCATCTGCCCTGCGCGTTTTTATGGCTTCGTGTACGGGAACACTTTCTACTACCGACCAGGTTAAACCTGCAGCCTCGATAATGTCTTTTCTTTCCTGAATATCTTTCAAAGGCCAAACTTCGCCATGCGGAATATGATGCAATGCGGTTACAATACCCGTAGCGCCCGCCTGTTTAACGTCTTGCAGGCTAACCGGATCGTTCGGGCCATACCAACGCCAGGTTTGTTCTAATTTTTTATATTTCATATATGATTACACAGATTTAAATGATTACACTGATAATAGTGTCTTTAAACGCCAGAAAATGCCGTAAATCCACCATCCACTTTAATATTTTCGCCGTTTACAAATTTAGACGCGTCGCTGAGCAAATATACCAATGCCCCAATTAATTCTTCGGGCGCACCAAACCGTTTAAATGGTGTTTTAGCAATAATGGCCTGCCCCCTCGCGGTTAAAGAACCATCCTCATTGGTTAACAACGCCCTGTTCTGGTTTGTGATAAAAAAGCCAGGTACAATGGCATTCATCCTGACTTTATCCTGATAACGGTTGGCCAGCTCAACAGCCATCCATTTGGTATAACTCTCAATAGCTGCTTTAGCCATTGAATAACCCAATACACGGGTAAGCGCCTGGGTAGCTGAAACAGATGATATATTGACAATGCTACCGCCATTTTTGGCTATTGCTGCACCAAAAACCTGTGTTGGCATAATGGTTCCGAAAAGGTTTAAGTCGAAAGCCTGTTTTAAAGCCGGAACGTTAAGCTCAAAAACATCGCTTCCCGGCTGGATTACCGCTTCAGCCACATTTCCACCAGCCGCATTTACCAACGCATCAATACGGCCATAGGTTTTAATGATGGTGGCGTTTGCCTCATTCAGGTCTTGCTCATTCAGTACATCGGCAATAATGTAAATGGCTTTACCACCGGCCTCAATTACATCTGCAGCCCTTTGTTTAGCCACCTCTTTGTTTCTTCCAATTACCACGATGATTGCGCCAGCGGCACATAGGCCATTAATAAAGGCCTCACCTAAAACACCTGTCGCACCGGTAACTACTACCACCTTATTTTGCAATGAGAACAGGCTTCCAATTTCTTTTACCATTTTTTAATTCTGTTTATTTTATTCTACCACCAATGTTGTAATGGAATGTGGCAAACTGGTGGTTGTTGCAGCCTCGCCTTTAATCCATAAACTGTATTTTAATTGATTATCAGACTGATTCATGACTACAACAACCAATTTACCATCAACATTTAAAAAAGCGGTTGATTGTAATTGATCGCGACTGGATGCTGACCCTATCCTTTTGGCTCCAGGGCGGATAAATTTAGAGAAATGCCCCATATAATAATAAGCATTGGTATAAATTAATTTGTCATTTTTCGTATCGGCATGTACCGGAGCAAAACAAAAGTTACCAACATGGTTTGGGCCGCCTTTTTCGTCCAAAAGAATGTTCCAATCCGTCCATGCAGCTGTTCCGGCATTAAAATCGTTAATCATGGAATAACCGTAGCGCTCGCCCAAAGTCCAGTCATCTAACTTATTTACATCGTATTTTTCTTTACATCCTTCGGTAAAGATCAAAGCTTTATCCGGATAGGCTTCGTGTGTTTGCTTCACATTACCAAACTGCATGCCGCTGCCTGTCCAGGTTTCATACCAATGAAAGCCTATACCCCAAACATATTTGGCAGCGGCTTTATCATTTAAAATGGTGCTGGCCCGTTGGAAAATCTGGTCGCGGTTATGGTCCCAGGCAATCAGTTTTTTTGATGAGAGACCCGATTTTTGTAAGGTTGGACCTAAAAAGTTTTTGATAAAATCGCGTTCTTCTTCGGCGCTGAATACACACGATTCCCATTTTTGTTTGGCCATAGGCTCGTTCTGCACACTTAAACCCCAAACCGGAATCCCCATCGTTTCGTAAGTTTTAATAAATTTTACATAATGATTAGCCCAGCTTTGTCGGTAAGCAGGTAATAAATGCCCGCCCTGAATTAAACTGTTATTATCTTTCATCCAGGCCGGTGGCGACCATGGGCTTACAAACAAGGGTAATTTTCCGCCTGCTGCAACAATGGCCTGTTTAATTAAAGGAATTTTATATAACTCATCGTGCGCTACACTAAATGTTTTAAGATCCCGGTCATTATCCTGTACATAGGTATAACTTCCACTGGAAAAATCGCAACTGGCAATGTTGGTACGGGCCAAAGTGTACCCAATGCCTTTATTCGGGCTATAATAAGCAGTTAAAAGTTCCTGCTGATTTTTCTTTGACAACTTTGCAAATGTTTCTGCAGAAGCATCGGTTAAAGCACCCCCAATACCTACGATGGTTTGGTATTTTATAGTTGGATCGACAAAAATACAGGGTTCTGTTTCAAAAGGTTGTTTATTTTCAGTAAAACTTAAGGTTTCAGTTTTACTGATGCGGTATTCAGATCGCTCTGCTGTAGTGTAAACCGTTACCTTTTTGTTGGCAACAGTATAACTTTGCAATGGTTTAACCACCTTTTTCTGCTGCGCAGAAACATTAAATGCCGTGGCTAAAATCAATAGGATGTTTAAACTTCGTTTCATTGTATATTTGTTTATTTGCCACCAGGGGATGTGTTGACTTTCTGAACTGCGATTATTTATTTTTTACTTCTGAGCAAAGCTTCTAGATAATAATAATCGGCATAGTTGATCGGCACATCAATTTCAGATTTTGCCGGACGATGTCCTGTACTATGTTCTAAAATAAAACCATAGTTTGCGCCTATTTTACCCGTATATTTTGTGCTGAGCGAGTTTAAGATCTTATCGGCAGCGGCTTTATATTTTTTACCGTTGGTACTGTACTTTGCCAATTCGTAAAGTGCAGAAGCGGTAATGGAAGCAGCAGACGCATCTCTTGAAGTTTCGGGGATTTTAGGGTCATTGTAATCCCAATAGGGAATCCCGTCAGCAGGTGTAATTTTATTATTTAAGATAAAACCCGCAATACCATCAGCCTGAGCTAAATATGCTTTATTTTTAGTTTCGCGGTAACACATGGTATAACCATATAATGCCCACGCCTGCCCCCTTGCCCATGCCGATTCGTTTGCATAACCCTGTGCAGTTACTTTCTGAAGTACATTACCGGTTAAAGTATCATAATCAATTACATGATAAGAACTAAAATCGGGTCTGAAATGGTTTTTCAATGTGGTATTGGCATGGGTAACCGCAATTTTATAGAAAGATGAATCGTCGGTTAATTTGGTGGTTTCGAACAAAAGTTCAAGGTTCATCATATTATCGATAATTACGGGATATTTCCATTTATCACCATTATGGTCCCAGGATTTGATTACACCTACCGTAGCATTAAACCTAGTTGATAAGGATTTTGCCGCCTGAATAATGACCGCTTTATAAGCCGGATCGCCTGTTAAACGGAATCCATTACCGAACGGGCAATAGATCATGAAACCGAGATCGTGTGTCCCTCTATTAAATTGCTCCGGTTTGATGTCTTCAGTATATTTTTTAGCCAATTCGAGCCATTTTTTATCCTTGGTGTATTGATAGAAATACCAAAGTTCTGCCGGGAAAAATCCGCTGGTCCAATCTTTTGATCCCACCATTTTAAACTGTCCATTTTCTACGGTACGTGGTGAAACCAGATCGGGCTTAATTTTTCGTGCTGAATCTACATGTTTGATCAATACATCAGTCTGTTTGGCGGCAGCAGCAAAAGCCTTGCCTGCATCTACCTGCTGTGCATTTACCACACTGATAAACAATATATTTAATGCTATTGGGATCAATTTTATCTTCATGTTATAATCAGATTAATGAGTTATGGATGGGTAAATTGCAAATTACTTCTTCTATCTGTGGTTTGTGACCTAATTTTACCTTGCATAAGTGCCCAAATAGCTGTGTGCCCCAACCTGTTATCATACTATTTATATTTAACCTGCATCTGTTCATAAAAGTCTTTCAGTACAAAAAAGGCTTTCTTTTTCTGGCCTGTTTCGCTGATCAATCCTTTACGGTTCCAGAAATTCTGATAAATGGGATGTTGCCTTCTTGGTGATCTGAAATCGGTTAAAATCCATGGCGTCATCCCGCGTAAAGCACCGATTTTGCTCAACATGGTAATCTGGTTTTTATACAACGCCTCCTGGTACTCTTCGCTCCAGCGGGTGTTTTCATCTGCGTGGAATCCGCCCAGTGCATCACCACCAAATTCGGTAACTACCACAGGTTTTTTATATTTGATATCGAAATTGTATTTGGTAATTTCGGATGGATTACCTCCCCAGTACCAGCCAGCATATTCATTAAAACTAACCAGATCAATCTTTTCGCCCAAAGGATCATTTAAAATGATAGTATTCCCTTCACGGTGCACCTCTAAAGCGGCAGCGACCAAACGGGTATCATCTAATGTGCGCGCAGTTTCTGCCAGATTGCTCATAAAACTTAAACGGGCATCGCTAAGCGGGGTTTCATTCCCGATCGACCACACAATTACACTTGCCCTGTTTTTATCGCGCACAATTAGATCAGTCAGTTGTTTTTTTGCATTGGCATAAGTTGCCGGGTTTGTCCAGCTAATAGTCCAGTAAACAGGCACTTCGGCCCAAACCAATAGTCCCATTTCATCGGCGAGACGAATCATTTCTTCGTTATGCGGATAGTGCGCCAAGCGGACGTAATTACAGTTCAAGTCTTTTGCCCATTGCAACATCATACGCATATCCCCTTCTGAGCGTAAACGTCCTGCTAAAAGAGGGTTTTCATCATGTAGTGATATTCCTCTTAAAAAAACAGATTTCCCGTTTAACAGGATGCTATCGCCATCAACCCGAATGGTTCTGAAACCAATTTTATCATTAATATTCTCTTTATCGGTTTTAATATTTACCGCATATAATTTTGGCGTTTCCGGCGACCATAAACTTAAATTATTCCAGGTAAATTCATCTGTAATTTTACCTTCGCTATCTGTTTTATATTTCTTTTCCAGCTTCAGTTCAGGGATGGAAAGCGTAATTTCCTGACCAGCGGTTGCATCAGCAAGTTTTACCGAAAAATTTAACAGGTTATTATTTCCTTTAACCAGCTGAAGTTTGTAATCACTGATAAAATGCTCAGGAAACTCGGCTAAAAAAACATCACGTGTAATGCCGCCATAATTCCACCAATCGGTATTTACGGTTGGAATTTCATCCTGTTTACGGATATTATCAACTTTAAGCACCAGGGAGTTTTCGCCAGCTTTTAAATTACTGGTTACATCAAACTGGAAGGGTGTAAAACCGCCTTTGTGCACGCCCAGTTTTTTACCATTGAGATAAACATGGGCTTCATAATTTACTGCACCAAAGTACACGAAATATTTTTTTCCTTTTTCGGGTTTTGCATCAAACTTTCTACGGAGCCAGACATTGCCCTCATAAAGTTCTAATTTTTCTGATTGCGAGTTCCAATCACCAGGAACATTCATTTGAGGCGAATGATCGAAATCATACTCAATCAGCTCTGACTTATCTTTCTGAACTTTATCATCATAAAAACCTCCCGACCCGGTTTTAGACTGATCGAATGGATCGTGACGATAATCGTAATAACCATTTTCGTACGGATCTATAATATAATTCCATTTACCATTAAGACCCTGGATTTTCCGGCCCTGAATATTCTGTATAGCCGTAACCTGACCGTAACTGATTGATGAAAGGAGCGAAAAGCAGATTAAAAATACGCTATAGGTTGTTTTTAGCATAACTTAAGTTTTAATATTATTAATTGATCGTTCCCAAAACTAACAATTAATTGCAGAGGTTTTCGCTGTCGCTAGCCTAAATTTAAGCAAGATTTTGTTTTTGCCTGGTTGTATTGCAATAACGAATTTAGAAAAGCTTAAAAGATTAAATGGTGCTAAATAGACCAAAAAGCATACAAATCTATTGAAACTACATTTCAAACGTTTGAAATAATTGCTTTTTTTCTTAACTATGTATTGAGATTGGAAAAGATGACGAACAATACCCCTGTTACCCTGAGGTTCTTGGCTGAGAAGTTAAAGATGTCAGTTTCAACAGTATCAAAAGCCCTTAACAACTACCCAACCATAAACGCATATACCAAGCAGCGTGTTCAGGAAATGGCACGCGACCTGCGTTTTACGCCAAATAAATCAGCGATTAATTTAAAGGAAAAAAGATCGCGTATTATTGGCATAATCTTACCCAACCTTTTAGACCACTTTTTTACCAGAAGTATTTATGGCGTGGAGCAGTTTGCCACGCAAAACGGATACAATGTGATCATCAGTCAATCGCATGATGACCTCGAAAAGGAAATCCAGTCGGCCAACATGTTATTGCGAAGCCGTGTTGATGGTTTAATTGTAGCCATTTCGAAACAAACTCGGGATTTTGAACACCTCAATCAGTTTGAGCAGATGGGTATCCCTGTAGTTTATTATACACGCAACCCAAGCTTTAATTTAAGCTGTCATAAAGTATTGGGCAATACTTTTCAGGGTTGCTACCTGGCCACTAAGTTTTTGATTGACAGGGGCCATAGAAAAATTGCTTACCTGGGCGGTCCAAAAATGACCAATTTTACGCACGATCGCTTTAATGGCTATATCAATGCTTTAAAAGACAAGCAGTTACCCTTTTCATCAGAACTTGTTGCCTATACAGATTTCGATAAAGAAAATACCATTACAGCGATCAAGAATTTATTTGCCAATCCAGGCCACATGCCTACTGCGCTTGTGGCTTTCAAAGAGCCTATATTATTTGATGCGATAAAATACCTGAAATCTACAAATTATCCCAACTTTGATAAAATTGAAAGTATTGGATTTGGCAACAATGCTTTCATCAGTTATCTCGATTCGCCCCCTATTGCCTCTGTTGAAGAAAACCCCGAATCGGTGGGTGAAAATGCCATTAAACTCCTGTTTCAGTTAATCAATAAGGAAATCGACATGGAAAACTACCAGAAAATAATGGTGGATTGTAAATTGGTTGTGCATGGGTAGATTTGCGTAGCGTATAGCGGCTGGCATTTTGTGCACAATGTTGTATCGGCTCGATCGTCATGCTGAATTTATTTTGCAAGTAGAAATTAATATTTTCAATTGTCTAGCTACTGCTTGGTCAGCATCTTTATCTATCTACTAAGACCCTGAAATAAATTCATGGTGACGACCACTCATCCCAATATTTAAAAAATCCAGATGACATATTAATTTAACGACATAGCACTACTATTCAATTGATTCCTATGTTTTTCATTGTACACAAATGCCGCTACAATTAAAAAACCTGCAATCCCCTCAAAAGCTACCACTACCTGCGTACCGAAAAGATGAGCCAAATACCCCATTAACAAGCTACCAATAGGTAATACTCCCTGGTAAGCCATAATATAGTAACTCATTGTCCTGCCCCTCATTACATCATCGGCGTGGGTCTGCAAATAAGTGTTGATAGATGAGTTTTGTGCCATTAAACCCAAAGCAGCTAAACTGGTGCAAATTAATGCCAGAATAAGTGATGGTGATATGGCGAGCGCAACAACTGAAATAGCCAACAAAATACCCGACATCATTACGATTTTTTGTAAATTCTGACCTGCCTTTAAGGTAGCCATATAAATTGCCCCGAAGAAAGCCCCAAGTCCTGCAGCACTTTCAAACCAGCCAAATGTAGTGGCGTTTCCGTTAAAAATATCTTTCGCAAAAACAGGCAATAAAGTCGTAAAAGGGATGACCAATAAACTCGATGCTGCCATCATTAACACCATCGCAGCCAGATCTGGAGATGATTTGAGATAATCATAGCCTTTTTTCAGATCAACCCAGATATTTTCTGTCGATTTTTGATGTTCAGTGAATTTAAGTTTCATCATCACCATACAACCCAATACGGCAATAAAACTTACAAAATTAATCACGAAACAGGTATCTTCTCCCAAAGTGCTCAAAATTATCCCTGCCAGCGCTGGTCCGATTAGCCTGGCCGCATTGAACATAGAAGAATTGAGTGCAATGGCATTCGGTAAATCTTCTTTATCATCAATTAAATTTACCATTAACGATTGGCGGGCGGTAACATCAAAAGCGTTTACCAAACCCTGAACCAGCGAAAGTGCTGCAATCCAGAACATATCATATACTTTAAACCAGATCATTAATGCCAGGGCACCAGCCTGCAGCATCAGAATGACCTGGGTAATAACCAATACTTTATATTTATTATGCCTGTCTACATAACTACCTGCGTATGGCGCCAGCACCAGCGAAGGAATTAAACTTAAAAAAGTAATCAATCCCAATAAAAAAGCTGACCCTGTTAAACGATAAACCAACCAGCTAATAGCAACACGCTGCATCCATGTACCAATTAACGAAATAGCCTGGCCTGTAAAAAACAGCCTGTAATTATAATGCCTTAACGAACGAAAAATACTCATAATTAAAATAGTAAAGTAACTTTACAAAAGTATAAAAAATTATAACAAGCTTAAAGCCAAAAAAGCAAAATTTTATCATTTCAAAATCAAAAATCACATATTACAAAAAAATACTATCAATTACGTTTAAAAATAAAACCTTATATTTGTAAAGTTTATTTACCAATAAGATGCCTACTCAAACACAAGAGATTGCCGCAAAGTTAAGAAGCACCGTTACCCGCTTAACGAGAGAGTTACGCAAACAGAATGTCAGTTCAGACTTTAGTAACGCCGAATTACTGACCATGTCGCTACTCGAACAGCATGGTAAAATGCTTTCTACAGAGCTGGCAGACATGGAAAGAGTATCCAAACAAGCGATATCGCAGATCATTAACCGCCTGTTTGATGCTAAATGCGTAGAGCGCTTTCCAAGTGAGGAGGATAAACGAAAGGTTTTTATTGGCTTAACCAAACTTGGCGAAAAGCACATTATAGCTACCAGAAAAATAAAAGAAGAATGGCTGGTACAAACCATGGAAAAAATTTTTTCTTCGGAAGAAATCAATTTGATCCAGGCTTTCTTGCCCCTGCTTTCGCGCTTGGTAGAACACAATGGCGCAAGAGTATAGTTTTCCTTTTTCCTTCGCCAAATAAGCCGTATCTTGCAACCTTAAAATGGCATTATATTTCACATCAATCAATTCGGGCAGTAATGGCAATTGTTACTATATAGGTAATGATCATGAAGCTGTTTTGGTTGACATTGGCCTAACCTGTAAAGAGGTTGAAATCCGGATGAATCGTTTGGGTTTGCCCATAAGCAAAGTAAAAGCAGTTTTTATCTCGCACGAACATAGCGATCATATTAAAGGTGTAGCTGTCTTTGCTAAAAAATATAAACTTCCGGTTTACATTAGTACAGCAACTTTAAAAAGCAGCCGGCTTCTTCTGGATGCAAATAATACCTTTTCATTAAGCCATCAACAGCACGTTCAGATCGGCAACTTAAAGATTACTGCCTTTTCTAAATTTCACGATGCAGCTGATCCTTATAGTTTTACCATTGAATGTAATGAGGTAAGAGTTGGTGTTTTTACAGATATTGGCTCCGTATGCGATCGTTTAATTAACCATTTCAAAAACTGCCATGCCGCTTTCTTAGAAGCCAACTACGATGCACAGATGTTAGAGAGCGGTAAATATCCTTATTTTTTGAAAAGAAGGATTACAGGTGGCCATGGCCATTTAAGCAATTCACAGGCATTGGAGCTTTTCATTAACCACAAAGCACCATATATGAGCCATCTCTTATTGAGCCACCTATCAAAAGACAATAATAACGCAGAGTTGGTTGAAAATCTTTTTAAAAATGTAGCCGGTGATACTTTTGTGAAAGTAGCTTCCAGATATGAAGAAACAGAACTCTATTACGTAAGCAATATGCAAAATACACCTGAAGTTTACAGCTTCGACCCCAGCCTGTACCAACCTGAGCAGCTCAACCTGTTTTGACATCTTAGCGTCAGAAATACCCTACCTTTTTCCATCAATTCGGTTACATTATCTCCATTTTGCGTTATAAATAGCGATTCACCTGTTAACGCAATATTATCAGCCAATAAATTTATTTTTTTTCAAAAACTTTTTATCTGAACAGGCGTTTTATATAAACTTCATAAATAGTTTGTTTGGTTTATTTGGGGCTTATGGATTTAAGCCCCTTTCTTTTGTCCAAAATTCCTCAACACTTTATATATAATACAAAAAAAGGCAAAATGGCTATACCACTTTACCTTTTAATTATTTGCAAAAGAGATAAATTCATCTCCCCACTTACATGATCTATTTTTACATCCTTCTACAGGTTTTTTACGATCGCTTCGTCAGTAGGTTTTATTTTAGAGCGGAAACGGTGTACCAATTCTCCTTTTTCATTGATTAAAAATTTCTCAAAATTCCATTTAATATCGCCCTGCTCTTCAGTATTGGTCTGCGAAGTTAAATACTTAAACAAAGGACTGATATCATCACCTTTAACACTGCTTTTTTCTGCAAGCAAAAACGAAACATTATACTTCCCGGTACAAAACTCTTTAATTTCTGCATTGGTAGAAAATTCCTGCCCGCCAAAGTTACCTGCCGGGAAACCGATTAATACTACCTTTTTACCATACTGTTTCTGAAGTTTTTCTAAATCTTCGTACTGTGGCGTAAAACCGCATTTAGATGCTGTGTTAACAATTAGGATTTTTTTGCCTTTAAATTTAGAAAGCTTAATTTCCTTACCATCAATGGTTTTAAAGCTGAAATCGTAAACATTTTTTGGTGGAGATACCAATAAGTTTAATAGGATTAGAATAGTGCTGATCATCGTTTTTTTTATTTTTATATACGAATATAGGTACAAATCGGTTGTCTTGATGTAATGTGGCTGTAAATTATGTGATATCCACAATTAAAGCACCTAAGGTATTGCCATTGAGGCAGCTATTTATCATAAATCATTATTTCTTTTGATCAGGAAATGAGCGCGCAGTAGTTCTTCGCAGTTGTAGCCCTGCTATCGCTTATAGTCCTCGCTGCGCTGTGGGCTATTCCGCTCTATCCGGTTTAATTAACAAAGTCTGCTCCTATCGCTTCATACTAGCAAAACGCTATTAAAACCTGAATAGCAGCATCAGCCAAGCCGACTAAACCCGACCGAAGTGAGATGCCGATTTTTCATCGGCAGAAACGGGGGCGGGACCAACCTTAGCCTAACAGCATTGTTATTGCTTTTCAAAAACAAAAAAGATTAAAACCAGATTAAAATCGGCCTGTAAACCAACATATTTATCGCTTTTTTAATAAAAAAAATGTATTAAATTCTCCTTAGGTTTGGATTTATGCTTTAATTATAGCTTTATTTGCACAAAAACGTATTTCATGGCCAAAAATTTATTAATCGTCGAGTCACCCGCAAAAGCTAAAACTATAGAAGGCTATTTAGGCAAAGATTTCCTCGTGAAATCTAGCTATGGCCACATCCGTGATTTAGTTAAGGGAGATATGGCAATTGATATCAAAAACAATTTTGCCCAAACCTACGAGGTACCAGCCGACAAGAAAAATGTTGTCGCCGAATTAAAAAAACTAGCTAAAGAGGCCGAAATGGTATGGTTAGCATCCGATGAGGACCGCGAGGGAGAAGCCATTTCTTGGCACTTATTCGAAACTTTAGGCCTAAAAGTGGAGAAAACAAAACGCATCGTTTTTCATGAAATTACCAAACCGGCCATTTTAAAAGCAATTGATAGTCCGCGTGGAATTGATTATAACCTGGTAAATGCCCAACAGGCACGCCGTGTATTAGACCGTTTGGTGGGTTTCGAACTTTCTCCGGTGTTATGGAAAAAAGTAAAACCATCACTTTCTGCAGGTCGGGTACAATCAGTGGCTGTACGTTTAATTGTAGATAGAGAGCGTGAAGTTTTAAACTTTAATGCAACTGCTGCCTATAAAATTACTGCGCAGTTCTCTACAGGCAAGGGAAAAGAAATGGTGAAGGCAGAACTGCCACAACGTTTTGAAAGCGAAGCGGATGCAGAAAAATACCTTCAGGACTGTGTAAACTCTAAATTCGATATTACCAGTTTGGAAACACGGCCTGCCAAACGCAATCCTGCTGCTCCTTTTACCACCTCTACCCTACAGCAGGAAGCTTCCAGAAAATTAGGTTTTTCGGTTGCGAGAACCATGCAGGTAGCCCAGAGACTATACGAAGCGGGTAAGATTACCTACATGAGAACAGACTCTGTAAACTTATCAGAAACCGCCATCAATGCTGCTGCTGCCGAGATTAAATCGGCTTACGGTAATCAATATTATCAACATCGTGTTTATAAAACAAAATCGGCTGGTGCGCAAGAAGCTCACGAAGCCATCCGCCCTACATATTTCGACAGACATACCGTAGATGGAGATATTTCAGAAAAACGTTTGTACGATCTGATCTGGAAACGTTCCATTGCTTCACAAATGAGTGAAGCTTTGTTTGAAAAGACGACCGCACAGATTACCGCTTCAACACGCAAAGAGCATTTAGTTGCAGAAGGCGAAGTGTTAAAGTTCGATGGTTTCTTAAAAGTCTACCTTGAATCTACTGACGACGAAGAAACTGAAGAAAAAGAAGGCGGTGCAATTTTACCTCCTTTAGTAAAAGGACAAGAACTATTTTTAAAAGAAATGCAGGCAACGGAGCGTTATTCGCGCCCGCCAGCCAGATATACAGAGGCCAGCTTGGTTAAAAAACTGGAAGAATTAGGCATTGGCCGTCCATCTACTTATGCGCCAACCATTTCTACTGTACAGAACCGCGGCTACGTGGTTAAAGAAGATAGGGATGGCAAACAGCGCAATTTTACAGCTATCACTTTAGCAAATGGACAGGTAAAAAAAGAAATTAAATCAGAAATTACCGGTGCTGAAAAATCAAAACTCTTCCCAACCGATATTGGTGAGGTGGTGAACGACTTTTTGGTAGAACATTTCAAAGGAATTGTTGACTTTAACTTCACTGCAAAGGTGGAGAAGGAATTTGATGAAATTGCGCAGGGTTTACAGGAATGGACAAAAATGCTGCATTCATTCTACAATCCATTTCATAATGAAGTGGAGACAACGCTCGAAAATGCAGAACGGGCCACTGGCGAGCGTTTGTTGGGTGTAGATCCGGCAACTGGTAAAAATGTATACACCAAAGTTGGTAAATTTGGACCGTTGGTTCAGATCGGGGAATTGGATGAAGAGGAAAAACCCAGATATGCCAGCTTAATGCGTACGCAATCTGTTGCAACCATTACTTTAGATGAAGCACTGGAACTATTTAAACTTCCTTTTCAACTTCCTGATTTTGATGGCAAAGAAGTAATGATTGGAGTTGGCCGTTTTGGTCCATATGTTAAATGGGGCGAAAGTTTTATTTCTCTTCCTAAAAACGAAGAGCCGCTATCGGTAACTTACGAGAGAGCTGTTGAAATTATCAAGGAGAAAATGGATGCCGATGCACCTATTGCATTTTACGAAGGTTTAGGGGTAACGAAGGGAAAAGGCCGTTTTGGCCCTTTTATTAAATGGAACGATCTCTTTATCAATATCCCGGCAAAAGGATACGATTTCGACAATTTAACACAGGAAGATATTAATACCTTAATTGGCAAAAAAGTAGAAAAAGAAGCCAACAGATATATTAAAACCTGGGATGCTGAAAAAATTTCTATTGAAAATGGCCGCTGGGGACCCTTTATACGTTTTGGCAAATTGATGCTTAAATTAAGGAATAACGAGGCAACCAAGCAGAAATATACACCAGAAGAGCTGGCTGATATTGATTTGGAAACAGTTAAGAAAATGATTGTGGAGCAAGTGCCTAATGCTTTCGAAACGAAGAAAAAAGCGCCGGCAAAGAAAAAAGATGCGCCAGCAAAAAAGGCAGTAGCAAAGAAGAAATAAAACAAAAATCGTCATGCTGAACTTATTTCAGCGTCTTTTAACATAAGACGCTGAAATAAATCCGATAGCTATCGGATCAGAGTGACGCAAACAATGGTTATGAAAGCAGATTTACCAGAAAATATAGTTGAAGATATCGCAATGGCCGTTGTATTAATGGGCGAAACACCTGAAGTAAAAAGCTGGACGGTTTATCTCGTCAATTTAAAAAACGAAGCCATATCCAACGTGTTGATCAGCTCTAAAGGTTATGGTGAAAAAGACGGGAAACAGGTCAAAACTTCTATATTAAGACACTTTGTTGGTGATATGGATGCACATTCTTTTGCTGGCGTAGAAGCCATTGATCCTGAAGTTTTTGGTTTAACCAACGAATACTGGCTAAGCTACTATATAGGCAGTACCATTTACGACAAAAAGTTTATCTTCCTTCCTGAAAGTATCATCGATTCCAATCTGATTAAAATTCCATTGGTGAATAGACCGGGGGTAATGATTAAATAACTGGGAGTTTGGAGTGATAAGTTCGGAGTTCCCCCTCAATAGTTTTAAAGTAAAGTTGCTTTTTCGAACTGTATCCTCAGTTATAGCATGGAGATAAAATTGGATATAAGCCATATTACGGCCCAAAAACTGAAAGCTCTGAACTGCAAACTTTAAAACAACCAAAGTAATTTTAACTACATAAATGGTTCTGCGCTCAGAACTGACAACTCCTAACTAAAAACTCTAAACTAGTTTAAGGTACTTTAACCGCTTGTCTGCCAAGCAACTTCCACCCATCTTCTTCTTTACTCCAGATTAAAAGGATATATAAATTTACACTTCCTCTTATCCCCTTATCATTGGTTTGTGCCATTAATTTATGCCTCACCAGGGCTGTATTCCCCTGAATAGTTGTTTTTGGGTCACCCAGAATAATATCGCCCAGAAAATCAGATTCACCAGAAAGAAGCGAATGCATAAACTCCTGTTTAGTTTGCACTTTCCCACTTGAATGACCATAACTCAAATTATTGAGCAACAACTTATCCAGACCTAAGCTATCAGGATTAACCATTAAGCTAATAAGTTTATCTACTACTTCATTAACTTCTTTTTCTGCATTTGATTTTTGCGCATAACAAAAAGTTGTAGAAATTAATAAAAACGAAAGAATTAAGAATTTCCTGATCATATTTGGTCATTTAAGGTTGATGTTGTAAACATATCCAAAAGCCCTTATATGAGCAACATATTCGTTATAATTTTCAACATTATTCCGTTTAACGTTGAATCTAGTTAATTTTCTTATGAAATATTGGATTTGCGGTTAAAACTCATTAATTACGGCATAGCAATTGCTCCAATCGCTGCATTATATGCTCATTTATCTTAACGAATTTCATTTATGGAACAACCATCTACCTATCAATCGTCCTCAAAAAAGAAATTTATTTTTATTGGCTTGCTTGCTGTTTCGATAGCGGCAATTATATTTATCTATTTCAACAGAAAAAAGAAAAACCACGAAGAAAATCAGGCTTACGCGAAATATATCGAAGCTTATACTTCTGGCACCATTTCTAAAAAGAGTTTTATCCGTGTCCACCTGGCTAACGCTGCAACGGGTATGCAAGATCTGGGCAAAGCAGACACGCGAGAACTTTTCGATTTCTCTCCTTCTATCTCTGGAAAAACTTACTGGATAGATCCTCAAACAGTTGAGTTCAGACCTGACGAAAACCTTAAACCAGGTAAAAACTACGACGCTACCTTTAAACTTTCAGAAGTTTCTGCTACAGAAAAAGGGCTCGAAGATTTCGATTTTGAATTTAAAGTAATTACCCCGGGACTAATGCTTTCTCAAAACGGATTGGTTTCACAGAACAACACTTCTCTGGATTACATGAAACTTACGGGTGAAGTAGCTACTGCTGATGTGGAAGAAACCAGTAAAATAGAGAAAACCGTTTCATTGGATTTTGACCAAAAGTTAAAAATTAAATGGCAACACGACCCAGCGAAAAATAGTTCAAAATTCACCATCGATAGTATTAAAAAGACGGGTAACGATCAAAATCTAAAAATAGAATGGGATGGTGATGCCATTGATGCAGATCAAAAAGGTGAAGTGGAAGTTCGTGTTCCGGCCATAAATAAATTCGAAATCCTTGATATGAAAGCCATTCAGGGGGAAGAAGATTATGCTTTAGTTCAATTTTCAGAACCAATTGGTGTAGGTCAGGATTTAACTGGTATGATTACGCTGGGCAACCTAACCGACGTTAGGTACACCATTGATGCCAGTCAGGTTAAAGTATATGCTCCTGAAGAATTAAAAGGTAATTATGCCTTAAGTGTTAATGCGGGGGTCGAAAATATCAATGCCAAAACATTACCTAGCGGTAAAGTTGCCAATCTTGTTTTCGAAGATAAATTACCAGCGGTTACCATTGCTGGTGCTGGCACCATTTTACCCAACTCTGGAAAATTGGTTTTACCTTTCGAAGCGATTAATTTAAAGGCTGTTGATGTTACGGTGATCAAGATTTACGAAAATAATATCCCGCAGTTTTTTCAAACCAATAGCTACAAAGATGGCAACGAATTGCGCAGGGTGGCCAAACCTATTCTTCAAAAAACGGTACGTTTAGATGAAGATAAGGCACTTAACCTACACAAGAAGAACCGTTTTACACTCGATCTTGATAAAATGATCCGTACAGAGCCTGGTGCAATGTACAGGGTGACCATTGCTTTCAGACAGGAATACAATGCTTACAATTGTAAAACAGGAGAAGAAAAAGCCGATGGTAGTGATGAAGACGCTGAATATGGAGATTATGATGGTTATGGTGAAAAAATTGATGAGGATGATGATTTCTGGCAGCGTTACAACAATTATTACCCGCCAAATTACAGATGGAATGATAAAGACAACCCATGTACGCCATCATTTTATACCAACCAGCGCTGGGCCAGCCGAAACTTAATTGCTTCAAACATTGGCTTGGTAGCTAAACGTGGAAACGATAACAGCATGCTAATTGTAGCGACTGATTTATTAACCGCAAAACCATTAGGTGGTGTAAACCTGGAATTAATGGACTACCAGAAACAGATTATTTTTACAACTAAAACTGATGGTGACGGTTTTGCAAGATTTGACCTGAAACGCCAACCATTTTTATTGATCGCTAAAAATGGTTCAGAACGTGGATACCTTAAATTAGACGATGGCAGCTCGCTTCCTTTAAGCAGGTTCGATGTGGGAGGCGATGTAGTGCAAAGTGGATTAAAAGGTTTTATTTACGGAGAACGAGGCGTTTGGAGACCTGGCGACAGTTTATTTATTTCTTTCGTTCTGGAAGATAAACTAAAAAAAATTCCGCCCAATTATCCGGTAACCATGGAATTTTATAATCCCAAAGGTCAGCTTTACAAAAGATTGATTAATGGCAAGCCTTTAAATGGATTCTACACCTTTAAAACCGCGACAGAAAGTACTGCACCTACCGGTAACTGGATGGCCAAAGTGAAAGCAGGCGGTGCTACTTTTACCAAAACCTTAAAAGTTGAAACCGTAATGCCGAACCGTTTGAAAATTGATTTCAACGTTGGCAATAAAAAATATTTAAGCGCAGGAACCTCAGCTGCTACCCTATCTGCCAAATGGCTATTCGGTGCCGTTGCACAAAACTTAAAAGCAAAGGTTGATGTAAACTTAAACACCACCGAAACCAAATTTAAAGGTTTTGAGGGTTTTAGTTTTGATAATCCTACGGTTAACTTCGAATCGCAGGTTAAAACTATTTTCGAAGGCACATTAAACCAAAATGGCACCGCTCAGATTAACACCAACCTCAACGAGAACAATACCGCTCCCGGTGTGTTAAGGGCAAACTTTACCACAAAAGTTTTCGAACCGGGAGGTAATTTCAGCATTGATAATTTCAGTATTCCTTATCATGTATACAACAGCTATTTAGGTATCCGTGCTGAAAAGGGCGATCGTTTAAGTGGCATGCTGGTTACCGGAAAAGAGCATAAAGTTGAAATCGTTAATGTAAATACGGATGGAAAATTATTGAGCGGTACCAAAACCGTTACAGTAGAGTTATATAAAACACAATGGCGCTGGTGGTGGGAACAGGACGATCAATATACTTATGCCAATTTTACTCAAAACCAATACAACAAGTTAGTTGAAAGTCATCAGGTGAACCTATTTAACGGAAAAGGAAGCTGGAATTTACGTGTTGATGAACCGGAATGGGGCCGTTATTTGATTTTAATACGCGATGTAAATGGCGGACATGTTACCGGAAAATCTGTTTATATTGATTGGCCAGGCTGGGCACAACGCGAACAAGGCAGCAACCCAACAGAGGCCTCTATGTTATCTTTCACAGCCAATAAAGAAAAATTCACCGTTGGAGAATATATTACCTTAACTATCCCAACGGGCAAAAACGGAAGAGCACTTATCTCAATTGAAAATGGAAGCCGGGTATTAAAAACCTTCTGGGTAGATACCAAGGCCGGACAAACGCAATTTAAGTTTAAGGCAGAAAAAGAAATGGCGCCAAACGTTTTTGCCAACATTACTTTATTACAGCCTCATGCACAAACGGTAAATGATTTACCGATCAGAATGTATGGCGCTATTCCACTTTCGGTAGAAGATCAGCAAACGATCCTTAAACCGACCATTAAAATGGCCGATAAAATTAAACCGGAAACCGATAACACCATTACTGTCGGCGAGCAAAACGGTAAAGCAATGACGTATACTATTGCCCTGGTTGATGAAGGTTTGCTTGACTTAACCCGGTTTAAGACACCAGATCCACATGGTGCATTTTATGCCCGGGAAGGTTTGGGCGTTAAAACCTGGGATTTATTCGATTATGTACTTGGCGCATGGGGTGGAAATTTAGAACGTATCTTAAGCATTGGCGGTGATGGTAGCATTAACAAAAACTTAAACCCTGCAAAAGCCAACCGTTTTAAAGCAGTGGTTAAATTTATGGGACCGTTTACCATTGGCAAAGGTGAAAGTAAAACACATAAATTTAAATTGCCTCAATATATTGGTGCCGTGAGGGCAATGGTAGTTGCCGGACAAGATGCAGCGTATGGCTTTGCTGAAAAATCGGTTCAGGTTAAAAAACCTTTAATGGTTTTGGCTACCTTACCAAGGGTAATTGGCCCAGGCGAAAGTTTTACGCTCCCAGTAACCGTTTTTGCTACAGAGAACAACCTTAAAAATGTATCAGTACAGCTTCAGGCAAGTAATCTAATTGTTCATGGCGCTAATAAACAACAGCTTTACTACAAACAAACGGGTGAGCAGATGACTTCTTTCGAGGTAAAAGCACCGAACAATGTAGGTATTGCGAAGGTAAAAGTGATCGCACAGAGTGGAGCCGAAAAAACGGTTTACGATGTAGAAATGGACATCAGAAATCCAAATCCATATGTAACAAATGTGGTGTCTGCAACGATCCAGCCACATACCAAATGGGCGGTTAACTACTTGCCGATTGGAATGACGGGTACCAATTCTGGTTCGCTGGAGGTATCTTCTATCCCGGCAATTAACCTTGGCAAAAGATTGAGTTACCTCATTCAATATCCACACGGCTGTATCGAGCAGACTACTTCGGGTATATTCCCTCAGTTATTTTTAGATCGGCTAAGTCCATTGAACGAACAACAGAAAGCCAAAACAGAGAAAAACATCAAAGCTGGAATAAACAGGCTGAAAGGTTTCCAAACAACAGATGGTGGCTTATCTTACTGGCCTGGAGAAGGTTCCTCTGACGAATGGGGAAGTAATTATGCAGGTCATTTCTTAATTGAGGCACAGAATGCTGGTTATACCTTACCTGTTGGGCTTTTAGATGAGCTATTACGCTTTCAAAAATCAAAAGCCACAAATTGGGCACCAAACAGCAATAATTTTTATGGTGGCGATTTATCGCAAGCATACCGTTTATATATGCTGGCGCTGGCTAAAAAGCCAGAAATGGCTGCCATGAACCGTTTAAAAGCCTTCCAATATTTATCTGTAGCAGCGAAGTGGCGTTTGGCAGCAGCTTATAAACTTGCAGGACAAAATGAGGTTGCACAAAATATGATCAGAGGTTTAGATACATCTATCCAGGCCTACAAACAATTGGGTGGAACTTATGGCTCTGATGTACGTGATGAAGCGATGATTTTAGAAACCTTAACCCTACTCGGTCAGAAAGCAAAAGCTGCAAGTTTATTACAGCCTTTAGCAGCCAAACTTGGCGAAAACACCTGGTACAGCACGCAAACAACCGCTTATAGTTTATTGGCTATTGCTAAATTCTGTGGATCTAACCAATCTGCCAATAAACTGCAATATCAATATGTATTGGATGGGAAGTCTGCTCCTGTAAATTCTACTCAATATATTAATAGTACGCCTGTAACCTTTAATGGAAATACGGCTTCGGTTACTAACAATGGAAATAATGTACTTTTTGTTCGTTTGGTTTTAGAGGGGCAACCGGTGGCTGGTCAGAATAACTTTCTACCTAACCGTCCTGAGGTTTTGGATATGAGCGTGAGTTACAAACGTTTAAATGGAAAAGTTTTAGATCCTACTACCTTAAAACAAGGAACAGATTTCTATGCCGAAGTAACGGTAAAAAATCCCGGCAGAATGGGTTACTATGAACAGATGGCATTAACTCAAATTTTTCCTTCAGGATGGGAAATTATCAATACCCGTGTAAATGATAACCAGAGTATTTTAGCTTCATCTCCTTTTACCTATCAGGACATCAGGGATGATCGTGTTTTCACTTATTTCAATGTAAGAGAAGGCGAAAGCTTGGTGTATAAGGTATTACTAAATGCTTCTTACCTGGGCAAATACTATTTGTCGGCTGTTCAATGTGAAGCGATGTACAACAATGATATTTCTGCAACCGAGCCTGGTAAATGGGTACAGGTGGTAAAATAAGAGCACCTAAATGCTAATGGTTCGAAATAGTTTTTTTGCTAATGGTTCGTGTCTCCACGAACCATGGCATTTAATTTACAAGCATCGCGCTCCCATCCAAGCATCGGTTCGTGTCTCCACGAACCGAAATTTCAGTTATTTTGTGCCTGCATTATCATGCATAGAAATCTAATACCAATGGATAAATTATTTGATACTAGAAGAAAGAATTACATTGAAATTGGAAACATCTATTTCTGGACAGCGACCATTAACAAATGGCAAAAGTTACTGATAGGAGACGAATTTAAGCATATCATTTTAAGTTCCTTTGAGCATTTGAGTAAATTAAACAAACTTGATATTTTTGCTTTTGTTATTATGCCAAATCATATACATACTATTTTGCGGACTAATGAATTAAATGGAAAAGAAACCGTTCAAGGATCATTCTTAAAATATACAGCACATGAATTTAAAAAGCACTTGAATCAAAATGAATTGAATAATTATTTTTCTGACTCAACTAATAAGAATTATGAATGTTGGCAGAGAGATCCTTTAGGAATACATTTATACACTCCAGAAGTTGCTTATCAAAAACTAGATTATTTGCACCATAATCCCTGTACAGCGCATTGGCAATTGGCAACAGAACCTGAAGAATATAAATATTCTTCAGCATCTTTTTACGAAAAAAACGACTTAAACTATACTTTTTTGAAAGACTTAAGATTAGAATTTTAAAAATTAAAAACGGTTCGTGGCGACACGAACCATGGCAGATATGTGAGGCTTGAACGAAAATGTCTAAAACAATAATGTAGTAACTAAACGCTAAGAATAGAATGAGGATCCGCCATAACGAACTAATACTAAAAAACAAGCCTCGGTCCGTGACCCCACGGACCAAAATTTATTCTAAAATTAAATGAACAAAACACCAAAAGTTTTCCTTATTTCGGATCTTATCTGCTTTGCACTGCTTTTGGCTTTCCTTTTTTCATTACCTTCAAAACTTTTCAAAACGCCAACCTCCTATGTGATCGAGGCCAGTAATGGTAATTTATTAAGTGCTGCAATTGCCAGCGATGGTCAATGGCGATTTCCTGTGGCGGACAGTGTTCCTTTAAAATTTAAAGATTGCATTATTGCTTTTGAAGATAAACGATTTTATAGCCACTTTGGCATAGATATATTGGCTATGAGCAGGGCCATGCGACAAAACTGGAATGCAAAAAGCGTGGTAAGTGGTGGCAGTACATTAACCATGCAGGTCATCCGTTTATCGCGAAAACAAGACCGAACGGTTTGGCAAAAACTCCTGGAAGTAATTTTAGCCTTGCGATTAGAACTAAAATATTCGAAAGCAGAAATTTTAGGTTTATATGCTGCTAATGCCCCCTTTGGAAGTAATGTTGTGGGGCTGGAAGCTGCAAGTTGGCGATATTATGGCCGCGATGCTAAAACACTTTCATGGGGTGAGATGGCTACTTTAGCCGTTCTTCCCAACAGTCCGTCGTTGGTTCATCCCGGCAAAAACTCAAACAGGCTAATCAAAAAAAGAAACGATTTACTCGATAAACTTGCCCAACTTCATTACATTGATCCGGCAACCGCTAATTTATCAAAGTTAGAGCCTGTTCCAGGCAAGCCTATGCTTCTACCACAAAATGCGCCCCACCTATTAAACCGTTTTAAAGCAGAAAGAGCAAGTCTAAAAATCAATTCTACGAGGATTATGTCCACATTGGATGAAAACATCCAGTTGAAAGTAAACACGATATTAAAACGCTATAACAACCGCTACAGAGCCAACGACATTAATAATATTTCGGCCTTAGTGCTTGATGCCAGAACCGGTCATGTGGTGAGTTATGTAGGCAATATTTATCAGCCGGAAAATCCTGATCTGCAAAGCCACGTAGATATGATTAAGGCACCAAGAAGTCCTGGTAGTACCTTAAAACCTTTGCTTTATGCCAGTATGATGAATGATGGCTTCATATTGCCGCACACCTTGATTCCTGATATTCCAACTCAAATAGCGGGTTATTCACCTCAAAATTATGATCTGGGTTATGATGGTGCCATTGCTGCAGATAAGGCGTTGAGCCGCTCCCTAAACATTCCTGCAGTGAAAATGTTGCAGCAATATAAATACGAACGTTTTTATGATAAATTAAAAAAATTGGGGATAGGAACACTAAACCAGCCTGCAGATCATTATGGTTTGTCTTTAATTTTGGGTGGCAGTGAAGTTACGATGTGGGATTTGGCCAATACTTACATGGGTATGGTGCGTACCTTAAACCATTTTAACACCTATAAAGGTCTTTACAATCCGGACGATTATAAACAGGCAACTTATTTTAATAATAAAACCAAAGAAGAAAAAGACTATCAACGCAATTCATTTTTAGATCATGGTGCAATATGGGCAACCTTTAATGCCATGGAAGAAGTAATGCGCCCTGGTGATGAAGGTTTATGGGAACAATTTTCCTCATCGCAAAGAGTTGCTTGGAAAACAGGTACCAGTTTTGGTTTCCGTGATGCCTGGGCCGTAGGCTTAACTCCAAATTATGTGGTATGCGTTTGGGTGGGTAATGCAGATGGTGAAGGCAGGCCTGGACTAGTGGGAATAGAAGCGGCCGCACCGGTGCTCTTTGATATTTTTAGGTTGTTACCCAATGGAAAATGGTTCGAAACACCCACAACCAAACTAAAAAGGCTTAAAATATGTAAACAGAGTGGTTATAAAGCTGGAGAATATTGTACCAATATAATGGATGAACTGGTTCCGGTTTCAGGAGAAAAAACTGCCATTTGTCCTTTTCACAAATTAGTCCATTTAGATAGTACAGGTACTTTTAGGGTTACCGATCAATGCGAAAGTACCTTATACATGCAGCACAAAAGCTGGTTTATTTTACCACCGGCCATGGAATATTATTACAAAATAAAGAATAGCGATTATAAATCCCTCCCTCCTTTTAAAGCTGGATGTGATCCCTTTGGTGGAAATAGTGTAATGGAGGTTCTTTATCCGAAAAATAATGCGATAGTTTACATTCCCTTGGAACTGGATGGTACAAGAGGCAAAATCGTAATTAACGCGGCACACAGAAATTCGAGTTCAAAAATTTACTGGCATATCGATAATGAATATGTTGCTACAACCACTAATTTTCATCAATTGGCCATAAATCCGCCACCAGGTAAACACACCTTAACCTTAGTTGATGAGAACGGCGAACGATTGGTACAAACTTTTACAGTTTTAGATAAAGAGAAGAAAAATGGAAAGTAGAAGGTGATGAGTGAAACCACAGATTAACATAAATAAATACAGATGTAGCATCTCTCTTCGAACCACGGAGACTAAGTATATACGGAAGATTAATTTTTCGGTTACCAATCATCATAAACCTGATAAAGTGGAAATCTTTTTTAATTTGGCAGTGTCTCTAAATACGCGGTTATGCTGAAGTACGAAGTATCTGTAACCGATATACCCCTCTGTATTCAACATACTGAAACTACCTACTAAAGATTGGAACGATAGCAGGACTACAGGAACCGATTAAAACAGAACCCTGCTTTTCAAAAAAATAATAAACTATACCTCCGTCTGCGTTACGACTAACCTGCGCTCTATAGTGCCATAAACAATCAAATACTGTGCAATCATGTAAGTTGCCATAATTAAAGCCCCGCTTTGCGGAATGGGCTGAGCGAATTTATTCACGGCCAATACACTATCTGACAATAAAAAAAACAACGCCCCAAATAAAATGAGTTTAAAGCTGAAAATATTCACTTTCCCATATCGGTTAACAGCCATAATTGCCACAACCGAGATTATAATGGCATACATTAAAACGGGAAACTGCATTGCACTTAGTTTTGGTTGCAGGTAAAAAAACAAACCTGAGCAATAAATAGCAAAGGCGCCAACCACCCATAAAAAGTAAGGTGTTTTGTGGTTAGGATTGGATTTATGATCGAGCGTAAAAGCCCTGATGTAAAAAATATGACAGGCTACAAAGGCAATTAATCCATATATAAAAAAACCTGGTTGATCGTTTTGAAACATTAGTAAAATATCACCAATCCATGCAAAAATTAATCCTGTAAAAATTCTCTTGTGAAAACGCCCTTTTAAATTTGTGCTGAGATAAAGCCATACTAAAAGTACCACCACTATTAATGGCTTGGCGAAATTTCGGAGCGCAATATTATTAGCATATTCGGCATACAGCTGAATTACAAATACAAGAAAAAATATAAATGAAAATAACTTACTCTTCATCAGCGTTAGGATTTGCCTTCTGCAAATTAAAAAACCAAATTACGGATATTAACTGAATAGCCACAAAAATTACTAGATAACCTATCGGTAATTTTAAAAACAAAACCAGTAAAAAACCGAATAATAACCTAAAATACTCGAATTTAATCTGCCATGATTTCTGTTCTAATAAAGCGCCACACGTAATTAATGTGAGTATTGTAAAAATAGCTCCCGAAACAATAGAAATGGTTTGCATTTGAGAATAAAGAAACAATATCATGGAACCAACTGTTAAAGCCAGTAAAAACTGGACTAAAACATAACCTGTTAACTTTGATAGGTATACTGGATTGTATTTTTCGTAGGTTTTTACATTTATGTCTGGTGCAGATTGAAAGCCACCCAGGTGTGGTGGGAACCAGCCCGGAGGTTTAAGAAAAACCCTAACCTTATCGCTTAATTTAGGTGATTGCCTTGCTATTTCAACCAGATCATTCCAGTAATGAAGATTTGCCCAAACAGGATTCCAACTGGCTAAGGGTTTGGTAATGCCATAATAAACTTCTTCTTCCTCTTTCTGGAAAGTTCCAAAGAGGCGATCCCAGATAATTAGTGTACCTGCATGGTTTTTATCAATGTATTTTGGATTAGAACCATGGTGTACCCGATGATGTGAAGGCGTATTTAAAATATACTCTAAAAATCCCATGCTTTTTATAGTTCTGGTATGAATCCAAAATTGATATAACGTATTGAAAGCGCTCAAAGTTAAAAACATAATAGGGTCAAATCCTACAAAGGCCAAAGGAAGATAAAATATCCAACTAAACCAACCTTGAAACCAGCTTTGCCGTAGTGCCACCGTTAAATTATATTCTTCTGATTGATGATGTACAATATGCGCGGCCCATAGTGCATTTACTTCATGGCTCATCCGATGGAACCAATAATAAAAAAAATCTATCCCGATAAACAGCAGTATCCAGACCCACATTGTTTTAGGCCATTCAAATAAACGCCAGTGATCAAAAATATATTTATAACCAAAGAACAAGGCTGTTTTCATAAAAATACCGATAACCTGCTGCCCTATCCCCTGACTTAAATTAGAAATACTATCGTTAAGCCGATAGTAATTTAGCTTCTTATACAAGTTATAGATCAATTCTATTCCAATCAGAATAAAAAAAACAGGCACAGATAGTGCAATGTAATCTACTTTCATATCAACAGAAATATTTGGCCAGTTATATTTAATTTACAATTTAGCTAATTTCAGGTCAATATAAAATCTAAGCGATGTAATATTTATGCTTGTTTGGCTTTAGCTATTGATTTCTATCAAATTCACCCTACCTTTGAAATGCTAAACATATGGTTTTGGTTTAGTATATTTCAATTGCCCCATCCATGAAAAAATTACCCCTCATTATTTTGCTAATTGCCATTGCATTTTCTGCGAAAAGCCAAACACTGATATTGGCTAAGGATGCTGCTCAATATATAGGAAAAAACGTTTCCATTTGCGATTCGGTATATAGTGCAAAGGCTTTGGATAAATTAACCCTGATTAATTTAGGCGGTAACTATCCAAAAGAGCTCATCACTATAGTCATTAATAAAGAAGATGAACATAAATTCCCTTCAGAACCTTCAGGTATGTTTATCGGAAATCATATTTGTGTTACCGGAATTGTATCCGATTTTAAAGGTAAAAAACAGATTTTAGTAACCGACCCGAAGCAGATTATTGTTAAATAATCAAATTGTGGCATTGCTGCAGCTTTTACTGCCTCGATGTAAAACAAAACCTTATTAGCGCAAGCACTTAAAGATTCTTTCACTTCATGCTTCCTGAACCGCATCACGGTATAGCCTTTAGCAGATAGCTGTTGATTAATATATTTGTCGCGCTGCATATTTCGTTCAATCTTCGGAATCCAAAAACCCATATTTGTTTTTAAGGCTGATTTCTTTTCATACCATTTGTAACCAGCCAAAAATCGCCATTTACAAATATGGTAAGCCTGTATTTATTAATAACTACACCGGGCTTACCTGGAAAGTTTAAGGATGCATCCTGAATTTAAACCGCTTATTACAAAGCACCTTACGGAGTTTTAACTCCTACAGATCTTTTATTGCCCTAATTTTTGACATGTTCTTATTTCGCTGAAGGTGTATAAAAACCAGCACTTTCTTCAAAGCGTGGAACTTTAATGTCTTCTTTATATGGTTTGGGCTCCATACATGAGAAAGGCCAAAGTAAGTAAATTGTTTAAAATTGAACTGGAACGGAGCTATAGTAACAACCTAAGCACCTCCTCATTTAAAGGAGGTAGGCTTTGGCCGAAGCGTTAACACAAAAAGTATAATTTATTAATAAATTGTCGAAGGGTGCGCTTCTTTAGTCGGCAGGAATTAATCCTGCCAACCTCTTAAGCATAGATATCCTTATTATCTGACCCGAAGATTAAAAATCATTTCTACTTATCATAAAGAATTATACAGATAGGTTTATTTCCTTGATGAATCGGCTTATTTCCTTGATGAATTTTTTGACTTTGTAGTCTTCCAATGGTAAAACTTAGGCTTTATAGACTTTTGTTCTCAAATTATGCCCAATTTAAAAAGCTGAAAATTTTGCTTCTATTGGCATAAAATCCATAGTTTTGGCTTTTCATCAATCTGTGCCTATGCCTTTGAAACGAAATACACTGATTTTTATACTCGCATTACTAATTGCTACTTTTACTTGTTTAAGTTTTTTTATTGCACAGCATCCCATACTTGATTTTGACATTAAAACTTCGTTGTTTATTCAGCAATACCATGCAGATTGGTTAGATAAATTAATGTTGGCCATCAGCTTTTTTGGCGAACTTCCCTATTCATTACTTTCGGTAGTAATAGTGGCGATCATATTTTATCAGCAGAAATATAAACGCGAAGGAATATTCATTTCTACAGTATTATTATCTGGATTAATTATTCTGGGTATAAAAAATGTAATCAATCGTCCTCGCCCTACTGCATTTTACGTACGGCTGGTAGAAGTAAACCGGTTTCAAAGCTATCCGAGCGGACATGTACTTTCTTATACGCTCTTTTTTGGATTCTTAATTATTTTGATGAATACCTTGAAAGGTGTGCCAAAGCTAACTAGAAATATAGTAACTTATTTATCGGCATTTTTGATGATCTCCATTGCCCCATCCAGAATTTATCTGGGTGCACATTGGTTTACAGATACCGTTGGTGGTTTTCTGTTAGGCTTGATTTGCCTTTTCCCACTTTGTTACTTTTACTTTAAAAAGAAAAAAGATTAACACTTCTCTTGCAGTTTTTCTTTCTTTCTGATTCTGCTTAAAGTTTCAATACGCATCCCTAAATAGCTTGCCAAAAATTTTAGTGGAACCCTAGACTTTATAGTAGGATATCTGATTTTAAACTGTTTATACCTTATTTCTGCTGAAGGGATTAGTGACAAAATAGATCGCGCTTGCGACATATGGTAATGTATAGCCAATAATTTTCTGGCTAAAATATTGGTTTCAGGAAATTTTTCATACATATCATCAATAAATCGATATGGAAATATAAGCAATTCGGAGTCCTCCAGTGCCTGATATTGTTCCTGGTAAGTTAGTACAAGCGTCCCCGGATTTCGAATACGACCAACCAAATGATTTTCATCGATTAACCAGGCAGTAATGTCTTTTTCTTCATCCAGTATAAAAGCCCGTACTAAACCTTTAACAATAAAGCATAAACAATCTCCATTAATACCGCAAAGGTCTGACAAAACCTCATTCTTTCGTAAAGATATTTTGAACGTTTCGTTTTTTGCCCGATCAATTATCTCTTTTCTTAATGGCTGCAGTCCATTTAAATACTCAATAAGTGCATTGCATTCATTATGGACAGCAGTCATAATATTTACCCCTGGTTTTAAACTATACATGCAATTAATTGAATATTAAATTTTAAAAACATGAAAACGAATATAACAGCCAAAATAACATTGGGGGAAAATTTATTTTCTACTTAATGTTTTTGGCACCCCGCAAAGAAACAATTTTCAGTTAAATTTTCGCAATGATAACTGTATTTTAACATAATCATAAAAAAATCTGATAATTTTGCCGCCATGACAAACGATAAACCCAAAGCTTTTCTTTTCGATTTAAATGGCACCATGATTAACGATATGGCTTTTCATAATCAGGCATGGCATAACATCCTTACAAAGGATTTAGGCGCAAGCATCAGCTTTGATGCGGTTAAAAAACAGATGTACGGTAAAAACCAGGATCTGTTGGAACGTATTTTTGGCGTAGGTCATTTCTCTCAGGAACAGATTGATCAGATTTCTATCGAAAAAGAACACCGCTATCAAGCTGCATATAAAAAACATTTATCGTTAATAGCCGGATTAGGCGATTTTTTCAAAAAAGCAAAACAATCCGGAATTCAAATGGCCATTGGTTCGGCAGCAATTCCTTTCAACATTAATTTTGTTCTCGATAACTTGAACATCCGCTCTTATTTTAAAGCTATAGTAAGCGCTGAAGACGTCGTGAATAGTAAACCAGATCCGGAAACCTTTAATAAAGGGGCTGAAATTTTAGGTGTTGCAGCTAACCGATGTATTGTATTTGAAGATGCACCAAAAGGCGTTGAAGCAGCCCAAAATGCGGGGATGAAATGTATTGTACTAACCACTATGCATACCAAGGAAGAATTTTCTGTTTACAATAATATTATTGCTTTTATAGAAGATTATACAGATCCCGTTTTGCAAGAATTTTTCTAAAATAAATACGGCTTGCGTTTCTACAGACCGTATTTATTTTATGATTATTGGGATGTATGGATCATCAAAGCGATTATTTGGTAAATTTATATATAGAACTTGTTTTATACACCTGTTCTGGTTTTAAAACCGTCGATGGAAAAGCAGGTTGATTTGGAGAATCTGGAAAGTGCTGCGTTTCCATTGCAATTGCAGTTCTAAAATCATCTTTAGCACCACTTTTAAAAGTATTTTTACTTTGCATAAAGTTTCCGCTATAAAACTGTAAACCTGGCTCCTGTGTATAAATATCCATTATTATACCCGACTTATCTCCTTTAACCGTAGCCGCGTGGAACATGCCCATCGCTTTGGTTTTATTAAGCACATAGTTATGATCGTAACCTTTACCAAAAGTTAACTGTTCATTTTTATCATTTATACGTGCACCAATAGTTGTCGCGGTGGTGAAATCGAACGGCGTACCCTTAACCTTTTGCATTTTCCCCGTCGGGATCAAAGTAGAATCAACAGGTGTATATTCATCTGCAAAAATCTGCACCTCATGGTTCAAAATATCCCCACTTCCATCGCCATTCAAATTAAAAAATGCATGATTTGTTAAATTTACGACTGTGGTTTTATCGGTTTTAGCTTCATAATCCATTTTCAATTCATTATCATCTGTTAACGTGTAAGTTACCTTAACATCTAAATTACCAGGAAAATTCTCGTCGCCATCTGTTGATAGATAATGTAATACCAAAGTATTGGGATTGGGCTGGCTCGCATCCCAAACTACATATTGATAGCCTTTTTTTCCGCCATGAAGGGTATTTTGTCCGTTATTGGTAAACAGCGAATAGGTTTTCCCTTCGAGCGTAAACTTACCTTTTGCAATACGGTTGCCATATCGGCCAATGGTGGCGCCAAAATAGGGTTCGGTAGATTTTTCGTAATCACCAACACTTTTAAAACCAACCACTACATCTACTAACTTGCCATCTTTATTGGGTACCAATAAGCTAACCAGGCGACCACCGTAATTGGTGAGAATTGCTTCCGCATTATTCTTATTCTTTAAAGTATATAATGCCGTTTGTTTACCATCAAATTCCTTTTTAAAAGAATCGGCAACAAGTTTTACAACTCCTACTGAATCATTTTTTAAACTATCTGCCGATGAAGATTTTTTGGTTCCGGATTGACAGGATGCAAAGCCGATAGCGACTAGCGCACTTAGGCTCAATAATGCTTGAGGTTTCATAAAATGGAATACTTGGTTTAGATTTTAATTATAAATAAA
>Ga0065714_10064470_pt1 | contig 61758 bp, 43 predicted proteins | sample MisRhiReplicate2_FD_59101 | JGI IMG/M metagenome (GOLD analysis project Ga0065714, IMG submission 59101) | Miscanthus rhizosphere microbial communities from Kellogg Biological Station, MSU, sample Rhizosphere Soil Replicate 2: eDNA_1 v2... | ecosystem: Host-associated > Plants > Roots >...
ATTCAAATCACTGATTAATAGGATTAGACATTGCTTACTTTCAAGGCTGCAAATATATAATTATTAATTTAGATGCCATTTAAAATTGATAATTTATTTAGAAAAGAGCTATTTTAATGACATTTATCTTATTCTAAGAAGAATCTTGTGTCATTTTTATATTTGACAGAATTTTCTTCAAATACTCAATCAAATAACCAAAAGATTCTTTTTAAATTTTCATAAAGAATTTAAAAGTATGAAACAATTTTGTAACTACACAGACCCATCAATATAAAAAAGATATCCTAATCAATCAAACCTGAATTCAAGCGAACTTACAGAACGTATAGGTTAATAATATTCCATTACTTACTACATCGATACTGTGCAATCCAAACCAAATAGCCAGTTATTTGCCTTATCACAGTTCGGTGAGCAACTATCCAACCTAATGGAGTGCTTGAATTTCTGAAAGGTTTTCGGTGAGCATCGAAAGTTTTTTTCGGGCCCACTCCCTTAATACAGGGTCTTTTGCCCCTTCTGAAGAAATCGCATTAACATGAAATCCGACAAATTGCTGATCCGATTCAACAGTTAATCTAACCAGCTCCTTCTTAAAGCTATCTCCTGTCAGCTCTTTTAATTCAATAAGCCTTTTCTTATTTTCATTACTGATAGCAATTGAAGAATCAGGCCCAGTTATTCCTAATAGCGACTTCAACTCCGAAATATATTTTTTTGACAGTTCTACCCTCTTTTTTGCAAGTACAGGAAAACGCGGATCAGCTGTAACTTTGAAAAGTTCCACATTCAGAACCTGCTGATAATTATGCTCAGGCACAGCCATCTCAAAGAAGTCTTCAGATGTTACTATATATGCTCCTGTATCTTCCTTATGGCAGGATGTACACAACAACCAGCAAAAAACAAATCCATACAGCACCAGCTTGAGGTGTCGCGAAAAAAAAAGATGGGTATTAAAAGCACGTCGAATGTTCATGGTTTTCTATTTACTCGAAAAGCTTTCTTATTAGCTGATTTGCAGTATACTGCGAAGGCAGTCAAATAAAAAGCTTTTTTTTTAAATGAGGCTGTATTATAAATTGTAATTCAATCGAATTTTTGTCATGTGAAGCCTGCTAAAACGCCATGTAAGACATTTAAAGCAGGTCCTTCGACAAGTTCAGGATGATAAATTCTATTTTATATTACAGCTTCAAGCTTCATTATAGATTAAGGCCTTAGAACGACCTTAACGCAATCTTCTTCTTTCTCATCAAAAATTTTATAGCCACGTGCGGCATCTTCAAGTGGAAGTGTATGGGTTATAATATCATCCAGCACCACTTTACCCTCATCTACAAGCCCTATCAGCTTATCAATATAGTTGAGTACCGGTGCTTGCCCCTGCTTAATGGTAATACCTTTGTCGAATATCCTAAAAAGTGGGAAATTATCATAAGGAGATCCATAAACGCCCATAATAGAAACTGTCCCCATCCTACGGACGGCTTCGAAACACATCTCTAGAACTTTAATGGATCCCTTTTCAAAATTTATTGTCGCTTTAACCTTATCTATAAAACTACGTTCTGGTTCAAACCCAACGGCATCTACACATACGTCAGCTCCTCTTCCACCCGTCATTTCCCTGATGGCTGCTACAACATCAACTTTATGTGGATTAAGAATATCGACATTATTTACTGCTTTTGCCTTTTCCAGCCTGTAATCAAGGGGATCGATTGCAATTACCCGGCTCGCTCCATTAATCCACGCTGCTTTCTGGGCCATTAAACCCACAGGCCCTGATCCAAAAATGGCAACTACCTCTCCCCCCTTTAGCTGTGCCCAGTCAATAGCCGACCAGCCTGTAGGGAAAATATCGGTCAGAAAAAGTGCCTGCTCATCACTTAAATGTTCGGGAACAATACGCGGACTGATATCCGCATAGGGTACCCTTACATATTGTGCCTGACCACCCGAATATCCTCCGTACAGATCCGTATAGCCAAATAATGCACCACCTTTTTGGCTCATCATATCGCCATTCGGGCCGTAGTTTTTAAAATTTGAATTTTCGCATGCCGGAGATGCCTCATGCGTACAGAAAAAACATGTACCGCATGAAATGGGAAAAGGAACCACTACACGATCGCCACGCTTAAGGTTGGTAATGGAAGCACCAACTTCTTCAACGATTCCCATAAATTCATGTCCCATAACCAGTGGTTCCTTTTGTGGAACTGCACCGCTTAAGATATGGAGGTCGGAACCGCAGATTGCAGTTGAGGTAACTTTCAGAATTACATCCCTTGGGTCAAGAATTTCCGGATCTGGAACATTGTCTACCCGGATATCTCCAGGTTTGTGAAATACTGCTGCTTTCATAGTATTGGTTTTAAGATGTAATTAAATATTTCAACCGTCATAAATCACCTGCGGTTAAAGAATCAACAACAAAAAATTGACTATAGTTTAGGTAATTTTACATTTTTAAGTAACATTTAACCCTGGCTAAGCAAATCGATCATGCAGCTTACATGTTATTTGATTTAATTGGCAACGAAGAATAAGCTGAAAAACATTTACCGACACTCCATTTTACGCAAAAAATTGATTAGGCCAGATGAAAAGGAATCAACATTTCAAAGGTTTCTAACGACCATAAAGTTCAGCTTCTGCCATCAGCCAGTTTATCGTTTTCTCACCTATAAATTGTTTATTTGCCCTCCATGCCCAATTCCCTGTTGCCTTCCCCGGTATATTCATCCGGGCCGTTTCATCTAATCGCAGAATATCCTGCATGGGAATGACGGCAATTTTGGCAATCGAAGCATAACAGAGCCTGATCATAATGGTATTGATATTTTTTTCATTAACCGCCATACCTACATATCTGGAAAGCCGCTTTTTAAGGTTTGTATCTGTTTCATTTTTAAACCAGCCCAAGGTGGTATTATTATCATGCGTTCCAGTGTAAACAATACAATTTGCTGAGCCAAACTGGTGTGGGATATGCACTGATCCGGCTAAATCTTCTCCAAACGCAAACTGCAGTACTTTCATTCCCGGCAATTTAAATTGTTTTCTCAACTGCTCCACGTCAGTTGAAATTTCGCCTAAATCCTCGGCAATAAAAGGGAGTTTACCCAATTTCCTTTCCATTGTTTTGAAAAATTCGGCACCTACTCCAGGCTTCCATGTACCATCAACAGCATCTTCGCTACCGGCCGCAACCTGCCAGTAAGTAGAAAAGGCTATAAAATGATCTAAACGCAGGAGATTAAACAGCTGTTGATTTTTCTTCAAGCGGTTTTCCCACCATGTAAAACCATCCTTTTTCATCTTTTCCCAGTTGTATATCGGCATGCCCCAAAGTTGCCCCTTTTCGTTAAAATAATCTGGAGGAACGCCAGCCACCACAGTCATGTTTCCACTTTTATCCAGTAGAAAATTTTCGCGCTGTGACCATACCTCAACAGAATCATAATCGAGGTAAAACGGAAGATCGCCGATCAGGCTTACGCCTTTCGCATTTGCGTATTCTTTTAAACGGTACCACTGGCGATAAAAAACAAACTGGTTCCATTTTATTTCTTCTATTTCGGACTGATTACTTTTTTCAAAATCAGTAATGGTTTGCGGATCTTTTAATTTAAATTTTCCCGACCAGTTGAACCATTCTTTACCCTTAAAATGTTGCTTTATGCAGGTATAAACAGAAAAATCAGCTAACCAGCTTTGTTCAGTTTTGCAAAACAGGTTAAATTCATTGACCAGATTTTCATCTCCTTTAATTTTAAACAGTCGATAAGCCTTATGTAAAACCCCCTCTTTCATTTTTTGAGTTTTCTCAAAATCTATCGGCCCTGTTTCTGGCAACTGAGAAGCATTCAAATCACTTTCGCTTAAAAGCGCTTGTTCAAATAAGCTTTCAGGACTGATGAACATCGTATTTCCAGCCATTGAAGAGTTGCTGGAATAGGGTGAATACCCAGTTTCTTTTTTGGTTGGGTTAAGCGGTAAAACCTGCCAGTAGCGTTGCCGCGATGCGGCAAGAAAATCTACAAATTGATATGCGCCAGGGCCTAAATCGCCAATCCCAAAACGGGATGGCAAAGCACTAATGTGCATGAGCACACCTGCAGCACGCTGATTATCTTCAAAAACCAACTTGATTACCGCCAACTGGATAGGATTAAACAACTGGCTAATCAGGATACCTTTGTGCAGCGGATCTTTAAACTCTTTTTTTCCGGTTAACAGGTTTTGCCAGCCAAGAGGTGTCTCATTCGGCAACAACACTTCGGTATCTTCCCAGTCAAAATTATCGGCTGTTACATTTTGATTTTTACAGCAATTGGCAAAACCTAAAGGAACCACGGTGATTAACCATTGCTGTTCATATTGCCTGGCAAAAGCACAAATATGTTGGCTATACTTACCCTGAACCCGCAAGGGAATGTATGCTCCGCGCTCAAAAACTTCGGCCTCAGACTTCCTGATCCCTAGCAAAGTTTTGGTTAGCCACATCTTTATTCTTCCCGAAAATCTATCTTCTGAGAGATTTTTAAAACCCACAGTCTCTTCAAATGCGGCCAGCAGATCGACCCTATTTTCATAATCAACAGGTCTTCTGTTATCGGGATCAACCAGACTTAAATCCCATAATTCAGTTCCCTGGTAAATATCTGGTATACCCGGACAGGTAAATTTAAGGGTGAGCTGAGCTAAGCTATTGATAACTGCAAAATCAGCAATTCGCTTTAAAAAATTTCTGATTAACCTATTGCTCTCCTCCGGTTCAGTTAATATAACCCGCGTAAATTCAATGAGTTTATCCTCGTAATTTTCATCTGGATCTGCCCAGTCTGATCGCTTTTTTGATTCTCTTAATGCTTTTACAATAAACTGGGCCAAACGGTTTTCGATTTCAGTATCATCATCTTCATGAAAGGGCAAAGCGCCAATAATGGTTTGCAGGACTAAATAAATATCATTATTATGTAATTGCCTAAAAGATGTATGCTGTTTTTGTATGGCAGTGAAAGTTTTTTTTAGCTGCTGCACCAATTGAGCCCACTCATCCGGAAGATCACTCAATACGTTTAATCTTGCCCTAACATCTTCCCCTTTTTTGGTATCGTGAGTGGAGCTTGCATTAATGCTAAACGGCCAATCCTGATGGCGTTTGCACATTTCATGGTGAAACTCGCCCACGGTCATTCCAAAAGCGTCCGGTGCGTCGCCCACTTCTGCATGGCCTATAAACCGATTATAAGTAAACATGGCGGTATCTTCTACCCCTTTGGCCATTAGCGGTCCCGTAAACTGCATGCAGCGCTGAAAAAAATGACTCAATTTTTTGTTATAGGCCATGTTTTTCTTTTTTGGGATTTCTAAAAAGATTTTACGCAACAGTTCTCCTGCTTTAGCCAGCTTTTTATGATGAAGAATGGGTGTAAGCAGGCCTTGAATATGAAGTGCTTCGTCCTCCTCAAGCGGAAAGTGATAGTTATAATACCGATATACGGGCATGGCAATAAGCATTTCAGCAATCGCCATTTTAAGATCGGTTTGGTTGATGGTTGAAAAATCAGCCAGTTTAAGTGCCAAAAAACCTTCAAATAAATTATCCAGTTCGCCCTGCATGTGTTTGAACAAAATATTGCTTTTCTTCTCGTAAATCAGTTTAGATGGATCGAGTTTTTTGCCTGTTACTTCTTGATAAAGCTTGTTAAAAGGCTTTTCTGCTACTTTGTTGGTAAAAAGATTGTTTACCGTTGCCAAAAAGTCGTAGCCGGTAGTCCCCTGCACATTCCAGTCCTGAGGTAACGCTTCACCGTTTTCGAGAATTTTTTCGACCACGATATAAATATCTTTGCCTACAGCTTTCCTAAGCTGTTGTACATATTCCTTAGGATCATAGAGGCCATCAACATGATCAATCCGCAATCCCTGGAAAACGCCTTTATCAATCAGTTCAAAAATATAACGGTGATAAAGATCAAAGGCTTCCTGATGCTGCATATTAAGGCAGATCAGGGCATTAACAGTAAAGAACCTGCGGTAGTTAATATTATAATCGGTTTCCTGCCAGTTGCATAAACGGTAATGCTGGTTTTCAATAATGTTGGTTAAAGCTTCGGCATCGCTATTTATGTCTTTAAGGTTCTGTGCAGAAAGATTACTTGCCGTTTCGGTATTAACCGGCCAATTAGATTCGCCGTAATTGAGGTAGTATTGACCTTTAATGGCCACCAACTTTAATTTCTGTGCTGCAATTGCTTCTTCAAGATCCTCACCTAAAAAAGGAACCATCAAACGGCCATCGCCCTTTTGCAGATCGATATCGAAAAAGTTGGCAAAATCAGATGCACTTCCCTTTTGCAATACATCCATTAACCACACATTATCAGGATGGAAGGCCATGTGGTTAGGCACAATATCCTGAAGCCAGCTGATACCAGCAGCTTTTAACTTTTTAGAAATCTTGATCAATTCGGCCTCAGTACCGATTTCGGGATTTATCTTCAAAGGGTTTACCACGTCATAACCATGTGTGCTTCCGGGCATAGCCTCAAAAATTGGCGAAGCGTACAAGGTGCCAATCCCTAGTTCTATTAAATAAGGAATGATTTGATCTAGCGATTTGAGGTTAAAATTTTCATGAAACTGGATCCGATAGGTTGAAGTTGGTTTATGCATCTGCTTTGTAAAGAATAAGAATGGATTCGGGAAATAAATTAAGCTGGCTTTCAGCCACTATATGGTTTGATTCCAGGTTTGGGCCATTCCACTGTGCTAAAGAAGAATCTAATAACACCGAGGCATGTTGAAATGCGGGATCAATGGATAAGGTTTGTTTCTGTTTAGAAAAATTGAACAGGGCCAAAATTTCTTCTCTGCCTTTCCAGCGTTTTAATATAAGACAGTTTTTTTCAGAAAAGGCTTCTGCTCGCACATTTTTCCGATCCAGGTTGGCGAGCACAGAATGTTGTTTACGCAACGCAATCAAAGTTTTATAATAGCTGAGCATGATGTTGTGCTTCGGTTCTCCTGTTTTTTCCCAATCAAGCATAGAACGTTTAAAAGTAGAGATTGCCTTTGGGTCAGGTGTATCGCCATGAGTATGGAAGGCCGCGAATTCTGCCTTTCTTCCTTTTCTTACCGCATCGATCAATTCCTCATCACTATGGCTTACAAAAAACTGGAATGGATTGGTTTCTGCCCGTTCCTCACCCATAAATATCAAGGGTAAAAACGGACTGCAAAAAACTGCCCCTGCCATTACCTTCAACATTTCAAAACTAACCAGGGCACTGCTTCTTTCGCCTAGCATACGGTTACCCACCTGATCGTGATTTTGTGAAAAAACAACAAATTTAGCACCTGAAACTTGTTGGACAGGCATTCCAAACTTTTTTTGGCGATGTGCAGAATACTGTCCCGTGTATACATAAGCATCTTGATAGGATTTAGCCAGGTCTGCTACGCCATTAAAGTCTGAATAATAGCCTTCTTTCACTTGCCCGGTACAAACCCGAAGCGCATGGTGAAATTCATCCACCCACTGGGCATCCATTCCATAACCGTACTTGCTTTGATTCCGGATATAACGCTCATCATTTAAATCAAGCTCAGCAATCAACTGGTAGGTCCTGCCGGTAGATTGAGAAAGTTTTTCAGTATAGGTTTTAATGTCTGCCAGAATATGAACCGGGCTAAAATCTTTAATGGCGTGTACCGCATCCAGTCTAAGGGCGTCGATATGAAAATCCCGGAACCACATCAAGGCATTTTCGATAAAGAAATTACGCACGGCATCGCAGCCGGCATCATCAAAATTAATCGCTTTGCCCCATGGCGTTTGATATTTATCGGTAAAATATTCACCAAAATCGGAGAAATAATTACCTTCTGGCCCTACATGGTTGTAAACAACATCTAAAACAACGGCCAAGCCTTTATCGTGGCAGGCATTAACCAAATGCTGTAAAGATGATGGTCCGCCATAAGTATTTTGTACTGCAAAAGGAAACACACCATCGTAACCCCAGTTCCTATTACCTGGAAATTGTGCTACCGGCATAATTTCTACGGCTGTAATGCCAAGTTCAACAAGATAATCCAGTTTAGTTTCGATTGCATCAAAATCTCCATTTGGTGTAAAGGTTCCGGTGTGGAGCTCATAGATTATAAAATCTTTTATGTCTACTCCCTTCCAATCGGCATCCGTCCACGAAAAAGCGTTTACATCGAATGCCGCAGATGGTCCGTGTGGTCCTTCCTCCTGAAATAAAGAAGCCGGATCTGCACGTTCCAAGGTTTCTCCGTCAGTGAAAGGCGTAATTTTAAAGCGATATTGATCATTTTTTCTGACCTGGTCTGTTTGCAAATACCAATAACCATAGCCTTCATCAAACAGCTGTAAAGTCAATTCGCGATCTGCTATCAAAATAGAAACCTGCGCCGCCAAAGGTGCCCAAAGCCTGATTTCGGCTGCCCCGTTCTCCTTAAAGTTTAATCCTATTTTTCGCTTTTGTACATCTATTTCCATTGAAGAACTTTAGAAAAAAACAAGAAAAATGCGCTAAAAGTTTTAGAAGTGGCCAGCTCATTTATTAAAGTTTAAAAAAGCCAAACCTTCTAAAATTTTATCTGGTTATATCTATACCTATTAAAACATCATTATGGACAGGAAAAAAAATATTACGCGACGAGAGGCAATTGGAGGTCTCGGTATCGGATTGGCCAGCATGGCCATTGCACCAACACTGAATGCGGCAACAGTAGACAAAACCTACTACCCAGCTCTTGCTGCGCTCGAGGATCCTACAACAAAGTATCCACGACCGCCTTTTAACCATCAAAATCAGCCCTGGCCGGCACTGGCCAGCAAAATGGTACCCAGGCCCGATCATGGCGAAACTAGTTACGAGGGTTCGGGGAGATTGATGGGCAGAAAAGCACTGATTACCGGTGGGGATTCTGGTATGGGAAGGGCCGCAGCTATTGCCTACGCCAGAGAGGGTGCAGATGTGGCCATTAATTATCTGCCGCAGGAGGAGCCAGACGCTAAAGAGGTTGTTGAGCTGATTAGAAAGGCTGGTCGTAAAGCGGTTGCAATTCCCGGCGACATCAGAGATGAAGCCTTTTGCAAAAAGTTGGTTGATACCGCTGTAAGCCAGCTGGGCGGACTTGATATCTTGATTAGTAATGCGGCAAGGCAACAGAGTACACCTTCGCTTGCTGATTTAACCAGCGAGCAGTTTGACTGGACCATAAAAACCAATATATACGCGCCGTTCTGGATTATTAAGGCAGCCTTACCGCATCTAAAACCAGGCTCATCCATTATTGGAACCACCTCGGTACAGGCAACTGATCCTTCACCTGATCTTTATGACTATGCCCAAACTAAAGCCGCCACTACAAATTTTGTAAAATCTCTTGCCAAACAACTTGGTCCTAAGGGCATCCGGGTAAACGGCGTTGCGCCTGGCCCGATATGGACGCCATTACAAATGGGAGGAGGTTCAACCCCTGAAAAACTAAAAGAATTTGGTAAAGATACGGCTTTAGGCAGACCCGGCCAACCTGCTGAACTGGCATCAATTTATGTTCAGCTTGCTGCAAATGACGCCAGTTTTTCTACCGGACAGATATATGGCGCTGCCGGCGGAAATGGGCAACCTTAAAAGCGACTAACAGATAGTTGTTTAACAAAGACCCGTCATTGCGAGAAGGCTTTTTTAGCCGACGAAGCAATCTTTATGATAAGTTCGCCAAAATAAAAGATTGCTTGTCATAACCCTCGCCCCCCCTCGCAATGACGGCCGTAATGGTTGATTTTGTTAATGGTATCATAGTGAGCGATATCCTAAACACATTAAAAAGTGCGCTCTACGCCTGCACGGGCAGAACTGTCCGCACAGTCGGGGAATACGCGTTACTACTGTCGAGGGGAGTTTGGTTGAAATCTATAATTTACCAGTGGATAAAGTTTATGATTTATCCACTGGCTCCTGTTGCTTACCGGTCTGTTCTGCCAGCAAACTATCAGGTGTAACATTCCCCATGGCTACCTGCAATTTATTTTTAAATCCAGAAATCACCATATCCTTTCCTGCAATCATTGCCTCATAGCCATCTTTAGCCACATCTGCAGGATCTGCAAACGCTCCCTCCTGCACTGCCTTAGAATCAAGCATATCCGCTTTTCTAAAAAAATCGGTATCCGTAGGACCTGGCAAAAACGAAGTTATGGTAACAGGTGTATCTTTAATTTCGGCACGCACAGCCTCATTAAAGGAGTGTACAAATGCTTTTGTTCCATGATAAACTGCCTGATAAGGTCCGGGTATTTTTCCAGCAATCGAAGCAACATTTAAAATCTTACCGCTTCCACGCGCGACCATTTCACGTACATACAATTTGGTTAAGGTCACCAAAGCTGAAATGTTAAGTTGGATAATATTGAGTTCCTTACTCAGATCAGTATCCACAAACTTGCCGTAAACCCCTTGACCGGCATCATTCACCAACACATCTATTTGTATATTTTTTGCTTGTATTTGTTCATACAGGTCAAAAGCTGCATTGGGTTCAAAAAGATCGGCAGTAATTCTAATTACTTCAACTCCCTGATCTTCGAGCACTACTGCAGCGCGTTTTAACCTGGCCTCTTCCCTGCCAACAATAACCAGATTAAAGCGATCTTTTGCAAAAAGCTTGGCGAGTTCATAACCAATACCACTGCTTGCCCCTGTAATTAGGGCAAAATGTTTTGTATTTTCCATAATATTTATTTATCAGGTTAATCAAAACCATCATTAAATTAATAGTTTCTTAATCAGCATTACTTTTCCCGGTTTGTTCATCAGCATCCGAATCAGACTTTTCGGCCTGTTCGGCCAGTTTCTCTGTGGCATTATCATCCTGATGAGCACTGTCTGCATCACTGCCCTCTAACTGAGAGACCGGGATAACGCCTATTTTATCCTCCTTATTTGTTTTGGGATCTGTTTTTTTGTTTTCCATAATTTTTAAGCTTATTATAAATGATAGTTAGCGGGCAAATAAATTCACCCCGATAGGTTATAAATAATATTTCCGCCTGTAACGGATATATTGGCCCATGCAACAACGCTTGCATCATCATGGGCTTGGAATAAAAATGCCGCGCTATTATAAAACCAGTAAAAACCTTTGGCAGTTTGTTTTTATTTAAAAAAAACAACCAGGCTTAATTACCTGGTTGAAATGATGTTAATAATACTGTGCTATTGGCTTGCTATGCCGGAATTTTTCTTGGCACCTCCCGATCCCAGAATCTGTGCTGGGCAATCATCCTGATAAACAATTTTACCAATGAAGAAAAATCTTCTGAAACCATGATGCCTTCGCGCAGCACGGTTTCCTCCGAATATTCGTCTGGAAGTTTCTTGTAGAAGTAGGTAGCCTCCAAAACCTGTATTGCTGTAGCATCGGCAGCTATCGCCTTACAATGCTTAAAGGCCTCGTTTAGAAAATGCACTGCATTAGCCTCTGCTTCTAAGGTTGCAGAACTATTTGTTCCACCTGGCAGATAAACGGCATCATAAAGTACAGAAGCGGCGGTAAGAAAACTCTCATCTACATTAATCTGCTGATCTTCCTGCGAAAGAATGGTGCCCAGTTTTGGTGCTATAATATGTACAATTGCACCCTGGGCGACAAGTGCATCTTTCACCTTACTCAACGATTTACCATCTACCCCATCCGCTGCAAGAATGGCAATTTTTCTGGTGGCGATCGAATCTTTAAGCGTTCCAGCCATACTCAAGGCCTCCGATTTTGCAAGTTCACCTTCTTTCTCTTCGGGAGTGTAATCAGCTGGATCGGCATCTGCAGGTATACTTCCATTAAGTTCTGTCAAAGGAATGGTTGGAATATGAAGCCCAAGCGCATAAGCTACTGCTGCGGCAAGCCCTTTATCCACATGGTTAAGTAAGCCTAGCATACGCTCTCTAATCTCAACTATTTTCACCTTGCCTAACTCAAAGCTTAAAGCATCTATCAGGTGGTTTTTTTCGGCATCAGACTGGCTGTTAAAAAATAACCTTGCCTGCGAAAAGTGATCGAAAAAGCTTCTGCTTCTTGCACGGATCTTTTTCGCGTCAATGCGTTCATTATAACTTACAAAACCGCCATCTGCTGCTTTGGCCTGTTGTGGATCGTTTGCAGCGATTCCATTAGGACCATAACTGGTTTTTCCACGGTTTATGGTTTGGCGCATATAACCGTCGCGCTGGTTATTGTTTACAGGCACAACCGGTCTGTTAATCGGAATTTCATGAAAATTTGGTCCACCCAGTCTAATCAGTTGCGTATCGGTATAAGAAAACAACCTTCCCTGTAAAAGCGGATCGTTGGTGAAATCTATTCCCGGAACAACATGCCCAACATGAAAAGCCACCTGTTCTGTTTCGGCGAAAAAATTATCCGGATTGCGGTTTAAAGTCATTTTTCCAATGCGCTGCACCGGAACCAGCTCTTCCGGAATGAGTTTAGTCGGGTCCAATAAATCGAAGCCAAACTTAAATTCGTCTTCCTCCGCAACAATCTGAACACCAAGTTCCCATTCCGGGAAAGCCCCTGCTTCTATCGCATCCCAAAGATCCCGTCTATGAAAGTCGGGGTCTTTTCCAGAAATATTCTGTGCTTCATCCCACGCAACTGAATGTATGCCTAGCAGTGGTTTCCAGTGAAATTTTACAAAACTGGCCACTCCCGATGCATTAACAAAGCGGAAAGTATGTACCCCGAAACCTTCCATCATGCGGTAACTTCTTGGAACGGCCCTGTCGCTCATCAACCACATAATCATATGTGCAGATTCGGGCATAAAAGAAATGAAATCCCAAAAAGTATCATGTGCAGATGCAGCCTGGGGCATTTCATTGTCTGGCTCGGGCTTTACTGCATGCACTAAATCAGGGAATTTAACTGCGTCCTGAATAAAAAATACAGGCATATTGTTACCTACAAGGTCAAAATTACCCTCTTGCGTATAAAACTTTACCGCAAAACCACGAACATCCCGGGCAAGATCGGTCGAACCTCTTGATCCTGCTACCGTTGAAAACCGAACGAAAACAGGCGTTTCCTGACCTGGATCGCAAAGGAAAGCTGCCCTTGTAATGTCAGACATATCCTCGTATACCTTGAACACCCCGTGTGCTCCAGATCCTCTGGCATGTACAACACGCTCGGGGATTCGCTCATGGTCGAAATGGGTGATCTTTTCCCGTAATATAAAATCTTCCAATAATGTTGCACCGCGATCGCCAGCCTTAAGCGAATTCTGATCGTCGTTTATTTTAACGCCATGATTGGTAGTGAGTTTTTTACCGGTAGAATCAGCAACAAAATCCTCAAGTTTTGCTGTTTTATCATTGTCCTGTTTTATCGGACCGGTATCTTTCACTGTTATTTTTTTTGCCATTTTTATTCTCCTTTCCTAAGCCTCTTCGGCTGCTTTATAATTGATCTCGTTTTCAGCAATATTGGTAAGCTTTGTATCCGCAAGTTTTTCCTCAGCAAGTGTTTGTTCAAGTAAATCTGCAATTTCTGTTAAGCCCAATGTTGTTGCCAATTGAAAAAGCCCACTGTACGAAGCAATTTCATAATGTTCTACCTTTTGGCTGGCCAATATAATACCCACATCACGGGTCGCTGTTCCAGCCTTTGTTTCCTCAATGATACTTTCGCCCTCTTTACTCAATCCTTCCATCGCATCACATTTTTTTGCTATTGGTTTTTCCCCAAGGAGTTCAAATACCTGTTCAAGCCTGGCTACATGCCCTTTGGTTTCAGTAAGATGTGATTCAATTGCGCCTTTAAGTACTGGTGATGTCGCACTGGAAATCATTTTAGGCAAATTTTTAACCAAATGATTCTCGGCCCAATAAAGATCACAGATTCCATCTTTAAAGAGTTCTTGCAAGGCCGAAGAAGCCGCAACCGTAGCTTTAGCGCTAAGTTTTGGATTACTGCCGCTGTCTTGTTTTTTCATAGTATTTTAATGTTTAAGATGTTTCGTCGTTGACCATCATCTATTAGAACCCTATATTTCCCTATTTAGTTTCCGAAATTTATCCGCGTTTTAATACGTTTTTTAATAAAAGTCAGCTGTTTCGTGTAATCTTCATTTCAAAACCATTTGTAAAAACAGCTTGTTATTTAGCCTATAGCCCCCCTTAATCAGATAATGAAAAGGACCACTAGCCATATTTTAGGATATGAAAAGCGATAAAATGGATGCTGTGGGCAAAATGCTCATCAGTAAAAACTTAACAATTTCCTTTGCCGAAAGTGCAACCGCCGGCCGGCTTTCAGCAGAATTTTCGATGATCGATCGTGCGGGAGAATTTCTTAAGGGCGGTATTGCCTGTTATGATGCCTGTTTAAAGGAAGATCTTTTACAGGTTGACCACTCACTTATTGAAACGTATACTCCTGAATCAATGGAGGTAACCCGCGCGATCAGCCTTGGGCTTTCACGCTTGATCCCTGCCGACATCCATATCGGTATTACCGGGCTTACAACCCCAGGAGGAAGTGAAACCAAAGAAAAACCCGTAGGTACCATGTTTATTTATGCTACCAGCAAAGGTGAGCTGGTTTTTTCGGAGCGGTTCAATTTCACCGGAGAACGGGAAGAAATCGTTTCAGCAACCGTAGAGGCTTGTGCAATAATGCTCATCGATTACCTCGGTTCCATCTAAGCTAAATACCAGTACTATGAAAGCAAAAAAAACATTCCCTAAAAAGACCTGGTTATATAGAAATGGGCTATCGGTCGTTTTTATCAGCCTATTTACTTTAACACTTTTAGCTCAAGCCATTACCGGCTGGTACGAGCACAATACGGAACTAAACGAACATGGGACACACCCGCTCAATTTTGGCACTTACCTGCAAACCGGTCATTTTATTTCCGCAACCTTTGAAAATTTTGAAAGCGAATTTCTACAGATGATGCTTTATGTAATGCTAACAGTAAAATTACGCCAGATCGGTTCTGCTGAATCGAAAAAAATTGATGAGGAGGAAGAGGTAGATCGGGAACCGGTACCCTCGAAAGATGCGCCATGGGCAGTACGCCAGGGTGGATGGATCTTAAAATTATATTCTAACTCACTTTCTATTGTTTTCAGCATCCTGTTTTTGATCAGCTGGTACCTGCATTTTTATGGCAGCTGGCAAGACCATAACATAGAGCAGTTACTGAAGGGAAAGCCTGTAGATACCATGGGCGAATACTTAGGGCAGGCCAATTTTTGGTTTGAAACCTTTCAAAATTGGCAAAGCGAATTTCTGTCTGTTGCAGCTATTGTAGTGCTGACGATTTTTTTAAGACAGAAGGGTTCGCCTGAATCAAAACCTGTTGATGCACCCCATATGGAAACCGGGAAATAACCTGATGACTCGTACTGCCAGCTTCCACCAACTAATACAAACAATTAAAAAACTCAAAACCATCTACAATTTTATCCTGTTCTATAATAAAATAACCTATTAAAAATATAATTATGGCGACTACAAAAACAACGGCAAAGAAAACCGCAAAACCTACAGGAAAAACAGGAAAAATTGAGAATTCAGAATTCCATGATTTTTTTATAGATGAGTTAAAAGATATTTATTGGGCGGAAAAACACCTTGCTAAAGCACTTCCTAAAATGAAGAAAGCAGCTACAAGCCCGGAACTTGCAGCTGCTTTTGAAAAGCATACCCAGGAAACAGAACAACACATTAGCACCCTTGAAGAAGTATTTAGCCTTTTAGGCGAAAAAGCTGCTGCAAAAAAATGTGATGCGATGGCGGGTTTACTCGAAGAAGCTGACGGAATTATTGCGGATACCGATAAAGGTACCATGATCCGTGATGCCGGACTTATCCTTGCAGCTCAAAAAGTAGAACACTACGAAATTGCAACTTACGGAACCCTAAGGGTATTTGCAGAGAATATTGGCCACAATGATGTAGCTGAACTCCTTACGCAAACACTCGAAAATGAAAAGGCAACAGATGTAGCACTAACCGAAATAGCAGTTAATGCAGTCAATGCGGAAGCGGTAGCAGAATAGTAATAAAAGGCTCTTCGGAGCCTTTTTTGTTTTATCCTTTAATTATTGAAAAGTTTGTCACCTCGAGCAGGCCTGTATTTACTTGGCGAAGTATTGAAACGCCTTTAACAGTAGTAAAGTAGTAAGCATCAAGATCCTTACACAGACGACTATTGGCATGGTAGTACTAATCAAAATAGCTAGTTAATTACGACCAAAAGAAAAGATTCTTCATTGCATTCAGAATGACAAGTTGAAAACCAGAATGACAAAGTGAAAACCTTTTCTATAAAACTACAGTTGTATTTACATGGAAAATTTAGACCTATTAATTATACCTGCCGCAAGACAGGGCGAAACCGAAGTATTAAAAGAGCTTATCAGCAGGGGAGCTAATATTAATTTCAGGGATGAAAAAGGGTACACCCCATTAATCATTGCCTGTTACAATAACCGTTTATCAGCTGCAGAAATACTCCTCGAAGCAGGAGCAGATATAGATGCTGCAGACTATGGTGGTAATACGGCGCTGATGGGCGTCTGCTTCAAGGGTTACTTGTCCATTGCAGAACTGCTGATCGCAAAGGGCGCAAAATTAGATCTTCAACATGGAAACGGCGGAACCGCCTTGATGTTTGCGGCCATGTTTGGCAGGAACGAACTCCTTAAACTCTTACTTGAAAATGGTGCAGATCCTTCACTTACTGATGTCCGTGGACAGCGTGCCGCAGAGCTTGCAGCCATGCAGGGCAATGAAGAAGGACTTGCGATATTACAGCATTAAGGTCTGCCATCAAGCAGTCCTTTTACCAGCAGTTTCCATTGAGGATACGATAAACCTAACTTGGCACTAAAACCAACAATGAGGTTCCGTGCCCTATCGATCAAATTTCCTTCACTAATATTCGCCTGCTCATTCCTGCCATGTTCCTCTGCCCATACCGTAATTCTATCCCTCCGGATAATAAAGGTAGATGTGGCATGGTCTTTTAAAAAATGAGCCGTCTCTTTATTTTGATTAAAAGGCGAAGGACACGGGCGAACACACATACTGATCATTTCCTGATCGCCGTCATGGTCTCCTTTAATTTCTTCAATCGTTACCCAATCAAAGCCACTTCCTGATAATGGACCGGGCCCAGGGATATCGATTCTAATAAAATCTCCCTTTTGAGCTGATCGTATAACTTCTTTTCCGTCAGGTGCAAAAATCTTAAAGTCTGAAAGTCCGGAGATTTTACCCCATTCATTCACTGCTAATAATCTTTTTTCAGCTACCGAGAAAAATTCCTGAGCCTGAATGAGGCTGCTTAACTTACGCTCTTCAACCACATCCATCTGGCTTCCGATAACCTGTTGGGGAACCAGACAATTAATTAATTTTTCCATTGTCTTTTTTCTATAGAACCATGTATTTCTGCACTTGGTTTTATATTTATTAAAAACACGATAAGGCCAGGTGTGAAATAGCCATTAAAATTTACATTAAAACCCAGTTGAAATAAACATCCGGGATAGCGCATAAGCAGATAAAACGAAATTCTACAAACCTTTACGTTTGATAACAGGTTCTTTATTTATCAACTGCTTTGAAAAATGAAAAACAATGGAACAGAAACAAATAGGAGAGATGGGGCCAATACCAGTATCTGGCAATCTGCTTTAGCAAACAGTTTAGCAATTAATCATGCTAATCATGACGAAGTATATGATTCGCTGATCATAGGAGGAGGAATTACAGGTATAACTACCGCACTGTTGCTACAAAAGCAGGGAAAGAAATGTTTACTGGTAGAAGCCAGAAATCTCGGCTTCGGCACAACTGGAGGCACCAGCGCCCACTTAAATACCTTTCTGGATACTACCTATCCTGAAATAGATAGCAACTTTAGCAAAGAAGTCTCCAGCCTAATGGCCGAAGGCACAAAAAAGATGATCGAAATGATCAGCACAAATATCCAGGAATTGGAAATTGATGCGGACTTTGAATTTAAAGCGGGTTATCTTTTCTCGCAGGAGGAGAAAGAAACAGCAGAACTTCAATCTATTTTAGAATCGTCACAAAATGCTGGCGTAGAAGTAAATGAAGCTATTGAAAATGGTGTTCCTATTCCTTTTGAGCGTGTACTCTGTTTTAAAAACCAGGCTCAGTTTCACCCGTTAAAATACATCCTCGGCCTTGCAAAAGAATTTGAAAAACTGGGCGGTAAAATGATCGAACAGACGTTTATCGAGAGTACCGAGCTACATGAAGATATCCACCATGCAAAGAGTGATAAACTTACCTTAAAAGCAAAAAACATTGTTTATGCAACGCATGTTCCTCCCGGTATAAATATCCTTTCATTACGCAATGCACCTTACCGCAGTTATGTGCTCGCAGTCAAACTGAACAGCAGCGAGTACCCTAATTGCCTGGCATATGATATGCAAGAGCCCTATCACTACTTCAGGAGCCATGAAATTGATGGACAAAAATATCTGATTATTGGAGGTGCCGATCACAAAACAGGCCATGGAGATCCATTAAAAGCATTTGAAGATCTTGAAGATTATGCCAGGAAATATTTCGACATCAGCGAAATCAGTTACCAATGGTCATCACAATACTATGTTCCTGTAGATGGCCTTCCTTACATCGGCCATTTACCAGGTGGCGATAAAGGAATTTATGTTGCAACCGGTTTTAATGGAAATGGCATGATACTGGGCAGTCTTTCGGCAGTTTTGGTCAGCGATATTATACTGGGAAAAGAAAACCCTTATGAAAAATTATTAAGCCCCTCCAGGTTGAAACCCATATCTGGATTTACTGAATTTGTGAAGGAAAATGCGGATGTTGCTTACCATTTTGTAGCAGATCGATTTGGTGCAGAAATCATTAAATCTACCAATGAACTGGCAAAAAATGAGGGTAAAATAGTAGAATTTGACGGAGACAAATTGGCATTATACAAAGATGAAACCGGAAAAGTAACAGCCCTTAATCCGCTATGTACACACGCAGGCTGTATTGTAAACTGGAATCCTACTGAAAAAACCTGGGACTGCCCGTGCCATGGAGGAAGATTTTCTATTTCAGGAAAAGTACTCAATGGACCACCGCAAAAAGACCTTGAGATCGTTCCAGTACATGAAATAAAATTGGCCAATAATGAATAAAAGACAATCTGACTCCAAGAATCAATTCAATTGTTGTTAAAAGTTACAAAATATATTATGAAAGATATACCAATGAATACTTCGAAAGAGGATTTAAATGTGTTGAAGAAAAAGTTTGATGATGGATTAATAGAATCATTATGGAGCGAAAATGGAGAACTAATGTACATCATCAAAGACGGACTAGACTTAAATAAATATGCTTTGCTCGCCAAACAGGTTCTTGAAAGTGAAGGTGCTATTGCACATGATTTTACCGGTAAAGTGACCAATAAATCGAAATCAGAATTTGCCAGATTTGAATATAGATCAGGATGGTTTTTGGATGGATTGGCCGAGGGAGAAATAGAGTAGCCAATATTCTCCTTATTGCCCACAGCCTAAGTACGACAAGTGTTTTGGATTATAACACCAACTAAATGAAATTAGGAAAAATTTATATTGGTACATCAGGGTGGAATTACCGGCATTGGGAGGGTACTTTTTATCCAGCAGATCTTAAAAAGAAAGATCAATTGAATTATTTTACAGCACATTTTGATACTGTAGAACTGAACAATTCTTTTTATCGCCAACCAACATTACAAAATTTCGAATCCTGGCAGAAACAGGCTCCGGCCAATTTTATTTATGCCGTTAAGGCCAACAGGTATTTTACCCATTTAAAAAAGCTAAATGTATCGCGAAATGAAATCATTGAATTTTTAAATGCCAGCCTTGGATTAGGAAAGAAATTAGGACCAATCCTTTTTCAGCTGCCCCCAAAATGGAACATGAATACTGAACGTCTGGAAAGATTTTTAGAAATGCTCCCTCCAGAATATCGTTACACTTTTGAATTTAGAAATCGAAGTTGGTACCATGAAGAAGTATTTGCCATTTTAAAAAAATACAACTGTGCTTTCTGCATTTATGATTTAGCCGGGCATCAATCGCCAATTCTTGCCACGGCTAACTTCGTATACATCAGACTGCATGGCCCTGGAGAAAAATATCAGGGTTTATACAGCCAGTCTGCTTTAGTACAATGGGCTGAAATGTGCAGGACCTGGCTTAATGAAAAAGAAGATGTTTACATCTATTTTGATAATGACCAAGAAGGTTATGCAGCTTTCAACGCGCTTGAACTTAAAAAACTGATATAAATCTTAATGCATTTAATTTGAGTATTAGATTTACTTTTTGAAAGCGCATGAGCAGTTAATAAAGATGCCACCAACGAAAAATAGAATCTAAAAAGCCAGAACCTGGTGCTAATCTCTCTTAATTAAGCAGTGCATTAACTGAATCTAAAATATTGTTTAAATCGAAAGGTTTGGCAATAAATTGATTGGCACCTGCTGTATTTGCGATCTGTTCTCCATCCCTGCTGGCAGAGATTACAATTACCCGCAGTTTATCATGGCCTGAATTGCTTCTTAATTGCCTGAGTACTTCCTGCCCGGAAAGCCGTGGCATCCACAAGTCAAGGATCAATAAATCTGGTTGCTCCTTATCAATAACCGACTGTACTTTTAAACTATCGTTTACCGAAATCACCGTATGCCCTACTTCCTCCAGAATCATTTCCAGTACATCAATAATCCCTTCATCATCATCGCAGATGATGATTTTCTTTTTATCCATTCGAATCCTTTCCTGCCTTAGGTAAAGTAAAACTAAATATAGAACCTTTGCCTATTTCACTCTCTACCCAGAGGGTACCGTTATGGTTTTTAATAATCTGGTCGCAGATATAAAGACCTATTCCCATACCTGGAAATTTCTTCTGGATTTCTACTCCCCTATAAAACCGTTCAAAAACTTTTTTCCTGTCTTCAGGACTCATTCCCAGTCCAAAATCCTTTACTGATACCTTTACATAATCACTTACATTGGCGATATTGACTTCAATTTTATCAGAATCAGGTGCATATTTAATCGCATTTGACAAAAGGTTGCTCACTACCTGGGCAATGTGCGACTCATCAGCCATTACGCTTGCCCCAGTTTGGCCATTCAGTATAATTTGGTGACGAGGAACCGTAGCACGCATCCCCTCAACGGCTTCTGCAATCATCACATCGAAATCGAATTTCGTCATGTGCAGTTCCATATTACCACTTTGGATACGCGAAACGTCGAGCAACTCACTAATTAGCGAGTTTAACCTTTCTACATACAAAGATACTTTACCAAAGGTCGACAAAAATTTCTCACTCGCATTTTCAGGCATACCGCGTTCTAACAGCTGCACATAACCTTTTATGGTCGTTAGCGGCGTGCGAAGTTCGTGACTGGCAATAGATAAAAAATCATCCTTCCTGGTTTCTACCTCACGTTTTTCGGTAATATCTTCAATAGCCAGTAAAATCTGATCCTTAAATTGTCCCTCAAATTCTACCCGGTATGCGTTCAGGAGCATTAGCTTTCGCCCAATATGTGGAAAATCATGCTCAACCTCAAAATCTACAACAGGATTATTGGTTGGCAGGATTTTAACGAGTAAATCTCGCAGCTTCGCAATATCCCACTGATGGTTCCCTAAATCATATAACTGACGGCCCACTGTTTCTTCTTTGCTTACCTTAAAAGTCCTCAAAAAATGATAGTTTGCACTAATCACATTGAAATCGGGATCAAGCACTAAAAGTCCCTCGCGTACGGTTTCAATAATACTCGAAAGGAACGCCTCGCTTTCGCGAAGTTCCTTTGTGCGTTCCCTGATCCTCTTTTCCATTACCAATTTCTGCTGCCGCAAATCTTGCTCTGCATTCTTTCTCGAGGTTACATCATTCTGAACACCTATAAAATGGGTTACCTCGCCATCCGCATTTTTAACCGGCGACATATAGAGCTCGTTCCAGAACAGGTCGCCATTCTTTTTATAGTTCCTGATTTCTACCCGGCATTCTTCACCCTCTGTAATACACTTGGCTAAAACCGCCCTTTCTTTTTGGTTTCGGTCTTGCGCCTGCAGAAACCTGCAGTTATGACCTATAATCTCCTTCCTTGAATATCCCGTAATATTTTCAAAGGCCTTATTGCAATAGATAATTGGGTTGTCTGGCTGGGTATGATCGGTGATAATAATGCCAGAAATAGAGGCATCTAATGCCATGGTCATCAGCTGGAAATTAGATGCACCTGCATTTCCTGAAAGTTCGAATTTTCGATTATTTGATGTTTCCAATTGATTAGTATAATATTGTGAGTATCTGACTTATATTTTAAAAAGTGATTTAATCATCTCTAATTTTGCTTTAATGAATAAAATCCATCATATAACCCCCTAAGCGGTAATTTGTTTTACTTCTTTATAACTAAAATGCGGCAATATGGATAAAATATGGGCGACTGTTCGAGATCATAATTGATTTAATATCCTATCAAAATAGCTTTTTTAAAACAATTCTGAAACTACATCTGTTACAACACCACATCTACTTAAAAAACTATATAATCGGTTAGTTGAAATCGATCTGGCTGCCGGTAAATCCGGCAGCTTTTTTATTTATAAATGCTGACTTAGGCAAAATCCACCAGAACATTTGCCTCATCTTTTACCGGCAGAGAAAAGTAAAAGGTAGAACCTGCCATAGGTTCGCTCTCTACACCGATGATTCCACCATGGCGGTTTACAATTTCCGAGCAAAGATATAAACCAACACCAAATCCTCTGAAGCCTTTGTTTGCCGATTCGGTACGGTAAAACCGTTTAAATATGTGGGCCTGATCTTCCTTTTTTATACCGACCCCATAATCACGGACATTAATTACAACCTGCTCTTCTTTTGCAGTTACAGAAACCTCAACCTTTGGCGCTTCCGGTGCATATTTAACTGCGTTTACCAACAGGTTTGTGATTACCTGCCCAATTTTCTCCCGATCGCCAGTAACCTGAAGTACATCCTCAGCAGTGAAATGAAGCATGTGCGCAGGAGATGTTGATTGTACATCGGTTACGATTTCCTTAACGAGGGCATGGAGATCAAATTTTTCCCAGTTCAGGTGCAACATCCCTTCATCCAATTTGCTTACATCGAGGAAATCGTCTACCAACCTGGCCATTCTGGTGACCTGGTAGCCTGCTCTTTCAGCTGCATTGGTTATTAAAGGTTCATTAATTGTAGCAGATTTTTTCCCGATCAGCTGAACGTAACCGAAAAGTGCGGTCAGCGGTGTTTTTAATTCGTGGGTGGCTACAGCCACGAAATCGCGCATGCGCCTTTCATTATAGAGCCTCACCCTGTTTATTTTTATCTGCGCACGCACTTTACTGAGCAGCTCTTGTGCCGAAAAAGGCTTAACCAGATAATCATCTGCCCCGGCTTCCAACCCATCAATCCGGGCTTCTTCACCTGCCCTCGCCGAAAGAAAAATAAGTGGGATCCAATGTTTTTCTTCTCTCTCCCTTATTTTTTTAAGCAAGCCCTTCCCATCCATCACCGGCATCATAATATCACTGAGAATGAGCTCGGGGGTAAAAGTGGTTAATTGCTTCAATGCATCTGCACCATTTACTGCGGTGTAAACAGTGAATTCACTCTCCAGCAGACGTTTCAAATAGGCACGCATATCGTTATTATCATCAACAATAAGCACCTTAGCATCTGGCTGATGTGCATGAACAGCTTCTATCGGTTGGTTTTCATAAGCTGCCCCATTGTATCCTTCGCCTAACAAACCTGAAGCCTCCTGAATAAACGATTCCCGCAAACCACTCATCATCACCTGAAAATCTTTTTGATGCACTTGCGCTGCCGGCAAATGTGAACTACCCAAGGGAATGCGTAAGGTAAAGGTTGATCCTGATCCAAATACACTTTCAACCGCTATATTTCCGCCATGCAATCCAACGAGCTCACTAACCAGTGAAAGCCCAATGCCACTTCCCTCGTGGGTTCTGCCAATCGTATTTTCAACCCGGTGAAAACGTTCAAACATATGCGGAAGTTCGGCCTCCGGTATGCCTACCCCGGTATCTGAGACTTTTAAGATCACCTCAGCATCTTCCCTGATAAGCTCTACTGTAATTCTTCCCTCAAGTGTATATTTAAAAGCATTGGAAAGCAGGTTGAGTACAATCTTTTCCCACATCTGGATGTCGAGAAAAACTTCAAAAGCCTGCAAATCTGCTTTAATGATAAGCTCCATATCTGCTTTTTCGATAATGGATCTAAAACTACTGGCTAGGTCGGTGGTTACTCCTACAATGTCGACCGGTTGAAAAGCAGCTTTTACCCTACCGGCCTCTACCCGGCTAAAATCGAGCAGATTGTTAACCAGTTTGAGCAAGCGCATGGAATTACGGTGCGTAGAAAGTACAATCTCGCTAATTTCAGGATCGGCCATGATGGCCTTCGCCTGAAGGTCTTCCAATTGGCCGAGCATCAGTGTAAGCGGAGTGCGAAACTCGTGGCTTACATTACTAAAAAAGGCCGTCTTCGACCGGTCTATTGCGGCGAGGGCTTCAGCCCGTTTCTGCTCCTGCTCGTATGCATATACATTAGAAACGGCGCTACTAAAAGTATTGCCCAGAAGCGAGTAAAAGCCCAGGTATTCTTCATCAATTGCCCTTCGGGCACTCACTCCAGCCACAACATAACCAAAAGGTTTATCTTTGCCTGAAATAAACACCGGTAAGATTACCGCGTTAGTTGGGGTTTCGGGATATGGCTGACAGGCAAAATCACCAAACCTTGTGGCTAAATCGTCTAAAACCAAAGGTGCATTAGTGGCTTTGGCTAGTGGCCAGGGTTGGTCGTTCCCATCAAATATGATTTGCGTGATAGCCAATGCCGGCGCAAGTGTTATACCTGCACTGCTGACCAAACTGGCAGATGCACCATCATCCGCAACATTGTAAAATAATATAAAAGGTAAATCGGCAACAAAATCCGGCTGCTTTTCGGCAATCAGACTACCAATGTCTTCAATACTTTTTGCCCTGGCCAACACCGACGCCAGATCACGTAGTACCTGCGTTCTGCGGCCATTGAGCATTTTATCAGTAGTTTCGGTAATGGGGTGAAATATTCCACCCACTTCACCAGATTCATCACGGATGGGGGCGAAAGAAAAAGTCATGAAAGCTTCTTCAAGGTAACCATACCGAAACAAAAACATTTGCTGATCAGTAATATAAGTACCTTCTCCCTGCTGTCCGCGCGTAAATTTATCGCCAACTACCTCCAGGGCAGATTCCCAACAGATGCGAAAATTCATCCCCATAGATTGTGGATGCATAGCCCCGCAAATCGGACGGTAAGCATCGTTATAAATCTGGATCGTTTCTGGCCCCCAGGCAATCAGGATCGGAAAAGTAGAGGAAAGACACAAACTAACAGATGTGCGAAGACTTTGTGGCCAGGTTTCTACCGGTCCAAGTGGATTATCAGACCAGTCCATTGAGCGAATTAATTCGCCCATTTCTCCACCTCCAGATAAAAACTGTTCGTTAGAGAAGCTATGATTATCCATTATTTTATTTATTTATGGCGATAAAGATAATACAAATAGCAGCAACAAAATTCTAATAATCGTACAACTTACTTTCTGGTTTTGGGAAGTGTGATTTTAACAATAGACGCTCAAATTTATCCACTCCGTAAATCATAAATCCAAAATACCCTGTAAAAACTGAAACCCATATAGTTAACCATAAATATTTTTTTATACTGGCTTAAAAGGGGTTAAAACATTTTTCAAAAATTGATGTTTATCTGCAAATAGTTCCTTTCGGGGAGATGTAATCACTATTTATAACAAACAGATTGGAAAAAATAACCAACAAACCTGCAGCAGGAAAACTTATTTACCGGATTTTGCTGATCCTTGCATTGGGCATATTGCTTGTTGCGGAAGGCTTTTTTGGTTTAAGGCTCCATGAATTATCGGAAAAACAGGAACAGATTAAACATGATTATTCCAGGGTAAATAATATTACCTATGGGCTATTCTCGGTACAACAATGGAAAGATAAGGTAGCAGACATTGTTCACCATCAGGTTTCCGGACTTAAAATAACCAGCAAACAAAAAAAGATACTGCAGGGTGAGGTTGAGCAAGTACTGTTGGCACTTATTAATAAGGCAGAAGCCCTGGTAAACAAACCAAAAAAAACCATCAGTGGTAAGATCCAAAAGTTTGCCATCAAAAATTTTGTTAATTCAGATAGTATCCGTGCACAGGTACCCTTCTTTGCCAGAAAAATTATTGCTGAAATAGATAATCCAAAAAATAAAAAGCAACTGGGCCGAATGGCTTTGGGCCAGTTTAATGAAATAGCCAAAGAGGAAAGCCAGGACACAGCCTTCGTTGCCAACAATGCCATACTGAAAAAAATTTATCACAATTATGGCGTATCTTCTAGTCAACAGCTTAACCAAAAGCTTGTTAGTACCTTAAGCAACATTCGGCAACAAACCTACTACTATTGTTTTGGCATGCTAAGCTGCGTAATTGTAGTGCTGGCATTCTGGTGGCTATTACGCAAACGTACTGATCTGCATACCACGCTTTTCATCATGTCGTTACTTTTCGCCTTTATCCTTTTAGGTGTGGGCCTAACTGCATCTATGATTGAGGTTGACGCCAGAATCCGCTCTTTAGATTTTGTTTTACTTGGAGAACACGTGGTTTTTAACGATCAGGTACTCTTTTTTCAGAGCAAAAGTATTATGGATGTAGTTCGAGTATTAATCAGTCAATCTGCAATAGATTCTGTCCTTGTTGGTGTATTGATCCTGGCATTCAGTATACTTTTCCCTGTAGTTAAGCTCACTTCAACAGGTATTCACTTGCTGGGCGGCAAAAAGTGGGCAGAAAACGGCATCATCCGGTATTTTGCCTTTCAATCAGGTAAATGGAGTATGGCAGATGTAATCGTAATTGCTATTTTAATGGCGTACATTGGTCTTAACGGACTTCTTGAAAACCAGTTGCGGGCATTAAACATCAATAATGATTCGCTTACTATCCTTACTACCAATAATACCGCCCTGCAACCGGGCTACATTATTTTTATCTGTTTTGTACTTTACGGATTGATTCTTTCAACAATCCTTAAATCTATTACTCCGCACGAGGTGCATTAAATCCGAAAATGAATGAGCGAATTGCAAAAAGATAATATCAGTATTCATAACCAGGTGAAGCCAAGCCGATCCAGATCAGCATCTTTTATCCTGATTGCAACACTTTCGCTGCTGCTAGTGGCTGCAGCATACTGCGGATACCGGTTCCGTGAACTTGCCTATGAGCAGAAGCACATTAAGGAAGATTATAGTCTTTCAAACAACATCACTTTTGGCATATTTTCGGTAGACCGTTGGGGAGATAAAATCTCTGCGGTGGTTGATCGCAAAGTAAAGGGCTTTAACCTGACCAAAAGCCAGAAAGCGGATATGCAGGAAGAGGTTGAGAAACAACTGCACGGTATGGTTAATAAGGCTGTAGCAGAATTTACAAGACCTCAAAAAGGGCTTGGTGCAAAACTCAAAAAACTTGCTTTCAATACATTTGTAGATGTAAAAGAGATCCATGCACTGGTTCCATCTTTCTCCCATACCATCGTTACTAAAGTTACCAGCCCTAAAAGCCTTAAAAAGTTAAAATCTGTAGCAGCGGGAAAACTTGATGAACTGGAAGCACAGACTTATGACCGGAGCAAACAAACCATCTCATCGGTAGAGCATAGTATTTATCAAAAATATAAGGTAGACAATGCAATTGCTTTCGATAAAGTTGTAAACTCAAAACTCAACCAGATCAAGAGCTTAAGCTATCAATATGCAATAGGCATGACCGCTTGCATCGTTATCGCCCTATTGCTATGGCTAATGTTGCGCAAGCGGGTAGATAGTGAGGTTACGCTTTTTGTGATCTCATTGCTTTTTGCCTTTATTTTACTTGCAGTAGGCGTATCTTCACCTATTATAGAGGTAGATGCCAGAATTCATACCCTTGAATTTGCATTGCTTGGAGAAAAACTTGTTTTCACCAATCAAGTGCTCTTTTTTCAAAGTCAGAGTATATTGGGTATTATTGGCACCTTAGTGGAACAGCCCAAACCAGATGCAGTATTGGTTGGCGTATTGTTGATGCTTTTCGTGGTGATATTGCCGCTGTTACGTCTTATTGCCCGTGGGCTGCAAGTATCTTGCAGCCAATTATTGGGAAACTCGAAAGTTATCCGTTTTCTGGCATTTGACTTAAGCAAATGGGACATGGCTGACGTTATGGTGGTTGGGATCGCCATGACCTATATAGGTCTAAACGGTATATTAAAAAGCCAGTTATCAGGATTGAATATCAATACCGAGGCACTAAAAGTAGTGACCGAAAATAACTCCACCCTGCAACTTGGCTTTTTTATATTTGTTGCGTATGTAGCGTACAATATCATCTTATCTTCTATTCTTAAACGCATGGATGAACAAAATGGGCCTTGCAACTAGCATGAGTTATGGGTAAATTGCTGGCTAGCCCAATCGTAAAATACCATAACAATGGCTAGATTACGAAAAGTAATAGTTTTAAATCTTATCATCCAGGTAAATGATTGAAATTATTACTTTTGTATTTAACGGGATATAATCAATGCTAGCTACAACCAACACTTCCGATTTTATATCACTTGCGCCGATACCAATCTTCGTTCTTGATCCCGATTCACTGAAATTGGAATATGCAAATGCCCGATTTTTAGCTTTAATAAATGGAACAATTCAGGAAATTGCAGCACTAAGTCTTAATGACATCCTTGGTCAGGATCTATCACCAGAGATATATACATTCTTTTTGCAGTTGAAAAATGCTTCAAATAATACTTCTGTTCCCGTACAGATTCCTCATATGAAGTGCAATCTAGCTCCATTTTCAGGCTACAGTTATTTTGCTGGCAGATTAGAGGAGACAGACGATACCAAACTGAAAATTGCCGTTTGGTTAATTGCTAAAACTACACTTGCAACACAAACTGATACATCCATTAGCGATCAACCTCTGATAAACCAGGGATCTGGGGAAGAAATCCTTTCTGATACAAAACACGCAGAAAAACGCCCAAACATCGAATATGTGCAAGTGGCTGAGGAAAGCCAGCAAACAGGAACCGACAATTTACTGGTTGCTAAAGATAATATTGAAAAAAGTGAATCCGCAGAGGCACAGCAAGCTGTATCAGAAACCAGGATACAACTGGAAACAAGCCGTGAATGGTTTAAAAACATGGTCCATTCATCTCCTGTTGCCATGTTGATTACCAAAGGCGAAAACATGGTTTTTGATGTGATTAACAATGCCATGTTAAATTTAATTGGTAGAGATAGTACAGTTTTGGGAAAACCCTGGTTTGAGGCTATTCCAGAATTGGTTGGACAACCTGTAGTAGATGAATTATTTTATGCTTACCGAACAGGCATCACGCATCATGTACCAGGTGTTGGCATATCACTGGTAAAAAATGGCGAACCTACATTAGGCTATTATGATCTGACTTATACGCCTTTAAGAGAAAACGGACAGGTAGTCGGGCTAATGCAGACGGCCACCGACATCACCGAATATGTCACTTCAAAAGACAAACTTCAAAAGGCATATGAACAGATCAGGTTATCTAAAGAAGCCGCACAATTAGGCACTTTCGATATGGACATGGTTACTGGCCGGTTGCAATGGGACGATCGGTGCCGGCTGCTATTCGGTATAAGCCATTCAAATGAAGTAGATTTTGAGCGGGATTTTTTACATAACCTCCATCCGGAAGATTTAGAAAGGATAAACGCGGTTTTAGCCTACGTTTTTGACAAACAGGCCAGTAATGGCATTTATGATGTAAAATATCGAACTATTGGCTATGAAGATAAACGCCTTAGGTGGATAAGAGCCAAGGGACAGGTTTATTTTGATGCGAACGATAAACCATTGCGGTTTATAGGTTCGGTGCTGGATATTACAGAGCAAAAAGAAGATGAGCAGCGCAAGAATGATTTTATCGGCATGGCAAGCCATGAACTCAAAACACCGCTTACATCGATAAATGGGTACCTTCAACTATTGCAATATCATGCTCGTCTGCAAGGTGAAGAAAGGATGCTTTCCACGATTGATAAATCGCTAAACCAGGTTAAGCGGATGACCCGAATGATCGATGGCTTTTTAAATGTTTCCCGCCTGGAATCGGGAAAGATAGCAATTGATAAACAACAATTTGAAATTACAGACTTATTGAAAGAAGTTTGCGAAGAAACCATGACCTTAACCACAGGTTATCATGTAAAACTGCATCTCGCCGATGAGATTATGGTTAATGCAGACCGAAACAAATTAAATCAGGTGCTTCAAAATCTGATCGGTAACGCTATTAAGTATTCTGATCTGGGAAGCGAGGTCAACATAAAATATACCACTGATAATGAAAATATTATTGTGAGTATTATTGATCAAGGCATAGGAATTAAGCCAGAGCATCAACAAAAACTTTTTGACCGATATTACAGGGTTGAACATGACAGCACCATCGCAGGATTCGGGATAGGCTTATATTTGTGCGCAGAAATTATAACCCGTCATCAAGGAAAGATATGGGTGGAGAGTGAATTTGGGAAAGGCAGTACATTTTCATTCAGTATTCCGCTGATTACTACCGGCTAAATACAATATCAAAGAATACCGTCAAACTCAACTCGTTTCAGGGTATTTCATGCGAAATAGATCTCTCCCCGCCTGTACGGGCAAGCACTTCGCGTTGCCCCGGTCGAGATGATTGTTATTCTATTGGAGTTTATCACTTAGTTTTTTCCGATATGTCATTCTGAACGCAGTGAAGAATCTTTTAATATCAGAAAAGTTTTATAGATAGGATTGTCATGCAATAGTCATCCTGAACTTATCATAGGATCTATCTGGTTTCATTATTATACCAAAGAAGCAAAGAATTACAAAGAGTCAAAAAAAGTTAAGATTCTCTAGTTCAATTTCAACGATCGTCATGCCAAATCCGTTCAGTATCATTTTAGCATGAAAGACCCTGAAATAAATTCAGGGTGACGATCGTGTTAAAAGAGATTGAGCTAAAAAAATCAATCTTATAAAATGTGTCAATCATTTTTATAAAGTTGGCTTATTCATATTAATTCTTATTTTTTCCCCTTTTCAATACACTCCATTGCATTCGCTACATATACCAACGGGGCATTCCAGTTGATGGCAATTTCATTACTTGCATAAGAATTAGCATCATCGAGATACGACAATTCTGGTTCGGAATTATATTTTAATCCATCTTGTTTTTCCCGGTTAGGGCCACCAACCAGCAACCCTGGAATAGGTTCAGTAATACCATCTGCGAAAGACAGGCGATGATGCGGATGCAGCGGTGATTTGTAACCTACACCAGTTACAAAAGAATAACCAGTTGCATTTTTACCCAGGATGTAATCCAGATTACTAACGGCAGCATCCAGATAAGCATCCTTTTTAGAGAATAAATAAGCATTAATCAGTAATATACTTTGATTCATCGCTGATGAATTACTTCCCCATGCAAAATCGTACAGCGAAGCGCCGATTACGGTATGATAGGGACCTGTTTTAAAAGCGGTCAAGTAACGATCTGCTAGCGTAACTATTTTCTTCTTCAAAATACTGGTTACACTTTTGTAATGCTCAGGGAGCTGCCCCTCGCATCGAATTAACGTATAATATCCCAATATGCCTACATTGCTCCAACTGGGTAAGCTCACCGGCGCATTTAAACGGGCGAAAAAAGCATCAAAATATGCTTGTTCTCCGGTTGAAGCCAATAGTTCGGCCGAGGCCCAGATCCATTCATCTTCAAAGTCTTTATCGCCATAAGCACCTGTAGTTACTTTTAGGTCTGACATCTTATTGAGCATATCCTGATCGTAAACAATATTCGGATTATTTAACGACCAGTTCCAGGCTTTCTTAGAAGCCAAAAGGCAACTATCTGCCAGGCCAGGATATTGTTCAGGAAAATGTTTAAAAATCCGATAAGCCTGTGCGGCAACAGTGGCTAAATTAAGTGTTGCTGCAGTACCTTTTGCCACGACATAACGTTTTGATATAGCCTTATCTGGCATCACCATGCCATCAAAATCCAGGTTGGTACATTTATGATAAACTCCACCATCACCAGGATCCTGCATTTTAAGCATCCATCGCAAATTGTAAACGGCCTCTGTTAATACATCCGGAACTTTGTTTTTCGCATGGGGAATATGTACCTCCAGTCCAAGAAAATATTCAGAAAAATCTTCATAAGCAGAAAGTAAGGTTGACGTAGAGATACCGCTATTCACCACATACTTATTATAATCTCCGGCATCGTACCATCCGCCCGAAACATTAATCTTACTATCAGCCTTTCGGCCTTTAGAAACAGCCGATGGATGAATATAGACTGCAGTATCCGGATGCCCGGCAATACGGTTCCATTTCCCTTCATAGTTCACATCCAGTGCAGATGAGGCGCGCTGGTAATAGAATGCTTTTAATGCAGCTACTGCTAAATCGTGGTGCACATTATCTGAAATCTTAAAAACAGGGGATTCAGAAATTCCGGGAATACGGATTATATATTGGCCAGGTTGATCAAAGGCACTAAAATCTGCAATTCTGGTTTTAATTTTCGAGTAGCCAGTAGCCTTTGGTTCAGATAATACACCAGTATACACAGTCTTTCGGTCTGGCATAGATAACAACTCAAAATGATTACCTGAAATGGCCTGGAGCACTACCGCACTTTTTTCGAGCTTCGGATAATAACCAGACTGGTCCAGAACAATCTCTGGAAGCCCTGTTTGTTGAGCAGTAGCCACAGTTGTAACCAGCGATAACAATATTAAAAACCACCTGTATATCATGCCATTCATCATACTATAAATATTTTTCAAACTCAGATTGGGTAATCACTTTCAGACTTACCTCATCTACGAACATGGTGCCCGTAACATAGCCTAATGCAAATAACAATTTTATTTTCGTAACACCTGGTGGAATGATATATGCTTTTTCATATAATTTCCAATCTTCGTCTCCGGTAACTGAGGCAACGTTGATTCCCTCGCCTATTTTAGTTTCCTGGTTGTTAAGCGTTTCGAAAAGAAATAATGCACCATTCCAGGCGTTTTTTCCTATACTTACGCCATCTACTTTAATTTTAGCGCTCATCAGAATGTACTGTGTATTTTTTGGTAAAGAAACAACCTGATGCATACCCGTCCATTTAGAAGAGTCTGAAGAAAATATGGCACTGCTCATTTTCCCAGCGCTATACATGTAAGGTGTCACTTTTGCCGAATAATCAACCCACCCATCCAACTCATTTTCGAAACCACCATTAACCACCAGGTTTTTTTGTGCCAAAGCATAAGTATGGACTGCCAGCATTATCATACCGACAGCCATGTATTTTATTATTTTCATTAATCAATTATTTTAAAACTATAAGTCTGGAAAAGGTTGTATCCACTACCATTGACAGATTTCAAATGAAAAAAGTCGTCATTGCGAGAAGGCTTTTCAGCCGGGGAAGCAATCTTTATGACAAGGGTTTGCTAGCATGAAAGATTGCTTCGTCGTTCCTCCTCGCAATGACGATAACTTGATGGAGCTATTTATTAAACTAAAATACTTCCTTTAATTAAACTAGTACACCCCAATATCATCAAGATAAATCGTTTCCGGTGCGTTGCCACTCAACTCCTGAAAACCGATCCAGTTTAAACTTGTAGGTTTGCCCGGCTGACTTGCATTCTGAAAACGATCTAATGGAACCACATAGTTTGTCCACTTGCCAGAATGCAGTACAACACTTACATTACGGTTGTCAAAATCATTTAATGCAACCTTTACTACTTTACCTTCAGTACCCGCTGTGCCATAAATAGAAAACTTAAGATAGGTTTTGTCACTTAGATCAACAGCATTATTACTACCTACGGCATATCCTGCATAATTTCCGGTATAGGTAAGTTTGATTGAATGGGTACCGCGTTTTACCATCTCGGTATTGTTCACATCAGCGCTAGCACCTCCGAAATTGAAATCGTAACCGGCTGTTATCTGATCATCATAAAATAAATGGCCGAATCCAAATGGCAATAATATTGGAACCACAACGCCATCGTAAGATACATAGGGACCAGTACCCGTGCCTCCGGGAGTAGTAACACTTACTGCACCCAGTGCACCTGCTGGAACTGTTACCTTCAGTTCAGTGCTGGTTGAAGAGATTACGCTGGCTTCTGTAGTACCGAACTTAACGCTTGATACCTGATCAAAACGCAAGCCGGTAATGGTAATCACATCGCCAGGGTTACCTGCAAACTGACTCAGATCGCTAATCACCGGAGCAGGTTGTTTAATGCTAAAGTTAAAGGAAGTACTACCGTATGAATTGGTCAATGTTAATTTTCCAGTTTGATTGATCCATGTAGCGGTTGTTGGGATCATCACGATAATGCTATTATCACTAAAAAGCGCCGTATTAAGATAAGCTGAAGCCCCATTGAATTCTACTTTATTGGTTGACTTTAAATTTACCCCTTCAATAACATAAGTAACGCCAACATCGCCAGAAGTAACTGTTGAATCTAGTGGAGTAACTTTAGTATCTCCTGGCCTAACTAAGGTACGAACCCGGGTAATGCTTGGTGCGCCCTCTCCTTCTTTTTCCTTTTTGCAGGAGGTGGCAAAGATCAGCATGCAAAATACGCCAATCAGATAAAGGGCTATAGTATTTTTATATAACGTTTTCATATTAGCTTATTTAAAATTGTAAGGCACTGGAGCCAATAGTAATTTTGGATTTAGAATGGTTTCTGTTGTAGGATAAGGCAAACGGAAATTGGCATCGGTTGGGGTATACTTTTGTCCCCAGATGACAACCGGCGTGGTATTGCTGTAAATTCCTCTTTCCTGATTGGAAATAATGGCAATTGCTTTAGGATGCGAGGTCACATTAAAACCATCTAAGCGGCCCAGATCAAACCAATAATCAGCCTCAAAAACGAATTCCATACGACGTTCCTGATAAATGTCCTGGATAGTGATCGAAGTTTTAGGAATGAGGCCAGCCCTTTTTCTGATTTTGTTGAAAGGTACAAGCGCCGCATCATCAGCAGTACGGTCGGCACCAGCCAGCACTGCCTCAGCTTCGATTAACAATACATCGGCATAACGCATTAAATAAGTATTATTGCCTGTCGAAAATGCTGCGCCTTTACCGCCATTATCTGCAGGTGTGCCCACAACATATTTTTTAATAAATGCCGGCATCCCCTGGGCAACGGCTCCGGCAGGTAAAGTGTAACCACCTTTGGCCTGGTTGATTTCAGGATAAACATCGCCCTGCATCATCACCGTTGGCTTTCTCCTTAAATCGCCGGGCTCAAAAGCGGTAAGCAAATCGATAGAGGGCGTAACGCTTCCATAACCATCTCCGGTACCCGTAATTTCAGAGTTAAATGCGAGGAAAGATTGTAGTGCATTACCATGTCCATATGAGGATCCACCCAACCATTGAATAGCAGCAACACTCTCTTCGTTATTATTATTAGCCGTTTTAAACAAGTCAGCGTAAGTTTTGCCCGAAATATCTATTCCATACAATTTAAATTCTCCACTGTTAATCACCTGCTCAGCTTTTAGCCGTGCGTTAGAATAGTCTCGCATGTACAAATAAACCTTTGACAATAATGCAGATGCTGATCCGCTGGATACTTTGCCTTGAGAAACAGAACCCGTTCTGATCATTTTATCGCAATTATCTTCCGCAAATTTGAGGTCGTTGATTATGAATTTGTAAACATCGGTTACGGGATTGGTATTAATTTGATAATTGCTCACATAATCCAGGCTATTTTCGATAATAGGCACGTTTCCCCATGTTCTTACCAAATAGAAATAAGCCATAGCCCGCATAAATCTGGCTTCTCCAATGGCATTATTAACAATTGGTGCAGGCACACTAGCTGGTACTTTTGCTTGCAGGTTATTGATCAATGCATTAGACTGTGCAATTACACTATATAGCGAATTCCAGGCTGATGCCAATTGGGTATTATCCCCTGTTACAGAAAAATTTCCAAAATTGATCACATCTGGAGAATATGTGTGCGCATTGCCGCTTAATAATTCTGAAATACACCAGGAGGCTTTGGCATTCCAATCAAACCATGGAGAGTTGTACAGGGCAATGGTACTGGCCTGAACCTGTTCGGTGTTTTGGTAAAAATTATCAGCACTAAGTGCATCCTGCGGAGGAATATTAAAAAATTCTTTTTTACAGCCCGCGCTAACAATGGCTATAAAAATAAAGCTGTATATTAAATATGATTTCATTTTGTTCAATAATTGTAGGTCACTAAAATTGTGCATTTATCCCAAAAGTGATTGTCCTGGCAATTGGATATCTTCCCAGGTCGATATTATTTAAAATGGCACTCTGATTCATCGCTCCAATTTCCGGATCATAGCCCTTATATTTTGTAAAAGTGTACAGGTTTTGTACGCTTGAGTAAACTTTTAAATTAGAGAATTTAAATTTCCTGATCCACGAAGTGGGTACCCTGTAACCCAAACTCACATTCTGTATGCGTAAAAAAGATCCGCTTTCTACATAACGGTCAGACACAAACAGATTGGGATTATCAATACCAATTTTAGGTGCGGGAATATTGGAATCAGGATTTTGTGGTGACCAGAAATTACTATATGCCGCATATTGATTCTGATATACAGCCGCCAGGTTACCCATGGTATTGTTTAACAGGTTCATAATTTTGGAGCCGTAAGATCCGTTCAGGAATAAGGTAAAATCAAAAGCTTTGTAACTAAAAGTATTGGTAATACCATACGTGAATTTAGAATTTGGATTTCCGATCGCTGTACGGTCTTTTTCATTTATTACGCCGTCGCCATTTACATCTTCATATTGCACATCGCCCAGCCAGGTGCTACTGCTGTTATTGGCAATGCCACGGCCAAATTGAACCGGAGCAGATTGAAGTTGCGCTTGTGTTTTAAATATTCCTTTTACTTTATAACCATAAAATTCACCTACCGATCTGCCTACCACCGTACGGGTAACCGGAGTTTGCAGATAAGCATTGGTTATTGTTCCAAAAAGTTCGGTAAGGCCATTACCAAGCTCTTTAACCTCATTATTATAATGTGAGAGTACCACACTGGTATTCCACTTAAAATCGCCTTTATCAATATTGTGCGAGTTAATGTTCAAATCAAAACCTACGTTATCAATCTTTCCAAGATTTACATATGGAGGGTTAATACCGCCCAAATAATCAGGACCACCTACCAAATAGGCAGGAAGGGTAAGCTGAAATAAGAAGTCTTTTGAAGTTTTCTTGTAAACATCTATACTCGTGCTAACCTTACCATTTAGAAAACTCATATCAACTCCTCCATTGTATTGGATAGAGGTTTGCCATTTTAACGATTTGTTGTCAATCCGTCCGGCAAGAAAACCGGTACCCAAACCTGTTTGTGAAGATCTCAACAAAGAGCTGTATAAATAATTGGGAACATCCTGGTTGCCCACCTGTCCGTACCCCAAACGGATCTTAAGCCCGTTTACTACTTTATTGATCCCTTTCATAAATGGTTCTTCAGACAATTTCCATGAAGCTGCAAATGATGGGAAATAACCTGATTGGGACCCCTCGGCGAACTTAGATGTCTTGTCTCTCCTGATTGTAGAAGTAAGGCTATATCTGGAGTTATAAGTATATATGGCACGTGCATAAATTGATTCCTGGCGTTGTGTACCAATATATTCATCATTGGTAGCCGTTATGGCCTGACCTAAATTTAAAGATTGCACGTCGTTACTATAAAATCCCTGACGTGTTCCTTCAATTCCTCTCCAGTTTGACTGCTGAACTTCATAACCTAAAATTGCACTAAGGTTATGTTTTTGACCAAAAGTCTGATTGTAATTAAGGTATTCTTTCCAGATCAAAAATGTACTTTGCTGATATCTTTCCTTTAAAGAAGCAGTAGGATTGGTAAAACGTCCCCACGAATAACTAGGCGTAAATACATTATTATCTGAGAAATTAAAATCACCTCCAAGTTCTGATCTTAGCGACAATGATTTAATAAACTTAATCTCGTTATAAATATTGGTGTTAATATTAGTCCTGTTCAGTTTATTTTTGATTTGCTGCGCCTGAGCCACCGGATTTAATGCCGCTGCGGCAGCCAGTGGATCAGATACAGGAGGCCCAGTATACGAACCATCAAGGTTGGTTACTGCTAAATCAGGGGCCTGTAATAAAGCATTGTAAATAATCCCGTTATTATCACTGGTTACCACATTTTCTGCAGATCGGCTTCCGGTTAAGGTAATACCGAGTTTAAACCATTCTTTCACCTGCGCATCAGCATTTACCCGAAGGCTATAGCGTCGAAAATCAGAACCGATAACGGTACCGTCCTGACCAAGATATCCACCAGAAATGTAGTAGGTTAATCCCTCTTTGCCACCTGATACCGCTACCTGATGACTCTCTTGTGGCGCAGTTTTAAATATTTCTTTTTGCCAGTTGGTACCTTCTCCCAATACGGAAGGATCTGCAAATTCAACCCTTCTACCAGTGCCATAAATATCGCCAAGCGAGTTTTGAAGTACCGCATACTGGCGAAGATTCATCACATCCATGTATTTCGCCACACGCTGGAAACCATAATAACCATCATAATTGATAGAAGAATTACCGCTTCTACCCCTTTTGGTGGTGATGATAATTACACCGTTTGAAGCCCGGTTTCCATATATTGCAGTTGCAGATGCATCCTTTAGTACATCAATCGACTCAATATCATTTGGATTGATCAAAGACAATGGACTCACGGTAGTCTGCGAATTAGCGTTGGAAGATGAAGCCTGTAAAGGAGATCTTCCACTGGTACTCTGATTGCCCGCATCGCCTGAAATCGGCACACCATCTATCACATATAAAGGCTCATTACTACCACTTAAAGAGGTTACTCCACGTACACGCACAGAGGTATTGCTGCCGGGTGCACCAGAGTTTTGCGAAATCGTTAGTCCTGAAGCCCTACCTTGCAGCATCTGATCGATACTGGTTTGAGGCACATTGGCAATATCGGCCGCTTTTACTGATGAAATAGATCCATTAAGATCGGTACGTTTTTGAGTGCCATAACCAATTACCACCACATCAGAAAGTGCTGTGGTCTGTGCCTTAAGGACTATATTCAATATACTCTTGTTGCCAGGATTAATTTCCTGGGGCTCCATCCCTACAAAAGAAAATACAAGGGTGGTTGATCCCGCAGGGAGCGAAATCTTAAACTTACCATTGATGTCGGTTACAGTTGATTGTTTAGTGCCCTTTACATTCACAACTACCCCGGGTAGCGTTACTCCTTTTTCATCACTCACCGTACCAGAAATCTCTATATCGCGAACAGAAATGGTTGTAAATGGCGAGTAGGCATTCTTTTTAAGAATAATGGTTTTCTTAATGATTTTGAAATCAAGGTTGGTATTTTTCAAAACTACGCCCATTACCTGCTCAATAGGCATATTAGTTACATTAAGGTTTATTTTATATTTATCGTCTATATCAGCACGCCTGAAGAGCAAGTGGTAACCGCTCTGTTTTTCTATTTGCTTTAAAATGGAAATAATGTCAGAATTATTCTGTTTAAGTGTTAGATTCTGACTGAAGCTGCTAGCGCTAACCTGCATCAGGGTAAGCGTAAAAAAAAGCACTACTAGTCTCATTGTTAACAAGATTTGGTAAGAATCACGGCGCAATACCTGCCTGATCCTAAAAAATAAATTCATATCTTTATGGAGTTTTGGTTAAATTATAATGTTGTCTAAATCGGATTGTAAGTAACCTTTACAGTAACCGGATGTGCTGCGAACACTATCCGGTTTTTTCTTAAAAAGCATGGTCACACTTTTACATTATGCAGTGTTGTAGTAGTTTCTCATGTTAAAATATTTATTTGGTTAAAATTTATTTTTATCGATCACGTTTTTTTTTAATCGATTATAGTTAGTGTACGTCCGTTCAATTCATATTTCAATCCTGTAAATTGAAGCATATTTAACAACTCTGAAAGTTCTACGTCTTTAGATATAGTTCCGGTATAAGATATTTTAGAAGGCGTACCTCTAAATACAACCTGAACATCATACCACCGAACCAACTGCCTGGCAATTTCTTTAATCTCCATATCCTTGAAGATGAAAAGGTCATTTCTCCAGGCCATTACAGCTTCCAGATCACAATTATTATTCATCTTTATACCCGATGGATCTACCAGAGCTTGTTGCCCAGGCTTCAATAACTGAGAAAATTTACCAGATGATAAATGGATACTGCCTTCAATTAACGTTGTTTTCTGCTCGGCCTCATCACCATAAGCCATCACATTAAAATGCGTACCCAGTACACTGATTTCCATTGCACCTGATTGTACTTTGAAGGGTTGATTAGGATTCTTGGCCACTTCGAAATATACTTCACCCGTCATCTGCACAACTCTTTCAGCACCCGTAAAAGCAATTGGAAACCGTAAGCTCGATTTCGCATTTAACCAGGCTTTAGTTCCATCAGGCAAAACAACGCTGTATTTCCCGCCAAGTGGTGTTACAATCTTATTAAAGCTTATCTTAGGAGATGCTGCATATCCGGTACGCATTTTATAGCTGAGTTCGCCTTCAGCTGTTTTTACCACACTAACATTTTGCTGATCGGCCAGTGCACCTATTTTAGCTTCGGTTAATACTACTGATGATCCATCGCCTAATGTTAAAACCGCCCTATTACCACCTGGTTTTATGTGAACGGATTGATGGAGTTTTGCATGCTGATTTTGCAAGTGTAGCTGGGCATTGTATTTCCAGAGTAAAACCGCACTCAGAACCAGAACGAGTGATGCCGCCGCCCATAATATGGTGCTTATATGTATTGATTTTTTGGGAATTGATGTGACCTTTTGTTGTTCTTTAATTTCGATATTAAGCAGAATGCGTTCAAAAATTTTATCTTCTACGAGTTTCCGCTGATCATCAGAAAGGCCTACAAGATCTTCAGGTACCGCATCCATACTGTTAAACCATTGATCTACTTCTTTTACCTCAGTAACGGTGCAATCACCAGAAAGATATTTTTTAAGTAAGGAAACGGCTATTGATCTGCCCATGTTGACGTGTAGTTATATTTGGTTGGTTAATAGTATAGTCGGATAGCCTGTCTCTTACCCCCAAAAAAAAAATAAAAAAAATTATATTGGGCTAGCTATCTCGTATGAAAGATCCTGAAACGAGTTCAGAGTGACGATATCCTGGAGAATTATCCCGGACAAATTTAGCTTCGCTGAGAATGACGACTATTCTGTTGGAGGGATCGTCACTGCTAGAAAGCTTTTTCAGCCGACGAAGCAATCTTTGAAGCAGAATCGCTAGCATGAAAGATTGCTTCGTCGTTCCTCCTTGCAATGACGACCGTACTAGTGGATTCTGTCAATGGTAGAGGTTAGAATTTTTCAAATACATCGGAGGGCCGATGATAGATCTGCAATTCAAAAGAACATATCTTATTTATTATCAATCACATACACATCTGTCTTTTGAATGGATTGTCATTTCGACCGCAGCAGAGCATCTTATCAAGTCCCTACAGACATTTGTATTTAACGGAGTAACCAGGCAAAACCAGAAGCAATCAAAATCACCTTATAGTGTACCCTAAAATACTTTAGTGCATTGGTAATATGGTTTTCTACCGTCTTTTCAGATAGTCCCAGTAATTCGGCAATTTCCCTATTGGATTTATGCTCTTTCCTGCTGAGTTCAAATACCTTTCTGCATTTAGCAGGCAACTTCGAAATCACACCGTTAATTCCATTTTCCAACTCTTTTATAAATATGGCTTCTTCAGTGGTATTCGTAGCCTCCTGATAACTGAATGAAAGCAGTTCGAGGTAATTGTTCCTGGTAGCCTCTTTAGCCAGATAATCAATAATTGAATAGCGGATAGCAGAATATAGATAAGCCTTTAATGAGCCTGTGATATTTATTTTTCCCCGATTGATCCAGAATGTGGTGAAGAAGTTCTGGATAATCTCTTCTGCAGCTTCTTTAGACCTTAATCTTTTATTGGTAATGAGATACAAATCATACCAATACTTGGTATAAATTTTCTTGAAAGCAACCCCCTCGTTCTCCCTCAACATTACGATCAGCTCTTCATCAGTATGGTTATGTTGGTTGCGCATAGCCAGTAAAATTATAAAAAAAATTGAATCGAAAACGATGAACATAATGCCGAACCCGGCGATATGTTAAAATGCTGATATATTTGGAGTATTCGTGGCGTCAGATGTTTCCATCTGACGCAGGTATATCTCTAGAAATTTGTATTATTGGAGAATTAATGCTGTGAATCTGCTCAAGAAATCATCATTATGATAGCCTGCAACAAATTTCGGGGGAAGCATATGCTGCTATTAAGACCCTTAAATAAATTACCTTCGGTGAGCTCGCTAAGGCTCGGTTCAGGACGACGACAGCATATGAATTAAATTTAATTTGCTTTTCATACCCACTTCAGACCGCTAGTGTAGTTTTGAATTATAAAATGATTGAAAATTAAAAAGAAAGCACATGAAAAGTCAAATCAAAAAAACAGCAATAACAACTGGTTTCACAATAATGAGTATAATAACCTTTGCGCAGGTTCGCCCAACAGATAACGTTCCGGTACCACCGGCCAGGGTAGCCGGAGAAGTGCCCCCTCCTCCCGCATCTCAAAGAGGCGGTTTGGAAAGAGGACATGCTTTAAAAGTTTTAACCTCGCTGAACGGAAAGGTAATTGCGTACCAAACAAACGACAGGTATATCTATAATCGCTTCACCTTGCAAAATGGCAGCCAGGTAACCACAGTCCGATTCCCGGAACAATTGGGTAAACAGTTAATAAGTGCTGCAGCTAAGGGCAAATCGGTAACTGTAAAAGGTTTCACCGATAATGGGCCAGATGGTTTAACTGCATTCCAGATGGCTAGTATATCCGTTGACGGAAAACAAATTGTGGATACGCCACCAAGTTTACCTATTGCGCCGGTTAATGCAACTTCAGAAACGTTTACCGGAAAAATCAATGATTTTAAACGTGATCAGGGTGGTGCAATCCGTGGGCTTAGCCTCGATAACAAGGTAGAAATAAATTTACCGCCACATGCAGTTGGACAATTACAGCCTTTATTAAAAGCTGGGGATAAAGTAAAGGTAACCGGCATTAAAGAAACCCCACCATCAGGTGTAGTATTGGAGTCTGGCGCACCAACCATTATTCACCCGGAAACCATCGAGATCGATGGACAGACTTATTTGTTAAGATAATCCGGGTAGATCGGGAGCGCGAAATTTGTTCCCGATCTTAAAATAATTTTTAATGAGCATGAACTAATTGGCTGCTTTACTGTTAACTGATAAAATATACAGATATTTTGCGGGTTGTATGAAAATGGAGCAAGATAATGACTCACCAGATGAATCAATAAAGATCAAAAATTACCGTCCACTACTAGTTGTAATCATTATTTTGCTGTTGGTCATTATCTGGTTGTTAATTAACCCTCCGGTACCTTTATTACCGAAACCACCTGTTGTTCATCATAACAGGCCACAAATGGAACGGCCGCATAAGCAAAGGGTAATTACCGGAACCGTTACCAGATATAAGGGTAATCCTCATTTAGATATTAATGCCTTGGAATTGAAAACGGAAAAGGCTGGATTAATTACTATTGATTTTCGGCCGCATACAGCAGCATGGGTAACCAAAATTGGTGCCATTGGCGAACCGGTTACGGTAACTTATGGCTTAAACCCTAGCGACGAGGTAATTGGTTACCAATTAATAGCCATTAAGAACAATAAAAATGGGATTAGCCAAACGCTTGATGATTTACCCCCGCCACCTGATGTACCCGGTCAGCGATTAGAAAAATTTAATCTGGAAAATCCTGTTTTGATCACAGATCATTACGGTGGAATTGTGGCGTTGAGAAAGAACAATCTGTTATTTCACTTTAAACCAGGTCTGGTAGATGATATTGCACACCTCATCAAAGTAAGTAACACCTTTCATTTGGAAGCGGTGAGACGGCAGGATGACCAGGGCTTTATTAACATCAATCATAACAAAGTATACATTGTGCTCCGCATTACGATCGATAACAAAACATTCCTGGTAAGATGAAAATATTATTGATAGAAGACGAGTTAAAGTTAGCAGGATTTATTGCCGACGGCCTTACGCAGGCAGGCCATATATGTGATGTGGTTGCTGATGGAAATAAAGGGTTGGAAACGGCTATGGTTGGCCATTATGACCTTATCCTATTGGATATGATGTTACCCTCGCTTAATGGCCTTGAGATTTTAAAAAACCTGCGCAGCTTTAACAATCAAACCCAGGTCATTATCATCAGTGCACTGAACGATACAGAACATGTGATAAACGGACTTGACCATGGCGCTATTGATTATCTTAAAAAGCCGTTCGAGCTTGACGAATTGTTAGCCAGAATACGTTCTGTACAACGGCGGTCATTGGCGCAGGGTTCGCTAAAATTACAGGTATCAGACCTTAAGGTAGACCTGCTGACCAGAGAAGTCAGCCGGGCCGGCAAGGCCATTATACTGAGTAACCGCGAATTTGCCCTATTGGAGTTCCTGCTTGCTAACCAAAATAAAGTAGTAACAAAATCACAGATTCTCGGAAAAGTATGGGATATCAACTTCGATCCGGGTAGTAATGTAATAGAGGTACACCTTTACCAGCTTCGGAAAAAAATGGACAGGTGTTATGAGGAGGAATTGATCCATACGGTTGTTGGGCGGGGTTATATATTGAAAGGTGATGTAAAGCAAGGTTAAATGAGAATAGGAAAGCGTCAGTTCGGTATCAAATTAAAAATAACGGCAGCGTTCAGCCTGATTTTTATTTTATTAAGTTTATCCTTCAACCTCTACTGTTACCGGAAAATCAGGATGCTGATGATCTCAGATAATGATGCTTATTTAATAGCCAGGGCCCAAACACTTTTAGATAAAACCGAAGTGTTACCGGCAATTATTCCTTTGCCTGATAACAATACCTCCATAAGGGTACTATACCATTCAGCAGGAAAACCGATAACTGTTTTTCAGTCTCCAGGAATCATCAGGCAAATCCGCACCCCCACCAAGACAGGCGTAACTGATACTTTGGGCATGAGGGTTGCCTACGTAATCAGCAGTAATGAGGATAACCCCGCCGAATTGATGCTTGTACGCAGTGCTGATCAATTAAATAGTAATCTACAATACCTTCTTTTGCTGCTTTTTGCCTGCAGCTTGCTCAGTGTTTTGCTTGCAGGCTTAATTGCCTATGTATTATCTTTTTATTTATTACAACCTGTGCAGCGCATCATTAACGCGGCCAAACTCATCAATGCGCACAAACTCAGGGATGTTATTCCTGTGAAGAAAACGAATGATGAGCTGCAGGAATTAACGGAAACCATCAATATGATGTTGGTGAGAATTGATGAATCTTTACAACAGCAACAAAACTTTTTTGCATCCGCCTCTCACGAATTAAAGACTCCGCTGGCCATTATGCGTGCCGAAATAGAAGTTCACCTATCAAAACCAGGATTGGCGCCAGCGTTATCAAACCTGATGAAAAGTCAGCTTGCTGAAATTAACAGGCTGCAACAGGTCGTACAGGAATTCCTGTTGGTAAGTCAGTTAAAAAGTAGTGGTATTACTTTACATCAGCAACAAATAGATCTTTCTTTGCTTATACTTCGGTTATTTAACAGGTTTCAACCGTTTCTGCAGCAAAAAGGTTTGAAGCCAAAGATTGATTTTGATCAGGATGCCGAAACTTTTTTAATCGTTGCCGATGATGATAAACTGAATATCTTACTGATGAATCTAGTTGAAAATGCGATTAAATATGCTGTTCCAGGTACAACAATCAATTGTTCTGTTCAGCAATCTACCATAAAGAATTATATCGCCATTAGCTTTAAAAATACAATCAACGAGGAAAGTTTCCCGACTGAAAATCTCCAAAATGCTTTCCATAGGGAAACCATAGACTCAAATGGTGCAGGTATTGGTCTTTGGTTGGTTAAAGAGATTACCCATTTGCACAACGGAAAATTCTGCATAGAAAGCAGCAACTTTTCTTTTGAAGCAATAGTTAACTTGCCCATTAGCGCATAGCTTTTGGTACTGATCTAAAACTTCGTTTCGCACCAATTTTAATATGAAGAAAAATTAATTTTATAAATTAATAACACAACATATTGATTTACAATTAATTATCTAAAATATCCCCATTTAGCGTTTAAACATAATGTTGCACTTTGTGTTAGGAGAATCGTATGAGCAAACAAGTAGCTATGGGCGTAACAGATAAGCGGATCATCTGGCCCTTACAATCTCTTAATTTTTTCATGGCCGACCTCCAGGCGGGGGTAGGGCCGTTTTTAGGAATATTCCTTTTAGCACATGGCTGGAAAAGCGGACTGATCGGCTCGGTGATGACCATTGGCGGAGTCGCCGGAATGATCATGACTATTCCGGCGGGTGCATTAATCGATGCCACCAAGAGGAAGCGGTTTTATGTGATTATATCTGCAATTTTCACCATACTGGCATCAGCGATCATCTTATTCACCCAGGAGTTTTGGCTGGTGAGCATTTCGCAAGTGGCAACAGCTATTGCCGGGTCGGCTATTGGTCCGGCAATAATTGGAATCACCTTAGGTATAGTCAAGCAAAAAGGCTTTAACAAGCAAAATGGGTACAACCAGGCATTTAATCACGCAGGCAATGTGGTGGGTTCAGCACTTTCTGGTTACCTGGGTTATCAATTTGGAATTACTGCAATATTTGTTCTAGCGGCCTTTTTTGGCGTACTATCTATCATTTCAGTATTATTGATCCCTGCTAAATCTATTGATGATAACGTAGCGAGAGGCATGAAAGAGGGCGACAAAAATGAAAAAGCCAGTGGGTTTAAAGTATTATTTCAATGCAAATCATTATTGGTATTGGCAGGCGCATTAGCCTTTTTTCATTTGGGTAATGGCGCTATGCTACCACTTTATGGCCTAGCTGCCGCCGCTAATGGCCATGGTAATGCTTCCATGTTTGTAGCCATGACCATTATCATTGCACAATTGGTGATGATCGGCACCTCATTGTTAGCCATGAAGATGGCAGATAAAAGCGGCTACTGGTTGGTTTTATTCATCTCTTTCCTATCATTACCCATAAGGGGTTTATTTGCAGCCTACACACACAGTCATATAGGAATCTATCCTGTACAAATTTTAGATGGAATCGGAGCGGGTCTGCAAAGTGTTGCCGTTCCGGGCTTGGTTGCGCATATTCTGAATGGCACGGGAAGGGTAAATATCGGGCAAGGTGCAGTGATGACGGTGCAGGGGCTGGGTGCTTCATTTAGTCCGGCCATTGGAGGCTGGATAGCGCAGGGAATAGGTTATAATACCACTTTTATAATTTTGGGTGCGTTCGCCATCGGCTCCATTCTGTTATGGATCATCTTTTCCAAAACAATTAAGGAAGCCTGCTAAATAATCAATGAATATATAGAGAAACAGCTAAGCTAACCGTAAGGGAAAAGCAATATCTTAGCGCTATTAATATGAATAACATACTCATCTGGATCATTTCCTTCTTTGCAATAGCAGGTGTGATCATCAGGCCTTTTAAAGTTACCGAAGCAATATATGCTATCATTGGGGCTGCCCTATTATTATTATTCCAACTGATTACTTTTTCTGACGCCTTTTCTGGCATAGCGAAAGGCTTAGATGTTTATTTATTCCTAACGGGCATGATGTTGCTGGCCGAAACCGCGCGAGAGGAAAAACTATTCGATTGGCTGGCCGCCCATGCCACTTTACAGGCCAGGGGATCTTCCGGAAAACTGTTTTTGATGATCTATCTAGTTGGCGTGGTTGTAACCACATTCCTTTCCAATGATGCTACGGCTGTTGTGCTAACGCCGGCTGTTGCAGCTGCAGTTAAAGCCGCTAAAGTAGAAAAACCATTGCCTTATTTATTGATTTGTGCTTTCATTGCCAATGCAGCTTCTTTTATGCTGCCCATTTCTAATCCCGCAAATTTGGTGATCTATGGTAAACATATGCCATCCTTAATGCATTGGCTCGGTCTTTATCTCATCCCCTCTACATGTTCCATTACCGTTACTTATTTTATGCTCCGGTTCTCTCAGCGAGAATGCTTTAAACAAAAAATCAGCACTGATATTGATTTACCTGAATTAAGCCCCGGTGGTAAGACTGCTTTAATCGGAATCTGTGGAACTGCAGCAGTTTTATTGGCTGCTTCGGCCTTGAATATTGAACTAGGGTTGCCGACATTGATTACTGGTATTGCCACTAGTGCAATCGTTTTGGTCAGCGCGAGAAAAAATCCGGTGAGTGTGATCAAAGGGATATCCTGGGCAGTGCTTCCCTTAGTGGCAGGTTTATTTGTAGTGGTAGAAGCTTTAAATAAAACCGGGATGACACAGCACTTAAGTGCATTATTAAATGATGCGATAGCACAGTCTGAGACGGCGGCCGTGTGGCTTAGTGGCTCATTGACGGCAGTAGCCTGTAATTTGATGAATAATTTGCCGGCTGGTTTAATAGCGGGAAGTGTGTTGCAAAGTGCGCATACCCCTGATATGGTTAAAAGCGCCGTGTTAATTGGTGTAGATCTTGGCCCCAACCTTTCCATAACTGGTTCGCTGGCCACCATACTATGGCTGGTAGCTTTAAAACGAGAGGGACAGGAAGTAAGTACCTGGACATTTTTAAAATTGGGAAGCGTAATTATGACGACAGCATTGATCGCTGCTATACTATCCTTATGGATTTGATTTGTGAGGTAAATCAGCGCCAAATGATTATTAAAAACCTGGATTTGATTGATGCCCTATTCAAAGCTGTTTTACGAAGATTTTTATTTCTGTTCGTCACCCTGAATTTATTTCAGGGTCTATTTGCTACAAAAATTACCTTTACAATTACCTAAAATCAACTCCATTTCAAACATCACGTGATACAAAAAATGCAGGCGACATCCGTCAACCTGCATTAGTCATCATTAACCTATTAAGATGATTTTACTTAGTGCGTCCGTCAAATATTTCTTTGATTTTCGCTTCTAAGGCTTCACCTCTAAGCTCTTTAGCAATAATTTTTCCACTTGGATCAATTAAAAAATTCATAGGGATAGCTTTAACCTCGTATTTGGCTGCCGCATCATTTTCCCACCCTTTTAAATCGCTAACCTGTTTCCAGGTTAATTTATCGTCGGCTATTGCTTTAATCCATTTAGCCTTATCAGCCGCTTTATCAAGCGAAACGCCTAGGATTTCAAAACCCTTTGCTTTATATTGTTCATAAACCTTAACTACATTCGGATTCTCTCTACGGCACGGTGCACACCATGAAGCCCAGAAATCGACCAAAACGTATTTTCCGCGATAATCAGAAAGCTTAACCATTTTACCATCAACATCAGGTTGGGCAAAATCCTGAGCCTCTACACCCTCCTGCGTTTTTTTGAAAGTGGCGATACGTAAGCCAACCTCTTTACCGAAATAAGAATCTCTTAACTTCGGGTTGATGGTCAGGTATATCTTTTCCATTTCAACCGCATCAAAACCTGGTGCCAGCGTAGAGTTTAAAGCCATTAAAGACATGAAACTGTTTGGATTCTTTTTCACATAACTGATCTTCGCATCAATAATTTCCTTTTCTGTTTCCTGTGCCCGTTTTTCCAGGTCCATGATAACAGCTTTATCTTGTTTTTTGGCTTCAGGCAAATCCTCGTATTCCTTATTTAGGACCTGCATTTTATTATAAAGGGGACGAAGCAGATCATCTACACGGCGGCTCTCCTCAGTTTGGGTCGATCCTTTCACCACAGCCGTTTTTAATGAATCTTTACCGGTAATGATGATGTCTTCATTATCCAAGATCAAACTCACTCCATCTACATTAATTCTTTTGCCCGGAATCTCAATGGCATCATCATGTTTCAAACGTAAAATCGCTTCAATCGGGAACGAAACTTTGCCCTTGAAGGTGAAACTTCCATTTACCAAGGGCACGGAATCCAGTACCTGCTTGCCATCGATTTTGCTTAATAAGAAAGCTTTTGCAGGTTTGCCCAGTTTACCGATCTGGCCTTTAATGGTATATCCTTTTTGTGCAGTTGCACTTAGGGAACAAAGTGCAGCTACGGCACCAATGATTAATGTCTTCATATTAGTTTTTTTTCTTTTGATTTGGAGATGACTTACTACTGGTATTTACATCCAATAATTTGTTGTATGCTGCTTTAGAATTAAGGATAGATAAGGCGGTACCAAAGGCTGTACTGGCTTCGTTACGAACGCGCAGCGCATAACCTTTACCTACGTATAACATATCTGCTATAGCCGCTTTAAGTTCTATATTGATGGTTTTTCGTGAAACAAGATCTGTTTTTGCAGGCATTTTAATACGGAGTTTCGCTGCAACATCAAAAACTCCATCCACCATGATGTCTTCCACTTTAAAGCCTTGATCAAAAGCTTCAAAATTTGGATAGGCAGCTATTAACTGATTACGATTCTGTTGCACCAGTTCAAAGGCTACTTTATTCACTAAACCACTATTCATAATTTGATTCAACCAGGTACTATACAATGCCGTATCTATCGGAACAAATTGATCGGGCATAATCCCACCGCCGCCATACACCGTTCTTTTATGATTGAGTGTAGTATATTTGAGTGAATCGGGAAAATGATAATGTCCTGCTTCTTTTAATTCGCCTGATGCCATTCTCCGGTTAAAATCTTCAAAATAATCGGCTTTACCTTTAGTATAAGGTTTTTGGATAGATCGGCCTGAAGGGGTATAATAGCGGGCCGCGGTTAACTTAATCACAGAACCATCACCCAATGCCAATCCTTTCTGCATCAATCCTTTTCCAAAAGTTCTGCGTCCAACAATGACGGCCCGATCCCAGTCTTGTAAAGCACCGGTCAGGATTTCACTGGAAGAAGCGGTAGATTCATCAACCAGCACCACCAGTTCGCCATCCATAAACTGCCCGTAACCACCGGTCAGATAATAATCCTTTACGCCTGTATTGGTTACCGAATAAAAAACTGTTTTTTCAGGAGGAAGAAATTCATCAGCTACGCCAATGGCCATATCCACTATTCCTCCGCCATTCATCTGTAAATCCAGGATCAGTTTGGTCATGCCCTGAGCTTTCAGATTTTTTAAGGCAGTATCCATTTCCCGACGGGTAGATTGGCTGAAGACAGATAGCGCAATATAACCGATCTGCTTGGTAACCATGTAACTGGCCGTAATGGATAATTCGGCAATCTGCTCCCGCATCACGGTGAATTTCAAAAGTTCTGACTGTCCTTTACGTCTGATGTCCAGGTTAACAACTTTTCCTTTTTCTCCCCTCAATAATCGCATCACTTCCTGGTTTTGCAGGTTTTTACCCAGAATGGTCTGACTATCTACGTTTACAATCTGATCGCCAACCTTTAATCCTGCCCGTGCAGCTGGTCCGTCCGGATTAACATTGATGATAAATGTACTGTCTGAAAGCATCGCAAATCCAATTCCAATACCGGCAAAACTTCCCGACATGGATTCATTCATCGCCTCTACCTCTTCGCGGCTGATGTAGCTGGAATGCGGATCGAGGCTACTTAACATCCCTTTGATGGCAGCATCTACAACAGGTTCATCATTTACCGGATCTACATAGTTTTCCTGGATCAGTTTCAAGGCATCCTGCAACTTAATCTTCGGATTCATCTGTGCCTGAACAGTAAGCCCTATCCAAAAGGAAAAAAGGGCTGTAATTATCGTTTTTCTTATCATTATTTCTCTGCTCTTAATATTTCAATCGCGGTAGATAATTCATCGCATAACTGACTCGGGCTACCTGAATATCCTTCTGAGCTGTAGCGTACTACACCGTTTTTAACAATAATTTTTCGTGGGATGGAGGACTGTTTAAACAATGGTAAAAGGCTCTTAAATACCTGGTCTTGCGCCCCTGTTGAACTAACAGCATCATGCAAAAGGTTGAAACGAAAGCCTTGACTTTTTACATAATTTACAGATTTAGACTTATAATCGCCAGTTTGCATGGTACCGATCATATAAACGCCAATTTGTGGATCTTTTGCATATTGATCTACGAGCAGTTGCATACCTGGAAAAGCCTCGATACAAGGTCTGCACCAGGTAGCCCAGAAATCGATCACCACAATTTTATTTCCCCAATCATCAGAATTTACAATTTTACCATTAGCATCTTCCAGGCTAAAAGGTTTTAAGGGAAAGTTTACCATATTGGATAATACATGCGTCTTCATTTCTGCCTTTTTATCATTTGGCATCAGCGACGATAAATATTCCTCATAGCCTTTTTCCTGGCCCTGGTGTTCACTTTTATATACCTCTTTTAGCTTGGCAAACATTTCTCGAGTAACTGCGTTGGCTGCCACACTGTTTTCCAGCAAGGGTTTAATAGCTTTATCATCTTTCAGTTCGCTTAATACACGAAGGTGCATGGCATTCATTTCTGCATTTCCATAAGTTCCGTCTTTAGATAGGTACTGAAAAAAGCTTTTTGCTGCTGCAAAATCCTTTTGGTTAATAGCTAACGCAACATGGGTAAATAAACGGTCATCCATTTGCTTATCGGCATTCTCCTGTGCTTTTGTTGCATCCATGTTAAAATCGGCCAGATAAGACTGATCGTGCTGGCGTTCCAATAGGTAAGGAATGATCTTCTTGCTCAGCTCATAAAGCAATTTATAATTTGCTTTACCGGACATGGACATTTGATTCCGCGTAATGTTCCAGCGATAAATTTCATTGGCCGTTCTGAAATCAATATCCTTAAATAGGGATAAGAATTTATCTATTTGATTGCCATCAAAGTAATTAGTGCCCAGGCCCCTAAAAATCTCATAATATAAAAAACCTTTGTCGTCCGGGTTTTTCTTCCATTCGGCATAAGGATATTTTTTCAGAAAATCTTCGGATGCCAATTGATAGTCCTTTGCCGAATTTCCTTTGGTGGCCTCACGGAAACTTAATAATTTTGCAGTTCCACTTTTTGGCTGATACTTAAAAATTAGTTTTTCTACTTCCTTCGCTTCAGGTTCCCGCTTTTCACGTATATAATATCTGTTGGCATCAGACAACAATGCTTCACTATAATTTTCTTTTTTAAAAGCTGCCTGTATCGCTGCATCAGCAAAGGTATTAAAATCATTCGCCGGCATTGTTAAACGCTTTAAATCAAGATATGTGAATAACATGGGTTCGGATGCCAATGATTTTCCAGAAATCTTCTCTTCTTTTTTTAATAAAGAATCGGTGGTTTGGGCATTTTTTGCAGGCGTAACAAAACTATTTAAACTCCATTCGCCAGTTAAGTTAGACCGAAATGCAGCTTCTGCCAGATAGCTACCGCTTTGTTCTTTGCCATTGCTACCTAAAACCTTACTAAAATAACCTTTGCCCTGATTATTATCACTGGCTTCTGGTGCATCATCTGATCCCTGATAAAATCTTAAGGCAACAAAGGCAGCATTATCATCAAGTTTATAATCTCCAACCCAAACATCAGCCTCCTTTTTTAAGTCTACAGGAGTAGTTATCCATTTGTTAACGCTGTAAACCGCAATAACCGCTTTAGGTTCATCACTAAACTCAAGATCGCCACCTTTTGGCTGGTAGTTGAAACTAACTGTTTGGCCCTGTTTCAACGCAGCAGGTTTCCATACTACGGTTTGCGCAGCTAGCTGCTGTCCAAAAAATGGACAAAGCAGCAGCAGGCATTTTTTTAAAAAATGTTTTTTCATTGAGGTAATTTCTATAAGATTTTTATCTAGGATTTTGTTCTAATTCAGGATTTAAGATAATATACTTATCTCCGATTGGATATAAATAACCATTCGAATTTGGCAAAAGCGTGTAATTGCTACCCTTATAACTTCTGGTTTTAGTTTGCGCAAAATCTGCATCGAGCATTAAACGTTTTTGATCAAACCAGCGTATCCCCGTACCGAAAAACTCTTTACGTTTTTCTTCTACTACAATACGCAAGGCATCTGCAGCATCGGCAGCACTTAATGGTGTGTAATTTGCAGCATCAAAACGCTTAGCCCTTAAATTGTTCACTAAAGTCATTGCATCAGAAACTTTACCAGCCCGAGCCAGGCACTCAGCTTTAATTAGCATCATTTCAGGTACAGTTGGTCCATTATTAATCACATACTCGCCATTAATAGTATATTTGCATGAAGCCCTGCCTGTAAATGAGGTGCTAAACTGACCTGGGAATCTGCTTCTAACATCTGTATATATTTGATAACGTAAATCTGTTGTTCCCAAAGATGTTAGCAAATCGTTGCTTAACGATGTTGCAGGAATGACCACCTCCGCAGTTTTAGAAAATATAACTTCAGGGTTTGCGAGTCTTACCGGAAGCGAAGTTGGCTTATTTTCATATTCTTGTAAATCGATCAAACCACTTTGCAAGGCTAAGGCGCTGTCTGTATATAAAGCAGCGTTATTAAAATCGCGCATGTTTAAGTAGGTTTTTGCAAATACAGCGTAAGCAGCAACCTTACTCGGACGTACATTGAAATCGGCAACTGCTGGCAAACGGCTTATTGATGTTCTTAAATCTTTAAGAATTTGTGAATAGACTGTAGCTACCGGAGTTCTGGTTAATTTGGTGTACAAATTGGGTGTGGTTAGCAAAGGAACACCTAAATCAGTAGCTGCAGTTGCGCTATTATACTGCTTGCCATACATATTTACCAATATTAAATAGGCATAGGCACGATGTACCAATGCTTCAGCATAAATTTTCTGCTTCTCCTGTTCCGTTCCACCTTGTGAAGTCAAGACACCTTGCAACACTTCGTTACACACATAGATCGTTTTGTATTGCGTTTCCCAATCACTATCGCTTTGTGTATCAGATGTATATTTCTTTGCCCAAGTATACACATTGGATAAAATATCACCAGAGGCCGAACTTAGCGAATTTTGCCGTGTCGGATCTGTAATGTCTATATCATCGCCAGATAAAATTGGGTACGAAAATGTACCTTCCAAAACGCTGTTATCGTTTAAGGTATTTCTAAAATCTGAAGTATATTTTAATGTCCTGACTGAAAGTTGATCAATCTCCACGTATTTTCTACAGCCTGCCATAGCAATTGCTAAAGCAAACAATATAATCGAATATCTCTTTTTCATGTTAATTATAATGTTGCGTTTATTCCAAAAACATAACTAGGCGTAGGGGTGATACTACCAAAGTTTCCGTTGTTAATAAATTCTGGATCGATTCCATCTTTGTTAGCTCTCCAAACAATCCCGAGGTTTCTGACATTGGCTGAAACAGATACGGATTTTACGAAGTTGCGGGGCAGGTAACGTTGCGGCACAACATAAGCCAGCGAAATTTGCTGCAAGCGGATGTTATCTGCTTTTCTAACTACGGCATCAGAGAAACGATAGCGGTTAATACTATTAAAATTTACATCAGCTATTCCAGGAACATTGGTAAAGGCTTCATCTCCAGGTTTTCTCCAGCGATTAGCGATTTCACCTGCTCTTCCCAAAACGCCCGAATATGTATACGTTGTTGCAGAAGGATAATTAGAATTGGTAATATCATTCTTCAAGAAAACATGCCCAAAATAACCAACAAATCTTACTCCCAAATCAAACTGACCATACTTAAAATTGTGGTTAAAGCCTGTACTGAAAGGTGCATAAAGCCTGCCCGCATTCACCAAATCTTCTTTCGTAAATGCCGATGTTAGGTTAGTTGTATTACTAATGATCTTATTGTTACGATCCAGAATCTGCGTTTGTCCTTTGTTGTCAAGTCCAGCCGAACGGTAAACATATACCGTACCTAAAGGAACGCCTTCTACAGTTGCTCCGGTTCCTGCAATCATGCTACCATTATTAATAAAACGAGAATCAGTAACAGTATTAGTATTGTAACCAACATTTAATACCGATTTCCAACTAAACTTTCCAGCTCTGATTACCTCTCCATTTAACGAAAATTCATAGCCATGACCGTTTAAAGTACCGCTATTGAAACTTAAGGTAGACCAGCCATAGGTTGCATTAAAAGGAAATGGAGCCAGGATACCAATTGTTTTTTTGGTATAAACATCAAAACTACCGTTTAACCTACCTTTCAATAATCCAAAATCAAATCCTAAATTGGCCATTTTTGTAGTTTCCCAACCCAATTGTGAATTGGCAGGCGTTTCAATAGTTGCGTAAGGCTGGTTGGTTCTATAATCTGTACCCGGTAGGTTAATTAGTGCCACATTTGTACCTGCAGTAGGCACTACACCAGCCGTACCCAACGTGGCACGTATACTAAACGCATCCAGCCAGTTTAAATCTTTTAAAAATGCTTCCTTGTTTGCATTCCATCTTAAACCAACTGACCAGAATGGCTTGGCCCTTTTGCTTCTGTCCAATCCTAGTAAAGTATAATCATCAAAGCGTACACTACCGGTAACAAAGTACTTATCCATATAACTGTAAGATGCATTACTGTAATAAGATAAATATCTTTTACGTGAAGCGGCCAGACCACTTAAGTTGGTTCCCAAGATTTGAGGATAACCATACATAGTAGGATATTCCACGGTTGGATTTACCGTTTTAACAGAACGTGTGTCAGCATCGTATCCGTATCTGGTTTCGTCTGTATTTTCTGATTGTGTTTCTCTAATTTCACTTCCTGCGATGGCATTGAACTGATGTTTACCGGAGATGTTAAATTCAGCGTTTAATTGACCCCTGAATGAGGTTTCTGAAGAAGAAGCTCCGTAAGTGGTGTAGCGACCGCCATAAATAAGATCGTTTGAGAATTCACCATTCTCGTTCGTTGTATAGGTATTCACCAATATCCTACCTGCATAACTGTTCAGTTCATCTAGTGTATAAGTGTTTCCAAACTTGCGTTGATTAGATACAGAAAGATCAGCATTTAACCATTTTGCAATTTTACCATTTAAACCAGCACTCATTCTAAGCACGTTGTTTCTTACAATGGAATTGGAATAGTTTAACTCATCCAAAGTATTGTAAGTGAATGGTAAGTAGCCTTCTCCAACCAGATTATTGGCAAAATCATCGCGGAAGATGATGTTTCTGCCAATGCTATTCCCATTTGCATCCACTAAAAGATCGTAAGGGCGAAGTGCTGTTTCACTAACAGATACCGCATTTGCAGCAGCCGCATTATATTGTGATTTAGAGTACTGATAGTTGAATAAGGCCCTTAAGGTTACTTTTTTGTTTAAGAAATCAGTTGATGTATTCGCGTTTACAAATGCATTTTCGCCATAATTGCTTTTAAAAATGGGCGTATCCTTAGTGTAGTTTCCTGAAATATAATAAGTGCTGTTTTCCGATCCACCAGAATAAGAAAGGTTATATTGATGATTAACTGCGTTTTGCAACAGGTACTTTTCTATCTGTTCAGACCCATTTCTTGATCTGATTTCTGCCAATGCAGCATCACGCTGTGCAAGGGTAATTGCGCCCCGTTGGTACTTGAACATCCATTCGGTAGCTTCGCTATTATTTTTAGTGTAAACTTCATTTCCTGGATATGCAGATGCAGGATCGGCGATTAAGCCCTTATCCACCATTTCCTGCTCTAAATCAACATACTGCGCACTATTCATCCAGTGTAAATCTTTTATTGAAGGATTTTTTGAAATCCCAAAAGTGTAACCTACGTTTAATGTAGGAGCGATTTTTCTGCCTTTTTTAGTTTCAATCACAATTACACCATTTGCCGCTCTCGAGCCCCAAATAGAAGTTGCCGAAGCATCTTTCAAAAAGGTAATCTGTTCTATATCTGCGATATTAATATTGCTGATAACAGAATTACCAAAGGTATTAGCACCAACCTGATTAGTTAGTGTTGCCCGGTCACTTGCATCCATCAAAGGAAATCCATCTAAAACAATTAACGGGATACCATTACCGCCGCTATAATTGTTTACCCCTCTTATTTGTACGCTGTTGCCTTTAATATCAAACTTTACACCTGCTACCTGTCCTTCTAAACGTTCCATGATATTAACAGCAGGATTGGCTTCCAGCTCTTTACCTGTAATTACAGAGTAGGCCCCGGCAACCCGCTCTTTACTTATTTTTTGATAACCGTTTGATACTACATTTACTTCCTCTAAAGCAGCAGAAGCTGGTATCATAGTTACATAATAGCTTACGGTTTTTCTATCTACAAAAATCTCTTCCCCTTTATACCCCATATAAGTGATCTGTAAAACATAACCGTTCGCAGGTACATCCTTAATAATTAAGTCTCCTTCCTTATCGGTTGTATACATTTTGTTAATGGTTTTGTTGTATACATTCGCACCAGGAAGGGGCTTTCCTAACGAATCTCTAACCGTTATTTTAACATCTACACCCTTAATCATATCCGATAATTTATCAGCAACACCTCTTTCTTTGATAACGATTGTTTTACCATCCACAGAAAAAGTTAGGGCTTGATTAATTAATGACTTCTGGATGGCTTCAAAAACATTAACTTGATTAACATTAATGGATACAGGTTTAGCATCTACCACAATGTTCAGTTCATAAATGATATCATAGCCGCTCTGTTTGCGAATTTCTTTCAGCACACGTTCCAACGACGCATTTTTTTCAACAATGGAAATTTTTTGTGCCTTGGTTGATGCACTTAATTGCATTAAAGCCGCCAAGAAAATTACAGCCGTCAATCGCATAACGAGTAGCAGTTTACTGAGCTGCCTGTTGGGCAACCCGAGTGAAGTAAAATTTTTATACATTTGTTTGTTTGGTTTATTGCATTTGGCCTGGGCTTCGAAATCAAGACCTTATGCGTGATTAGTTGATTATTTGTAGTCGACTGCCAAAGTATCCAGGGGTGCCGCCAAGCACTTCTGGTTTTTTTTGGAATCGTTTTTAATTTTATTTAGAAACGATTACCCTCCTTCCTTCAAGTTTAAAGTGTACTTTTCCGGTTAACTGAATATGATTGAGTACTTCTGAAATATTGGTGCCTCTAGACATCCAACCGCCAAGCATTAAATTTCCTGGTGCGGTTTCTTCATATACGATTTCCACATCATACCATCGGGCTACCTTTCTCATCGCAGTACGTAAATCTTCCCTAAATACAAATTCTCCATTTTTCCAGGCAACCGCCATTTCGGTATCTGCCTGTTGTACCTGTATGTTTTCATTACTTAACCTAGCCAATTGTCCGGGCTTAAGCAGTGTAGTTTTGTGATCGTTTAACGCGACCTTTACGCTTCCCTTTAATAAAGTAGTATTAATAAAAGGCTCATCAGCATAGGCATTAATATTGAAATGTGTACCCAGCACCTCCACTTTTTCTGATTGTGTTTGGTTTTTAAGTACTAATACGGAGAATGGTACCCTTCCCTTAGGTCCCTCCATATGCGCAACTTCAAAATATCCCTCACCTGTTAAGGTTACACTTCGTCCACTTGTTGTAAAAGCCGTTGGATATTTTAAAGACGAACCTGCATTTAGCCAAACTTTTGATCCATCAGGCAGAATAACCGTATATTGCCCGCCAATAGGCGTGGTAATGGTATTAAACCCAACACTTTTACCCTTTGTATTTAAGGCTTTATAAACCAAAGTGCCATCAGCAGATTTGGTAATTTCAATGCCAGCTTCGGTAGCAATTTTTCCAACAGCATCCTTATTTAAATCAATTACCTTACCATCAGATAAAGTCAATATGGCCTTATCCGTACCGGCTGGCAGGTCGTATTTTTTTGCAATGACAAACCGATCTGGAGCGGTATCTTTATTTTTAAGCATCAGGTAACCTATGCCAGCTATCAATATTAAACTTGCGGCAATTCCTATTGAAATTATTCTTTTGTATGGCCTATGCATCTTTTGAACTTTAGGTGATTCCGCCTCCGAAACATCAGAAAGAATTTTATTCCAGATTTTTGCTTCTAACGTTTCATATTCTATTGGCGGATCAACCGATTTATTTTCTTCAGTTTTCAATAAATACCAGGTTTCCAGCTGGGCTTTTTGTTTTTCATTAAGTTTATTATGCAGATAGTCTCTGATAAATCCACTTATAGTTTGTTTGCTCATGTTTTTTATAGGAAGTATAATAGTATGACAGGCAGCTCAGGCCAATGTTGTATCCAACATTAAAAAAAAGTTACATTTTTATTAAGTTTTTAGGAAAAACGCTATAACGCGATAAAAAAGCAAGGTAAATGATTACCAAATTTGGTTCGCAGCGTAGAAATAGCTTTATTCATCTGCGTTTTAACAGTAAGCTCAGAAATATCCATAATGCCTGCAATTTCTTTGTAGGATAAATTTTGTTTTCGTTTTAATTCGAAAACTTCACGCATTCTGGGAGGAAGTTTTTCAATTTCCTCTTCTATAAGTTTGGCTAAAATCCGTTCTCTAATAAGGTGGTCTGTAATTTCCTGTGCCTGATCTAAAAATTGGCCAAGATCTGTTAAATAAGCATGGTGCACCTGGTTTTTACTGAACAAATTCAGAATCGCATTTCTAGTGGAAACATAAAGATAGGCACCGATTGAAATATCAGCAGACAGTTGAGGTGCTTTCTGCCATAACTTGGTAAACACCTCCTGAACTACATCCTCACTCTCGCTCTCTTCTTTGAGCATTCGAAAGGCATGTTTATACAGCAATGGCCAGTATCTGGTATAAATTTCTGAAAAAGCCTTATTATCCCGATCTATTAGTAGCGAAAGTAATTTATCATCACCATATGCGGCATAATCCTGGTCCATTGATGAGTAAAAATAGAACTTATTTACGGTAAATAGAAATGGATAAACACAACTGGTTACATTATAATGAGAGTTCAGGTTATTTTGTATAATAAGAAGTGGATATTGACAGACTGAAACCGCAAGGTAATGGCTACGACTGCTCTCTTATACAATATAATACAAAATCAAGATTGCCATGACCAGACAATTATAACAACAAACCAATATATCGTAAAAACCTTAAATGAGACATTTATACGCCTTACTTGCCAATAAAAAAGGGAGAATTTTTCAATTCTCCCTTCAGGTGCACTTGTAGGGATTCGAACCCCAAACCTTCTCATCCGTAGTGAGATGCTCTATCCAATTGAGCTACAAATGCGTTTCCGTATCGTTAACGGACTGCAAAGGTATAATTTGATATTTTAATTTCCAATTAAATTTTAAAAAAATCTAAAAATAATTCTTTGCAGAAT
>Ga0065714_10002201_pt1 | contig 61466 bp, 51 predicted proteins | sample MisRhiReplicate2_FD_59101 | JGI IMG/M metagenome (GOLD analysis project Ga0065714, IMG submission 59101) | Miscanthus rhizosphere microbial communities from Kellogg Biological Station, MSU, sample Rhizosphere Soil Replicate 2: eDNA_1 v2... | ecosystem: Host-associated > Plants > Roots >...
GCCGAGAATCGCTAAGCGAGTATTACCGCCGTTGCGGATGATGAAATAGGTTTCTCCCGGGCGGCGGGTAATCGGCGGTGGTTGATCCAGCCCACGTTCACGGATAGACGCCTTGATATCGTCATATAGCGGATTACGGATGAAGCGCGGGTTGTGTTCGTAGGGCCGCAACTGCTCCAGAGTGACCAGCATAGGTGTGTCAGTGAGTGGATCGGACAGCCGCTCTAGCTCTGGGCCGCGAGGGAAGTGGTCCTGGTGCAGCTTGTCGGTGATCTGCTCCTGACTGAGCTTCTTCATCTGAACAACCTCACTTAACGCCGGTTGCGCAAATGGTCACCGACCTCGAACTTGACGATCTCGGCAGTACCCGAACCTTCGAAGTGTCGGGAAAGTTCTGCGAGGAACCAGCCCATTGCCGAGCGGCCACCCTGCAGGCGAAAGACCACGGTGCAGTATTCCTCGCAAGGTGGGTGGTGTATTCGAATAGATGGCTGAACGATGATGGGAAGCTGATCCAACATCACAAGACTCCTTGCCAAACGCTGTTGGCCTCAAGGTCGATTAAACAAAATGACTTGGCGAGAAATGCCCGCATGGTGTTTCGTCTCATTGAGCCTCCGTGTATCTGTTCACCGTAGAGATCGCTTCGCGCCATTCCGGAAACAGCTCGATGGCCAGCGCTTTCATGGTTTCCAGCGCTGATGGCGTGCGTCGTTCACGTGACCGGCGTGTCTCGATTCGGTGGACTGGTAGACCGAGGGAGGCGGCATTCAGATAAGCCACTCGGTCTGGAATTACGGTGTTTAGGACCGAGACGTTGGTTGCCCCAGCGAAGGTTTCGCGCAGGCCACGGATGATCATCCGGGTGTCCACCCGAATGGCATTAACCTGATTTAGAAGCAGCCGCAAAGGTGGCGGTGTGATGCCCAGGTAGTGGAATGGTTCGAGTTCACTCAGCAGCTTCAGGGTGCCGCGTTGAAACTCGCGGGCGGCGAGCATTTCCGGCGTGATGGGCGAAAGGGCGATATCGGAAGCGAGAATGGCCATTTCCAGCAGCACGCTGCGCGCGCCTTGGGTGTCAATCAAAAGCAGGTCATAACGCAGGCGGAAAATATCGAGCAGATTGCGCAGCCGCAGGCGCCCATCAGGCGCATGCAGCAGTAAGGTATTGAGTTGGCCCAGATAGTCATTAGAGAGGATCAGGTCGATATTGACCTCCGTCGTGGAAATTATCTGCGTAGGATCTGTTTGGTTGAGCGCAATGAGTTCGAACGCACCGGCGATAGCCTCGTGGCTCAACGTGTAATAGCTGGAGAGGGTGGGCTGACTATCCAGATCCAGCAACAGGACACGCAGGCCTGCATCTGCGATAAGACCGCCGAGGTTGGCGGTCACCGTGGTCTTACCCACGCCCCCTTTAGTGGAAACCACCGACACCACGCGCATAGCGTCAACCCTGCTGGGCTAGGCGTTCGGTAACCCACTGTTCAATCTCCAGTGAGTCCCAGCCAACGGCGCGCAGTCCAATTCGCTTGGCTTGAGGGAATTTGCCTTCCTTCATCAGGTTGTAAATGTGAGCGCGTTTGAAGCCGGTTTTTCGTTCGACTTCTTCGCGACGCATTATGTGTCGTTCGACCTGCGGTTGAGGTGCTTCAACGATGGGTGAGGATTGGCTGGACATGTTGGTCGCTCCTGGCGCCGATTGGCGTGTGGTGGGAAGTGACCTGAATTGAATAGCGGAAAAGTAGGGGAGTCATTGCACTGCAATCGAGTATGTTGCAGTGCAATTCCTTGGATTATTTGCTTTTTTTTAGGCTGCGATTAGCGGCGGAGAACTTCTCGTCCAATGTTCGTTTACTGAGACCTGGTACATCTTTGTGGCGTGCGATAATGGCATCGACGATTGCTGCCTGATTCTTGAATACGGAGAGAGGCTTTCCAGCAGGTGAATGGCCCAGGAGGAGGTCGACTAAAACACCGATGATGTTCTGGTAAGTGAGTTCGCTACGCCCGCTGAGTTGTCCATGCGTTTTAACAATCGCTTTGAGGTCATCCCGCTCAACCCCTATCGCTTGGAGATCTAACAAAATATCCTGATGGTGAAGCTGTAGCGAATTGAGCTCCCGCAATAGGACGTCTCGGTCCGCCTGTAACGCTAGGAACGTCCCTAAACTGACTTTTTCATGCACGTCTCTGCCTGACTCAAATAGGAAGCTAGGTTTCTGAGCTGGATAGTAAATCTCCATCCAGTGACGTAAGTCTGAGTGGCGTATCGTTAATTGATAAGGCTCCACGTAACTCCCTATAGGGACCGAAATACCGAGGCAACCATAAGGCAATTCTCCATTCCGGACGGCGTCATAAATTTTTTCGGTATTGGCTTGTAGGCAAGGCCATTGAGGGAACAGGATCCTGAGTTTTCCCGGGCAGGACCAGGCAGCTTGCACTATTTGTGTTTCGTAACGAGTGAGGTTACACCAACGCAATGCTGCGTCGATGGGTCGATAGAAGGTTTTAGCCAGCGGATTAAAGTTGTTCAAAGACATATGCGAACGGTCCTCCATTCCCGATGGATAGGCCTCCCGCGAAACATTTCTATATCAGCCTAGCTCAGGGCAGCAGCTGTTTATCTGGATTCGTCACTCGGTGAGGTCACTCCACTACCTATTGATTGTTCAATGTTTTTCTTCGGTATAAGCTATTTTCCTTTGTCCACTCACTACGGCCTGTTCAGGCAGTGGTCTCCAATAACACTATTTGTTCGGTCCGGTCATGAGCCCTTGCCGAAGAGATACTGAAACTCTTGAGCTATTCAGGAGGAGGGCGAACCGCTGGCTATTAGGTTAATCGTGTCTGAGTCAGAGTTTTGAACGCCATGCGTCTGAACCGTATTTTCGTACCATCCACCACCCAAGGCTTTGTAAAGGTTCACTTCGCTGGTCAGCTGTGATAGCCGATCGTGGATCAGTGATTGCTGTGCACTGAACAGCGAACGTTGGGCGTCCAGGAATGTCAGGTTGCTGTCTATCCCTACGCGGTAGCGATACTCTGCGAGACGATAGTATTCTTGGTTGGCTTGGACGTTATTGCTCTGGGCCCGAAGCTGTTCGATATAGGTCTTGCGTGAGGCTAATCCATCTGAGACTTCCTGAAACGCGGTTTGAATCGTTTTTTCATACTTCGCGATATTAATGTCTTTTTGGATTTTCGAGTAATCGAGGCTGGCGCGCAAGTTGCCAGCGTTGAAGATTGGCAAGCTGATACTCGGGTTGAATAGCCAGCTACCTGAGCCGCCTTCGAACAGTCCTGAGAGTTCGGCACTAGAGGTGCCTGCATTAGCTGTCAGGGAAATACTCGGAAAAAAGGCTGCGCGTGATGCACCGATATCGGCGTTGGACGCTTTTAGAGTGTGTTCGGCTTCAAGAATATCCGGACGTCGCGCCAATAGGTCAGACGGCAAGCCTGCCGGTACGTTCGCAATTAAGTCCCCATCCAGTGTCTTGGCTGCTGGAAGGTTGTCAGGCAAGTGGGTACCTAGCAGTAATACCAGGTTGTTTTGATCTTGAGCAACTTGACGCTGATAAGTAGCGAGGCTAGCCCGAGCACTCTCTACCAGACTGCGCGCCTGGGCTAAGTCCAACGCTGACGAAGTGCCCACGTCACTGCTGTGCAGGGTGAGATCCCGGCTTTGTTCATACGTTGCCAAGGTATCTTTGGTCAGTTTGAGCAGTGTCTGATCGGCTTGCAATGTGAAGTAGGCATTGGCGACGCTCGCCACCAGACTGATCTGCGTTGAACGCCGTGCCTCCTCACTAGACAGGTAGGTCTCTAGCGCCTGTTCATTGAGGCTGCGTATTCGACCAAACAGGTCCAGTTCATACGAACTGACGCCCAGAGTGGCGGAATACTGGCTGGATAAATCGGCGCGTCCGGTCTGCGACAGGTCAGCTGGCGTGCGCTGTCGGGTAAGGCCGGCATCTGCCGACACTGACGGAAGTAGCGAACTGCGCTGAATTTGATACTGCGCTTGATAAGCCTCGATATTCAATCCGGCTACTTTGAGATCACGATTGTGTTCGAGTGAGGTTTGAATTAGTTGCTGCAAGGTAGGATCCTTGAAGAACTGTCGCCAGCCTTGTTCCGCGGCTGCTAGATTAGCGTTTTCCACCGGGTCATAAGCTAGGCCTTGAGGGTATCGGGCATCTACCGGAGTGAACGGTCGTTCATAATCAGGGATCAGTGAGCAGCCGCCCAGGATAGATGCAGCAACTGCCAGACACAGTAGGGACTTTTTCATCACCCATCCTCATTAAATATACGGATCGAATTTCTATTTATTAAGTCGAGATGCGATTGGTTAGGTGCCCAGTTCTGCTTGGGTGCTATCGCTTGCCTTGTATCCGCTTACAAACGTGTCAATTGCACGATGGACGGCATCCTTTAGCTCAGCCCTGGACAATCCTCCTCTGACTCCCATCAGGAGAGGAAAAACTGTCTCTGAATCCAAAAGGGCGATCAGATGTCGTGCGGCCACTTCAGGATTGGTCTTGCGCATAACCCCGGCTTCCATTCGGTCCTTAAGAAAATCTGCCAGTAATTTCATTGCGACCTTTGGTCCGGTTTCGAAGAACAGATTGCCAATGTCGCTGCGTCCAGATTCGCTGATAACGACCCGTAACGTTTTGATTGATGACTCACTAGTGACTACTGAGAGAGAGGCCATCCCGAACTCTCTAAGCACCGCAGACAACTCTTTGCTCTGACTGGCCAACAGCTTTTCCAGGCTCGGAAGAATCTGGCTTTTGGCTGTTTGATGACTGACCGCCACGAAAAGCTCCTCTTTGGAGCTGTAGTAGCGGTAAAGCGTTGATTTGGATCCGCCGACTTCGGTCGCGATGCCAGCCATGGAGGCCGCTTCAAATCCCTCTTCCTGAAAGACTTTCGCTGCTGCCTGGAGAATGGCATCTCGCTTCACTTCGGTGAGTAGCCGCACAGTAAATCCTCTTATTTCGATACTGATGTGTACCATTATTGCTTGACGGGAGGCGACTGTCAAAATATAAAGGTACAGCTTGGTATCGTTATTTCGAGTCGTTTCTGGAGCGCTCTATGTGCCTTACATCTTCCAATCGCCTGATGTTAGTGGCGGCCATGATGTCGATCAGTGTTTTGACGGCTTGCGGAAAGCCGCCTGGCGGACCGCCACCGGCTCCCGGTACTCCCGAAGTCGGGATATTGTTGGTACAACCACAGCGCGTCGTTTTCACCACAGAGCTTCCGGGGCGCACGGTTCCGTTCCTGATTGCAGAGGTGAGGCCTCAAGTGAATGGGATTGTCTTGAAGCGCAGCTTTACCGAAGGCAGTGATGTAAAGGCTGGTCAGGTGCTGTACTCCATCGACCCTGCGACCTACAAAGCAACCTACAACAGTAATCAGGCTGCCCTGGCCAAGGCTAACGCTACCCTCACATCCGTTCGGCTAAAGAGTGACCGCTATAAGGAGCTGGCCTCCGTCAATGCCATAAGCCGACAGGATTACGACGATGCTGTCTCTTCTCTGGGGCAGAGTGAGGCAGATGTGTCCTCGGCCAAGGCGAATGTTGAAAGCAGCCGTATCAATTTGGCGTACACGCATGTGGATGCGCCTATTTCAGGTCGCATCGGTAAATCCAGCATTACTCCGGGAGCATTGGTTACTGCCAGCCAGGCCTCGGCCATGGCGACCATCCAGCAACTTGATCCGATTTATGTCGATGTCACGCAGCCCAGCGTGGCATTGCTGCGTCTCAAGAAAGCGATGGCTCAAGGGGAAATCCAGAAGAGTGGTGCAAGTGCTGCCAAGGTCAAATTGCGGCTCGAAGATGGCAGTTTCTACCCCTTTGAAGGAACTCTTGAGTTCTCTGATGTAACCGTCGATCAAGACACAGGTGCGATCACGCTACGCGCCATCTTCCCGAATCCGAACGCAGACCTGTTGCCTGGCATGTATGTGCGCGCAGTGTTGGAAGAGGGGGTCAAGGAGCAAGGGGTGCTCGTGCCTCAGCAAGCAGTGTCGAGAGATAGCAGAGGCAAACCGACAGCCTATGTGGTGGGCAAGGACAACACTCTCCAGCGTCGGGAGCTGGAAACCGAGCGTGCCATCGGGGATCAGTGGCTGATTCGCAGTGGGCTGGAGGCAGGGGATCAGTTGGTAGTCGACGGTCAACAGCGTGCAACGCCTGGCGTGGAGGTTAAGACAGTGCCCTGGCAAAAGCAGCACGCAACTGTGGCTACCACATCTTCCGATCTTCACTGAGCTTTGAGTAGATAACATGGCACGCTTCTTTATAGATCGCCCGATTTTTGCTTGGGTACTGTCCATTGTGGTGATGTTGGCCGGCCTCATGTCCATCCTCACGTTACCCATTGCACAGTATCCGAGTATCGCTCCACCGGCAGTGGCAATCACGGCAACGTACCCTGGTGCTTCGGCTAAGACGCTCGAGGATACGGTTACCCAAGTTATCGAACAGAAAATGAAGGGCCTGGATCGCCTGAGTTACATGGCTTCAACAAGTGAGTCCAGTGGAACAGTGACGATCACACTAACCTTCGAAAACGGGACCGATCCCGATATTGCGCAGGTGCAAGTTCAGAATAAACTCACCCTGGCCACGCCTCTATTACCCTCTGAAGTTCAGCAGCAGGGTATCCAGGTCGTCAAGTCGTCCACCAACTTCCTTAACATACTGGCATTCACCTCTGAAGACGGCAGAATGAATGGCGCAGATCTATCTGACTATGTCTCAGCGAACATCCAGGATGCAATTGGCAGGGTCGATGGAGTTGGAGATACCACGCTGTTTGGTGCGCAATATGCCATGCGCATATGGATTGATCCGGACAAGCTGACGAGTTTCAGTCTTACGCCGATGGACGTAAGGCAAGCGATTCAGGCGCAGAACCTGCAGGTTTCATCCGGGCAGTTGGGGGGGCTACCTGCGTCTGGCAATCAACAACTTAACGCGACCATTACCTCCCAGACTCGACTCCAGACGGCGGAGGAATTCGAAGACATTCTTTTGCGTACGGAGTCTAACGGATCTCAAATACGCTTGCGCGATGTCGCACGCATCGAGCTTGGCAGTGAGAGTTATAGCAATTCGAGTCGTTTCAACGGCAAGCCTGCCGCAGGTCTGGGTATAAAACTCGCCACGGGCGCCAATGCGCTGGATACGGTAAAGGCGATCGACGCACGTCTTGAAGAACTGAGGCCATATTTTCCTCAGGGGGTGCAGGTTCAGAAACCTTATGACACTACGCCCTTCGTGCGCATCTCTATCGAGGAGGTGGTGCGCACGCTCGTTGAGGCGATCGTGCTGGTTTTTTTGGTCATGTACCTGTTTCTTCAAAACTTTCGTGCGACGCTTATCCCTACGATCGCCGTTCCAGTGGTGTTGCTCGGTACGTTCGGGGTTCTCGCGGTCTTCGGTTTCAGCATCAACACCTTGACGATGTTTGCCATGGTATTGGCAATCGGATTGCTGGTCGACGACGCAATCGTGGTGGTCGAAAACGTCGAGCGGGTCATGAGTGAAGATGGCCTTTCACCCAAAGAGGCTACCCGAAAATCCATGGGGCAAATCACGGGTGCGCTTGTGGGTGTAGCACTGGTGCTGGCTGCCGTATTTATACCTATGGCGTTCTTCAGCGGTTCCTCGGGAGTGATTTACCGCCAGTTCTCGATCACCATCGTTTCTGCGATGACATTGTCTGTGTTAGTGGCGATGATCTTGACACCTGCACTTTGCGCAACCTTGCTCAAGCCCGTGGGAAAGGGACAAGAACTGACCAATCGTGGTTTTTTCGGATGGTTCAACCGAACGTTTGATCGGGGCAACACCCGCTACCAAAGTAGTGTCAGCCATATGCTTGCCAAACCCAAGCGCTATATGGCTGGTTATGCAGCCATTTTGGCTCTAGTGATATTGGGTTTCAGCAAGTTGCCCGTTGGTTTTCTGCCCGACGAAGATCAAGGAACGCTCTTTGCCCTCATTCAGCTTCCGCCGGGTGCAACGGCAAAACGTACTGATGAAGTGCTCAAGCAGGTCGAGCAGCACTTTCTCGTTAACGAGAAAGAGGCTGTCTCAGGTCTCTTTACGGTGTCCGGTTTTAGCTTCGCAGGTACTGGGCAGAATATCGGTTTCGCATTCATCAAACTGCGACCTTGGGATGAACGTAGGGATGAGGCATCCAGCGTGAATAATGTAGCGATTCGGGCTTGGGGGGCTTTCGCCAAGATAAGAGATGCTCAGGTCATACCTTTCGCACCTCCAGCTGTATCAGAACTGGGCAATGCAACCGGTTTTGACATTATGCTCCAAGATCGGGCTAACCTTGGCCATGAAGCGCTGATGAGCGCGCGTAACCAATTGTTGGATACCCTCAGTAAGGATCCGCGTTTAGTCGCTGTCCGGGCCAATGGTCAAGAGGATGCCCCCGAGTTTCGACTCGAGCTCGATCCTCATAAGGCTGGGGCCTTGGGCCTCTCGATGTCTGACATTAACGATACGTTTTCTATGGCGTGGGGGAGTAGTTACGTCAATGATTTCCTGGATCAGGGCCGAGTCAAAAAAGTGATGCTTCAGGGCGATGCTCCGTTTCGCATGTTGCCGCAGGATATTGGCCGTTGGTATGTAAGAAATAGTGCCGGAACGATGGTCCCTTTTATGGCGTTCGCCACGGCGAAGTGGGCTTCAGGGGCCCCGAAGCTAGAGCGCTACAACGGCTTGCCGTCTGTAGAAATTCTCGGGATGGCCATGCCTGGTCAGGCTTCGAGCGGTGAAGCATTGGCAATCGTCGAGGCTGCTATTGCCAAACTACCTCCCGGCTTCGGTTACGAGTGGACAGGGTTATCCCGTCAAGAAAAATCGTCAACCGGGCAGACTGGGCTTCTCTATTCTGTATCCATTCTGTTCGTATTCCTTTGTCTGGCAGCGCTCTACGAGAGTTGGACTATACCGATATCCGTCATCATGGTCGTGCCGCTTGGCGTATTTGGGGCACTGTTGGGGGCAGTTCTGACATGGAAGATGAACGATGTTTATTTCCAGGTCGGTTTGTTGACTACAATCGGGCTCGCCGCCAAAAATGCCATTCTCATTGTGGAGTTTGCCAAAGATTTACACGATCAGGGCAAGGGGCTCATCGAGGCTACGATGCAAGCCGTAAAGATGCGCCTGCGCCCCATTTTGATGACTTCGTTTGCATTCATTCTGGGCGTGCTGCCGCTGGTATTTAGCAGTGGTGCCGGTGCCGGTGCACAAAATGCGCTTGGAACAGCGGTTATTGGAGGGATGCTGTCAGGCACTCTCCTTGCGATCTTTTTCGTGCCGCTGTTTTTTGTCTTGGTTTATAAGCTGTTCAAGGCAGACAAGTCTTCATGAGGTGTTCGGGAAGATAACAGTCCAGCAATTCTGCCAAGAAGGTGATGGTTATGCCTGCTTACCAGGCGGCTCAGCATCACCTTCGAGCCAGAGAGAAGTCTTGATCGCTCTCCCGGCTAAGGCTATGGCTTATTGAGTGAGGCTTTAGGGTAATGGTTCGTCGTACGAAAGAAGAAGCGCTCGAAACGCGAAGTCGGATACTGGAAGCAGCAGAAACCATATTTTTCGGTAGGGGGGTGGCTCACGCCACGCTAGCGGATATTGCAGCGGCGGCAGGGGTGACGCGTGGAGCCATTTATTGGCATTTCAGCAACAAAGCGGATTTGGTTTGCGCCTTACTGAATAGTTTTTCTGAACCGGTTGAAGAATTGTCACGATATAGTGAAGTTGAAGATGATCCCTTGAGTGTTATGAGGGCCTTATTGCTCAGGACCTTTCAGCAAATTGCTACATGTTCGCGAACTCAACGTATTAATCAGATTTTTTTTTATCGTTGTGAATTGACAAGTGAACTTGGTGATTTTCGCAGTAATCGTCAGGCGCTCAGTCTTCACAGCAGTGCTTGCATCGCCAATATTTTTGTGTGTGCTGTAAAGAAAGGTCTATTGCCAGCCGATCTTGATGCACATAGGGCGGCTATCTCTCATCGCGCATTCATTGAAGGTATTATCAGGCAGTGGTTATTAGTACCAGAAAGCTTTGATATCTACCAAGAAGCTGAGCGACTGGCCAATATCAGTTTTGAAATGGTGGCCCTGAGTAGCGCTTTACGTCGTTGAATGTGTGGTTCCGGGTTGCGCTTCAATCATTGTGTTTTGGGACTATTAGCGAGGTGGTCAGGGGGGTTGTCTGTCCCTGTTGTTGGTAGGAAAGAGCGCCAATCTGGGTTTGCAAACCTGTCAGCATGCCTATGTAATTGGCTGCCGGTATATTGCTCTGGAGAATGAGGCATAAGAGCTGCTATACAATGCACGGATTCAGAAAGCTTAGCGGTGAGAGTGAGGATTCATGATCGCGCCATTGTAAACGACTCGAACCCTGGCTGAGCCGTACACGTTCTTCGCATGACCCAGGCCGCGTTTGAGTTGCTATGTAGACTTCTCCCTATCCCGCCCCCCTGTAGAGCGATCCAGCAGATGATACAACCAACGACTATAAATTCTCCTGCGACTTGGAGGCACGTCAACATCGGCCGTCTTCTCAATAATGCAGTGCGTCGATTCGAAGCGCGTGTTCTTGAGCTGATGAGCGAAATGGGCCATGCCGAAACACGGATTACGCATGTGAATCTGACCCGTAATCTCGATATTGAGGGAACGCGTCTTACTGAACTTGCCCGACGTGCTTGCATGAGCAAGCAAGCCATGGGGGAGTTGGTGGATCAATGTGAGGCGCTAGGGTTGGTTGCTCGTGTAATTGATCCCAGCGACCGCCGCGCGCGCATTGTCACTTTCACGCCAACCGGGTTGGTGTGGCTCGAATCCTTTCGTACCACCGTTGATGTCGCCGAGCGCGAAATGCGCTTGGAGCTGGGTGAGCAAACCATGCAAGTAATCGAAGAAGGCCTTGCCGCATATGGGGCTGCGTTCGACACTCTTCAGGACTGAAAAATTAATCAGGCTTCTTGACTAATATAGTCATGCTTCCTTACTATCTTGCTCAAGCAGAGTGTCGATGCTCTCGTCATTGAATTCATCGCTCTGCACTTGATGATTAGTGCCCTACCTTTTGGTCGGGAGAATCTGTCCATGAGGTCCGTAATCGCGGGCATCGTTCAAGGGAGCAAATGATGAAGATTGCCATAGCAGGCGCCGGAATCGGCGGTCTGACCGCTGCACTGTGTCTCCACGAAAAGGGTTTTAACGTCCAGGTCTTCGAGGCGGTGGAGGTACTGCAGCCGCTCGGGGTCGGGATCAACGTCATGCCCCATGCCTCTGGTGTGCTTCACGCGCTGGGCCTCGGAAGCCAGCTTGATGAAATGGCGATCCGCACTCGCGCGATTGAATATCGCACGCGTTTCGGTCACCTGATCCAGTCCGATCCGCGCTCGGTTGAAGCGGGATTCGAGTATCCGCAGTATTCAGTGCATCGCGGGGAGTTGCAGTTCCTATTACTCGACACGCTTCGCGCTCGGGTGGGGAAGGATGTAGTCATCACCGGGAAGATGGTTGCCGGTTTTGCGCAAGATGATCATGGTGTCCACCTGAGTTTCTCCGATGGAACGACCCATGACTGCGACCTATTGCTAGGAGCCGATGGATTCCGCTCAAAAGTGCGCCAACAACTGCACCCTGACGAAGGGCCTGCGCACTATGAGGGAACCATGATGTGGCGTGGTGCGAATCTGCAGGAGCCATTTGCCGATGGGCGCACCATGTTCATCGCTGGCGACCACAATGCGAAGTTTGTTTGCTATCCGATCAGTGGTCGCGAGGTGGAGCGGGGCAAGGCACTGATCAATTGGGTGGCCGAGGTGCGTCACGATCAGCCGCGCGCTGCTGAAGATGCTGACTGGACACGTGAGGGCGCACGGGATTTCATTACCGATTTCCTGGGTTTCCAGATGCAGGATATCGATATACCCGCACTCCTGAAGAACACGCAGAAAATCACCCAGTATCCAATGATCGACCGTGAGCCTTTGCCGTGGTGGACGCAGGGGCATGTGACGCTTTTGGGGGATGCTGCTCATCCGATGTATCCAATAGGGGCAAATGGCGCTTCGCAAGCGATTATCGATGCAAGCGTTATCGCCGAGGCATTGGCCGAGAAACCAGGGCCCGAGGGTCTTCTTCTATATGAAGAGCGTCGTCGTCCAGTCACCACGAATGTCGTCCTGAGCAATCGCGAATCAGGCCCCGAACGTGTTCTTGACATTGCCGCCGAGCGTGTAAAGGGGCCGCAGGACCGGATTGAAGATTTGATCTCAGCAGAGGAGCTGGAGGCAGTGGCGGCCAATTATCGACAGGTTGCCGGCTTCCTGAAGAAGGAGGTTTAAATCATGAGCATGTTTCATGCAGGTTTCGAGCCTGGGCATCCGCCGGTGCGGGTACGCTTCGGCGTTGGAATTCGGCACGAAATCGGCGCTGAGATGACTGCGATGGGGCTGTCTCGTGCACTGGTGTTGACTACGCCGGGGCAGGCTGCTCAAGGGGAGGAGGTGCGATCGACATTGGGGGCGCTGGCGTTTGGTCTGTTCAGTCGGGCCACTATGCATACACCCGTAGAAATCACCGAAGCGGCGCTTGTGGCCGCTTCGGGTGCCGATTGTCTCATCGCCATCGGCGGCGGGTCGACCATCGGTTTGGCGAAAGCCATCGCGCTGAGGACTGATCTACCACAGATTGTGCTGCCGACGACCTATGCCGGTTCGGAGGCGACTCCTGTGCTTGGTCAGACCGCCAATGGCATCAAGGAAACTCTGCGCTCGCCCAAGGTTCAGCCTGAAGTGATCCTTTACGACCCTGAATTGGTCGCGACTCTCCCTGTGAAACTGTCGGTCGCGAGTGCTCTTAATGCCATGGCGCATGCGGTAGAAGCACTTTACGCGCAGGATCGTAACCCTCTTTCCGACCAGTTGGCGATCGGTGGCATCCGCGCTTTCAAGCAGGGCTTGCTTCGTGTCATATCCGATCCAGGTGACCTCGCGGCGCGCAAGGATACCCAGTTCGGAGCGTGGCTCTGTGGAACGGTTTTGGCTCAGGTAGGCATGTCGCTGCACCACAAGCTTTGCCACACGCTGGGAGGCAGCTTTAATCTGCCACACGCTGAAACCCATGCGATCCTTCTACCGCACTCTGCTGCGTACAGCGCCGAGGCAGCATCAGAAGCGCTAGCCCCGGTAGCCGAGCTCTTTGGTGGAACTGTGGGTGGTGGGCTCTACGACTTCGCTGCTTCTTTGGGGGCTCCCCTCGCGTTGCGAACGCTAGGGCTTGTCGAGAGTGACCTGGACTTGGCGGCCGATCTTGCCGTCAGAAACCCATACTGGAATCCGCGTCCTGTCGAGCGCGACGCCATCCGTGCCCTACTGCAGCGTGCCTGGGCGGGCGAACGACCGGAATAGGTCAGAGGAAGGTAGCGCCGCCGGCCGTGCCGGGCAGTTACAACAAGATGAATGGAGAAAGCGGCATGACTAGCTATTTCACCGAAGAGGACTCAGTTGGAGCGGTAAATGCCCGCATGGGCAATGGCATTAATCCACGCTTATTCGCCGTTATGGCCTGCCTTGTCAAGCATCTGCACGCTTTTGCCAAGGAGATTCAGCTGACTCAGGACGAGTGGGAATATGGGGTCGATTTTCTGACCAGAACCGGCCAAATCTGTGATGCTGAAAGGCAAGAGTTTATCCTGCTTTCGGATACGCTTGGTCTCTCGATGTTGGTCGATCAAATCAACAATCGCCGCCCTTCGGGCGCGACCGAAAATACGGTGTTTGGCCCGTTCCACGTCGCTGGCGCGCCGATCCGGCAGATGGGCGATAACATTAGCCTCGATGGGCTGGGGGAGAGTTGCCTCTACGAAGGATGCGTTGTTGATCTTGATGGCAAGCCGATTGAGGGGGCTCGTATTGATGTCTGGTCGGATAACGCTGACGGCTTCTATGACGTGCAACAGCCGGGCATCCAACCCAAGTGGAACAATCGCGGGGTCTTCGTTACTGGGGCCGAAGGTGTCTACCGCTTCGTCGGTATCAAGCCAGTGTCCTATCCGATCCCCAATGACGGCCCTGTCGGCCAGATGCTTGGACATCTCGGTCGTCATCCCTACCGACCTGCGCATATGCACTATCTCGTCATTGCCGATGGTTACAGGAATTTGGTGACGCACACTTTCGTCGGAGGCGATCCCTATCTCGGTTCTGACGCGGTATTCGGGGTGAAGGAAACGCTGATAGCTCCCTTCGAACGTATCATCAATGGCCCAACCCTCTGGCGATCGCCATTCGACTTCGTCCTGGTGCCAACATGAGCTGATACGCGTGATCGAGGTCGGCCGATGTCCCATTGCTGAGCAATCTGGATGTCGGTCGCGCCATCGCCTGCCTGCAAAAATAATGCGGGTGTGGGGCCTCATTGAGCGTGGCGACGAATCGCTCTTCGATCGCGGTGTGTTGCTGGTTTTTCTACTGCCCTGGAGCTCTCCTGATCAGGCAAGCGACTACGCTCGCCCCGGGTAAATCCGTGCGCGAAAAAGCATGTTTATGTATCGCGATTGTCGATGGGTCGCATTCCAACAAGCGATTAGTCAGGGCCGGATCGCCACGTCAATCTTTGTCAGGCGCCGGGTCAAACCCTGCCAGACGATGCCCCTCCGAGATTTCTAGCTACATCGGCCCGTGCTGTCGTGCTTCATTCGGTGGTGGTACACGAAAACTAACAAGAACAATAAGAGGTTCATTCGATGGCTATCCGCAATAGCATATCGCGGCGTGCACCTTTAACCGTGACGCTTGCCACAACCTTGATGTCCGGTCTTTCGACCGCACATGCATTCGAGATTCAGACTGGCAACACGGATTTGAGTCTTCGCTGGGACAACACCCTCAAATACAGCTCCGCCTGGCGCGTGAAGGATCAGAGTAGCAAGCTTACTACTGGGGCAACTTCTCTTAATCAGGACGATGGTGACCGTAACTTTGACAAGGGGCTGATTTCCAGTCGCCTGGACATCCTTTCAGAGTTGGACGTTGGCTATGGCGACTTCGGTGGACGTCTGAGTGGCGCGGGTTGGTTTGATAGCGAGTACCAGAAGGATAACGATAACAACGACCCCACCCGCGCCAACCAGCGCTCTGTGGGTTACGATGAATTTACCGATGATACCCGCCATGTACACGGGGGTGATGCAGAACTGTTGGATGCTTTCGTCTATTGGAACGGCGACCTGGCTGACAAAGCCCTATCCGTACGTTTCGGTCGCCATGGTCTGATTTGGGGTGAAAGCCTGTACTTTGGCACCAATGCCATTGCCGGCGGCATGGCTCCGGTGGATGCAGTCAAGGCTGTCTCGGTACCCAATACCGCGTTCAAGGAGATCACTCGCCCCGTCAACCAATTGTCCGCTACCTACCAGTTGACCGAAGACGTTTCTCTTGGCGCTTTTTACCAGCTCGAGTGGGAGGAAACCCGGCTACCCGCAGCAGGTAGTTACTTTTCCACTAACGACACGATTGGTGAAGGTAACGAACGCCTGATTACCGGCGGACCTTTTCCGGGGTTCCTGGGTGGCAATCCGAATAGCCCGGCGGCGTTCTTCCATGGCAACGACAAGGAGGCCAAGAGTTCGGGGCAGGGTGGCTTGCAACTGCGCTATGCCGTGGACGGTACCGAGTATGGTCTCTACGCGATCCAGTACCACGACAAGTCGCCTAAAACCTATCTTAAGCCCAGCGCCGGCGGTCCAAACTTCGCCACTGGTCAAGTGGGCGAGTACTACTGGGTTTACCCGGAGAATATCCGCGCATTGGGCGCGAGCTTTACCACTACGGTAGATGCATTCAACTTTGCCGGTGAAGCCTCGATGCGTTGGAACATGCCTCTGGTATCCAGTGGGCAGACGGTAGTGGCTGGCGAGCAGGCGGACAATGACGATCACCCTCTCTACGCTGTCGGTCGTACAGCGCACCTGAACTTGAACATGATTGCCTCCCTCGGCCCATCCTTCATCTCCAAGGAGGCCAGCCTGAATGGGGAAATTGCTTGGAACCGGCTGCTCAGTGTGACCAAGAATCGAGCGGCGCTGGATCCTGGCGCGACGGATGATGCCGTAGCGATGAAGATGGTCTACACCCCGACCTACCGTCAGGTTTTCCCTGGCGTTGATCTCAACGTGCCGATGGGCATCAGTTACTCCCCTCTGGGTAAATCCGCCGTGGTCGGTAGTTTCGCTACGCACCATGGTGGCGATGTCAATCTTGGCGTTGAGGCTGTCTATCTGGATCGGGTCACCTTCGGTCTGACCTACACCCACTACTACGGGCCGGAAGATACCTTCCTCGATTCGGCTAACCACTTCACCTATAAACAGTCGCAGAAAGACCGGGATTACCTGGCCTTCTCGGTCAAAACCACCTTCTGAGGGGATTTGCGTATGACTATTCCTGTTCCTTTCAAGACCTTTTGCCTAGCCTTGCTGAGCACAGCCACCCTTAGCCTGCAGCCTGTACTGGCGGCCTCGGCTGATGACCTGGGCAAGAGCCTGACGCCCCTTGGCGCCGAGCGGGCTGGCAATGCCGACGGCAGCATCCCGGCCTGGAATGGCGGGTACACCAAGGTGGATCCTGCCTACCAAGCGGGCGGTAAGCGTGCTGATCCCTTCGCTGCCGACAAGCCGCTGTTCAGCATCACCGCTAAAAACCTGGCGCAGTATTCAGACAAGCTGAGCGATGGCACCAAGGAGATGTTCAAGCATCATCCCGAGAGCTTTCGCATCGACGTGTATCCAACCCGACGTACAGCGGCCGCACCCCAATGGGTCTATGACAATACCCTGAAGAACGCTCGGGAGGCGAAGCTGATTGAAAGCACCGCCGGACTGGAACCGCAAGGTGCTTATGGAGGCATTCCATTCCCGGTGCCGAAAAACGGCGCCGAGGTCATGTGGAACCATCTGCTGAACTGGCGTGGCACTTCGGTATCCATTGATGTTCGTCATTATTTAATGACCGCTGATGGCGCTCAGGTTATGACCACCGACGGCAAGGGTGTGCAGGAAATGCCCTACTACTATCAAGAAAAAAGTGCAGCCGATTTCGACGGCGATTACTGGCTGTTTCGGATGGTCAACATAGGGCCGCCGTTACGTGCCGGTGAACAAATCATGGGGCGGCTTAACGTCAATGGCGACAAGAGCCAATCCCACTCCTACCTGACAGGTCAGCGCCGCGTGCGCAAGCTGCCCAACGCCTGCTGCGATACGCCGACGCCGGCGACCGCCGGGGTGATGTCTTTCGACGAACTGAACGTGTTCCAGGGACGAATGGACCGCTTCAATTGGAAGTTGGTGGGCAAACAGGAGATGTACATCCCCTACAACAACAACAAGATATTGACCGCCGCAAAACCCGAAGACGTGCTTGGCAAGCACCACCTCAATCCGGATTACGTTCGTTGGGAACTGCACCGTGTTTGGGTGGTGGAAGCAGAGCTCGCGGCTGGCAAGCGTCACCAGCTACCGAAGGGACGCTATTACTTTGACGAGGACACCTGGCAGGCCTTGCTGGCTGATCGCTGGGATGCCAATGGTCAATTAGCCAAGAGCCTCTGGTCTCTGCCGGCGGTTATGCCTGACCTACCCGCTGTAGCCCAGTTGACCTCGGGGTTCTATGACTTCACCTCCGGCGCCTGGTTTGTCCAGAACCTGTACACCGGGAAGGATTCGCAGTACGGAATCGTCGGTCGCTATAAGCCAGCGGAATTCTCACCGGCGGCAATGGCGGGAAGCGGCGTGCGCTGATCCATTAACGTAAGGGATGGGGGTGTTGCCTCCATCCGTTCGAACCCACTATGAATCAGGAGAGGGGTATGAGTGACGAGCTTCCTGCTCACATGACACGCGTGGATGACGCGGCATCTTGTCGAGCCTTTGCATCAGATGGTCGTGGCCGTGAAGGTCATGTGCCAAAAGCCATCGTCAAGCCGCAGAGTACTGAAGACGTTATCGCATTGCTGGAGTGGGCGAACCGCACAGGCACCGCTGTAGTGCCGGTCTCATCGACAGGTCATCGCCGGCGTGGAGACACGGTTCCTCAGCGGGAAAACACGGTAATCGCCGATCTCTCCAGCATGAAGAAACTGATTCACGCCGACGCACGAGACAAGATCGCGATCATAGAACCAGGCGTCGATTTCGCCAGTATCGATCGGCTGCTTCAGCCCCATGGCCTACGTGCTTTCCGTCCGCTTGCACCCCGTGCGGGCAAATCTGTGATTGCCAGTTATCTGGAGCGTGAGCCGATTCTCGCGGCTAACGATCACTGGGATGTGGGTGACCCATTCGGTGGCACGGGCGTAGTGCTGGGCAACGGCAAGTACGCCCCCACGGGCAGTGCTGCGATCGAAGGCACACTGGATGAGCAACTGGCCCGTGGGCATCGGCATATGGTGCCTGTCGGTCCCATCAACCTCGACATCTTGCGTGTCTTGCAAGGTGCTCAGGGTAGCCTGGGAATCATGACGTGGGCAGCGGTTTACTGTGAACGGATTCCTACCCTGGAGGACAGCAGCTTCATCTGTGCCGATGCACTGGAACCTGTGCTCGACGTCGCGCGCGAGCTCCTGAAGCGTCGTCTTGGAAGTACACTCTTTATCGTCGATCGAGTGCAGTTGGCGCTTCTATTGGCAGGTGATGAGACCAAGTTCCGACACCTTGTCAGCGCCTTGCCCAAGTGGACTTTGTTCGTCAGTCTGGTAGCGAATCAGTATGCCCCGGCAGAGAAAATGGCCTGGCAGTGCGCGGACCTTCAAACCTGTGCATCGCTTCACGGGACAACGCTGCATCAAACGCTGGTCGGTCATTCTGCCAATACGCTGGCGGCCGATTTGCATAGTAATAACGGAGCTTTTTTCCGTGATCGCGTCTTTGGTAAGCACCGAGAGCTTTTCTTTTTGCAACAAATGGATCGTGCGCCTGAGTTCTTGCCTGTAGTGCGCAAGTGCCTGGAAGCATCCACCTTTTCCGATGTCCCGTTCGGGACATATATCCAACCCATGGCGCAGGGTACCTACTGTCATATCGAGTTCACATTGCCTTATGGACCCCGCTCCTCTGATGAGGAGGGGAAGCTCGCTTCCGTATGGCACAGCGCTGCGCAGCGCTGTGCGGATGCAGGTGGGTTTTTCAGTCGTCCATATGGCGAGTGGTCTGACATCGCTTTTAACCGTGATCCTGGTATCCGCCCGATGTTGAGTATGACCAAGTCCATTTTTGATCCGGGCAACGTTATGAACCCCGGCCGTCTTCCTTACTGAAGGTCCGAACCATGATTACGCCTCAGACCCTCGCAGAGCGTCGAGATTTTCTAGAGCGTTGCACGCGCTGCTCACAGTGCAAGTTTGTGCCAACCCCCAAAAGCCATCGACATGCCTCAGCGTGCCCCAGCATGGATTATGGCCAGTTCCATGCTTTTAGTGGTGGGGGCCAATTGATCATGGGCTATGGGTTGCTCAATGGTGACATTGACTGTTCGGATGAATTGGTCAATGCCGTCAGTAGTTGCACGATGTGTGGCAACTGCGACCTGTCCTGTAAGGTCAATTTCGGCGAAACCATCGAACCTCTGGATTCGCTGTATGCCATCCGCGCGAAGATTGTCGAGCAAGGGCACTCACCTGACGCTCACAAGGGGTTGATGGAAAATTTGCGCACCACGGGTAATGCAGAGGGTTATCCCCGTGTGGAGAGAGAGCTCTGGGCATGTGGCCTGGATCTTCCTCTGGCAAGCGAGGGCAAATCCGATGTATTGCTGCATATCGGCAGTGAGCTCGCCTACGACGCGTCGCGCAGGACTGCGTTGCGCACAGTACTGCAAGCGCTGAAGGCAAGCGGTGTTGCCCTGAGTCACATGGGCATCAACGAGGGACCATCAGGCAGCCTGGCCTTCGACCTGGGTTATACGCACGACGCCACTGCGTTCGCCGGCAGCATGCTCGAACAAATCAAGCGTTCTGGAGCCGCGACCCTGGTGACGTTCTCGGCCTCCGCGCTGGCAGCCTTCCGTGCGATCTATCCACGCTTGGGCTACTCATTCGAACACGTTCGTGTGCTGCATTACACCGAATATCTTCAGGAACTGATCCAGAGCAAGCGCTTGCCCATCCGGCGGCTGAAAACCGACCAAGACAGGCCGGTGGCCTATCACGACTCCTGCAAGCTCGGACGCTTGAGCGAGCCATGGACGCCGCATGACTTGCAATTGGATAACCGCATGGGGGGAATCCTGGCATCCCGGGCACCACAAGCACTGCGTTTTGGTCATGCTGGTTGTTATGACGCGCCGAGAGCTCTCCTTGGGTATATGGGGTTTGATGTCGTCGAGCTGGAGCGCAAGCGAGGTGCCAGTTATTGCTGTGGCGCGAGTGGAGGAGTGACTGCGACCTTGCCTGAGGCCGCCGCGCTGGCCGCGGAAAATCGACTCGCGGAATTTCGTGATACGCAAGCGCCGACGTTGGTCAGCGCATGCTCCGGCTGCACGAGTCATCTCGGTAAAAACATCTCCGGCGAAGGGCAGGTCCGAGACTTGATTGACCTCCTGGCGCTGGCGCTTGAACCCGTCATGGCCCCGAGCCTCTGAAGGAAATCATGATGAGTAAACGAATGACGTTGCCTGCCGATGTGCGTAGTGAGTTCGAGCGCATCGTGGGTGCCCGCTATATCAGCGACAGTCCGGCGATGCTCACCGCATACGCCTGGTGTACCGGCGTCGGGAAGGTTCCGGGCGATAAAAAGTTCACGAAAATCTGGCCGATAGCTGCCGTTCTGCCCCGGACCACCGAAGAAGTTTCAGCCATCGTAAAATGCTGCCTGCGAAACGGGTTGGAGTTCAAGGCTCACTCCACTGGCTATGGGTCGATGAGTCATGTCCCTACGCCCACAACCGTCGCAATTGATCTGCGTCGCATGAATACGCTCGAGATCGATGTGAAGAACCGCATGGCGATCATCGGTCCGTACGTCACCGCCGGTATGCTTCAGGCCGAAGCGCTCAAGCATGGGATGACCTGCCACATCGTCGGCGCAGGACCTGCCCATTCACCCTTGGCCTCGGCTACTTCGCTCATCGGGGTAGGCATCACCTCGCAAGGTACCAGTGCGAACATGCGCAACCTGCTTTCCTGGGAATGGGTGACTCCCCAAGGGGAGATCGTCCGGGGCGGTTCGGCAGGTAGCGATTGCGGCTGGTTTTCGGGGGAGGGGCCGGGCCCTGGTGTGCGCGGCATGATTCGCGGCTTTTTCGGCGCCGGTGGCGCGCTGGGTGTCTTCACGCGCATTGGTTACAAACTCTATCCGGTGCCGATGGACGGGCCACAGCAGGACACTGGCTCGCTGCCGCAAATCGGCATGGCAGTACCTGAGAACTTCGGTTTCTACCAGGCTGTGTGGCCTGATTGGGAGCGTCATCGGGATGCTTCATTCGAGCTGATCGACTCCAACACCTGCTTCGCCATGCTACGCATGCCTCCCGATCATATCGGCTGGACGGTGACAGGTACGAATGCCGAGTATGTCAGCCAGGTTGAGCGCGGTGCCCTACCCGAAGTGGCGCAGCCTTGCAATGACAAGAACTGGACACTGATGACCGTTTCACGCTCTGCGGCCGAGCTCAAGTGGCGCGAGGGCGTACTACAGGAGATTGTTTCCCGTACGGGTGGACGGTTCATCGAGATATCCCGGGAACATACCGAGGTACTGTTCCGCAACCTGATGACCTCGCAATACGTTCCGCGCGTGATGCGTCCTTCCGGGGGCATCACGACGTCCTTCGGTGTGCTTGACTCATTCCATTTCCTGCCTCGTGCGATGGAGGCCGGAGAGCAAAGTTTGCGGGGAGAAAACCGGCCTAATGGCAAGCTCATCGAAGGTGGTAGGGAAGAGCAATGGGCCTGGCCGCATGAGGGGCGCTATCTCTGGTCAGAAAACATCATCAATTTCAACCCGGCGGACAAGGCAGCCCGGGTGGCGGCCGCGCGGGCCTTGCTTGGCCATTTTGCTGTCTGCTGGAAAGAGCCCGTCGGGATTCTGGCACTGGGCGTGGGGCCGATCATGGATTTGCAAGGCGACAAGATCGGATCGCCCCAGCGATACATTCGTCAGGTGAAGAAACACTTGGATCCGGTAAACGCCTCGCAGTCCAAAGACTTCGTGATAGTGGGTATGCCTGAACTTCTGCAGACCGTACTTCCCAAGTTGAAACCGGTTCTCATGTCGTCTCCGGTATTAGGTCTGTTGGCACGCGCCATCGCTTCCGAAGGGATGTGACGGCGGCTCGACCGCTCTGCATAAAACAAGAAGGAGGTTGCACCATGTTTGAAGTGCCCTATGCCATGAGCATTGATGGCCAGCGCGTATTGGCTGTTGAGTATGCACAAGTGATCAATCCGGCAACGGAACAGCCTGTCTGTGATGTTCCTATGGCGTCACGCGAGCAACTAGAGTCCGCTGTTGCCTCTGCTAAAACAGCATTCGCGACCTGGTCGCGAACGGATATCAGCGAACGTCAGAAAAGAGTGGGGGCGCTGGGGGACATCATTGAGCAGCACAAGGAAGCCTTCATTGAGCTGCTGATCACCGAGCAGGGTAAGGGGCGTGCAGGTGCTGAATGGGAAATCGGCGGTGCCATTTACTGGTGTCGTGAGATAGCCAAACAGTGCTTGGAGGATGAAGTTGTCCGACGCCAGGATGATGAAGAAATTGTGACTCGCCATACACCAATCGGTGTAGTGGGAGGTATCACACCCTGGAATTTCCCGCTGCTTCTTGCCATCTGGAAGGTCGCTCCGGCTTTGCTGGCTGGCAATACCATGGTTCTCAAGCCATCGCCCTATACGCCTCTTTGCACCCTCTGGTTCGGCGAGTTGGCTCAAGCGGTCCTGCCGCCAGGGGTGCTCAATGTGATCTCTGGAGGTAACGAGCTCGGCCAGTGGATGACCGAACACCCGGACATTGGCAAGATTTCCTTCACGGGTTCGACAGCTACTGGCCGACGAGTGATGCAAAGTGCCTCTGTGAATCTGAAGCGGCTGACACTCGAGTTAGGTGGAAATGATCCTGCCATCGTGTTGCCCGATATTGATCCCTGGGGGATAGCCAAGGATCTGTTCTGGGCAGCGTTTGCCAACAGTGCGCAATTTTGCGTTGCGTGTAAGCGCCTTTATATCCACGAGGATATCTATGACGATCTGGCGCTGGCATTGGTCGAGTATGCAAGGACCATCAGGATCGGTAACGGTATCGAACCTGGGGTGGAGCTAGGACCGCTTCAGAACAAGATGCAGTACGACAAGGTTCGCGATCTTCTTGAGGATAGTCGCCAACAGGGGCATCGATTCCTTTTGGGGGGGGATATTGAAGACCGACCTGGTTATTTCATCCCAGTCACCTTGATCGACAATCCACCGGAGAGTGCTCGCTGCGTTGTCGAAGAGGCTTTTGGGCCCGTACTGCCCCTGCTGAAGTATCGTGATATCGAGGAGGTCATCGCTCGTGCCAACAACACGCCTTATGGGCTGGCTGCATCAGTCTGGGGGCGTGATTTGGTGGAAGCGGAACGAGTTGCACGCCGGATCGAGGCGGGTACCGTCTGGATCAATCAGGCGCACGTGTTCTCGCCGGACATCGCTTTCGGTGGGCATAAACAGTCCGGCATGGGGATTGAGAACTCGCTGCATGGCCTGGCCGAATACACAAATATGCAGACCGTGATGCGCAAGGTGTTGCCATGAGCGTCATGAGCATGCCGACAACAGTAGGTGCCTTGATCGGCAATGCTTCGATCCGCTTTGGCGACAAGCGGGCGTTAGTTTTCGAGGATCAGATATGGTCGTTCAAGCAGCTCGACGATGCTTCCTCGCGCGTCGCGGCCTATCTGCAAAGCCTGGGCGTGGGATGCGGTGACAGAGTCGCTCTGTATTCGCCGAACTGTGCCGAATGGGTGATTGCCTACTACGGTGTTTTGAAGATCGGTGCAGTGGTCAATCCGCTCAATCTCATGCTCACGCCGGAAGAAGCGGCCTATGTCATGAGCGATTGTGGGGCTGTTGCCGTCATTGGTTCTGATGATCGGATTGCCCAGTTGGCCGGTGTCCTTGAGAGGACGCAGGTTCGCCATTGTATCGCGTTCACGGCGGCCGAGGCGCCAGGTACGACCGATCTGCGGCGGATCCTTACCCAAGGTCCGGTGGATTTTATCGCCCCTGAGATTGACGCCGAACACGTCAGCACCATTGGCTATACCTCCGGTACCACAGGTTTTCCGAAAGGTGCCGTGCTGACGCACAGGTCCATTCTGATGAATACCGCCATGACGTCCACAATGCATGTTCGTACTGCGGCGGATATCGTGGTGAGTGCGCTGCCATGCTCCCATGTCTATGGCAACATTGTGATGAACGCCGCCATGGCCTGCGGCATGACGCTGGTGCTCCATAAAACCTTCGAGGTGGAACAGGTGCTTCAAAGCATCGAGACCTATCGAGCGACAATGTTCGAAGGTGTTCCCACCATGTACATGTATTTGCTGAGCAGCCCAGTGCTGTGCGATTACGACCTCGGTTCACTGACCCGTTGCACTGTCGGTGGGCAGACAATGCCCGAAGCCAAGATCCTCCAGGTCGAAGAGGCATTGGGCTGTCCTCTGATCGAACTTTGGGGCATGACCGAGCTCGGCGGGGTGGGTACCACGCATAGTCTTTACGGGCCGCGTCGCCCCGGGTCGATAGGTATTCCACTACCTCATCTGGAGGTTCGAGTGCTTGCCTGCGATGACTCCGGCGAGGCCGTTCCTTCAGGTGAGGTTGGAGAGTTGCAGATCCGAGGACCTGTCACGATGAAGGAGTATCTTGGTCAACCCGAAGCGACCCTCAGCACGCTCGATGCCGGTGGCTGGCTGCGTACCGGCGACCTTGTGCGGCAGGACGCAGATGGTTATCTGTACTTGGTCGACCGTCTGAAAGACATGATCATTACCGGTGGATTCAATATCTATCCGGCAGAACTTGAGCGTGTGATTTCCGAGTACCCGGGGGTACAGATGGTCGCCGTGGGGAGTATCCCGGATGAAAACAAAGGCGAGTTGGCCAAGGCCTACATTGTTCCCCAGTCAAGCATAGAACTAAGCCTGGACGCACTTGATCAGCATTGTCGTTCCCGGCTTGCGGCTTACAAGGTCCCCCGGGCTTATCAGTTGGTGGCCTCGCTGCCAAAGACGAGCAGCGGGAAGATTATGCGCCGCATGTTGCGGAGTCTGGACGAGTAATCAAGAAGCTATTGCCGACATTTGGATTTCACCCAGGAGTCCGAGCGTCATGTTGTCCGCCAACTGTGCAGGGCACAACCAGGCATCAATGATGCGACTTTCTCGACCCGCGCAATACTTCTCATGGTCCTGTTGCAATGACCGTACGGAAGGTTCGGGTGGTTTGTTTGCAGCTAGTGCAAGGGCGAAGTCCTATGTGCAGATGGCTTTCACTTTATCGCTGTCGAGCCAGTCCGTGTTTGCCAAGTACGGCTGGTCGACCTCGTCTGGAAATGTGAGAGATCATGATGAATTCATTCAACAAACCCGTTCCGAAAAGTGTGGCGATTTTTGGCGCCAGTGGCCACATTGGCGGGCCGATGGCCCGATACCTACAATTCCACGCGCCGCAGATCCATCTACGCCTGATCGGCTCCTGCTCCGATAAAGTTGAGATGTTGCGCGAAGATTACCCCGGGGTGGACGTCGTTCAGGCGAACTACTTCGATCAAACCAGTCTGGATGCAGCAGTGGCCGGAATGGAAGGCTTGATGGTTCTGACAACGACAGGTCTGCGGGAAGAACCTGCGATGACGAATCTTGCCGCCGCTGTACACAAGGCGGGTTGCTTGGGGCATATGATCCGCGTGGTCGGGCTTCAGCCCGATGCCAACCCGCGACGGATTCCGCAGGCGTTGCATGACTTCGGCCTGGGCCTGGAAATTCAACATCCGATCGCTCGGCGGGTTCTGGATGATGCGGATATGCCCGTTACCTATCTCAACGTGGGGGCGAGCTTCATGGACAATTACCTGCGTATGATTCCATCGCTGCAGGACAGTCTGTTGCCATGGCCTGATCGGCTCATTCCATATGTAGACCCCAGAGAAGTTGGCGAGGCGGCAGCACGGCTACTTCTCTCGGATGATGCACGTCATATCGGTCAGTTCTACACACTGAATAACGGTGAGGCGCCGCTGCGGACTTCGCAAGTGGCGAAGATGATGACTGAGGTGTTTCTACGTCGAATTCGTCACGATGGCAGTCGGGAAGCCCTGACGGAATATTTCAGGCCATTATTAGAAGGGGCGATGGTTCCACCGGAGGTCCCTGAGTATCTTTGGAATTTCTTCCAGTACGAAGAAGCGAATGCTCCCATATGGGTCCCCAACCAGTTTCTCGAGCGCGTCCTCGAACGGAAACCCACCACGCTGCGGGCCTGGTTCCAGGAGCATCGCCAGCGTTTCGACGTCGACGAGGCGTTACCCACGCCCATTACTGCCTCCGACACCCATGGTCACAATCATGGTGTGAGTCGGCCCGATGAAGTCCCTTCGACTTTCGACGGTATCTGGGATTGCACCGTGAAAACGCCAGTAGGCAAGGATCCGCATGAACTTCATGTTTATAGCTGTGCAGATGGCAACTTGCGTGGCGAAATGAAGAACCTGAAAAATGGGATTGTCATGCCATTGCAAAATGGTCGATTCAATGGGAACCGGCTCACTTGGTCTTTGCAATTGCTTAAGCCATTCAAGGTCATTCTCAAGGTCGATGTGGGCATCGAGGGTAACGCGCTCAATGGTCATGCCAGCGCCGGGCTGATCGGCAAAGCGACCATCTTCGGTACCAAACGTGCCTGAGCACATGACAGCCGACGGCTTTTGTGAGGCATGTTTGAGCCGCACTCGCTGAGCATGGATGAGCAGCATGCTTCTGGGTTTGAGGCTGAACGAAAGTGCCCCTCGAACCTTAAGGGGCATTCTCTGCTCATCCATTTTTTCGCTTCTATCGCTTGTACCAATATCCCTTCATGCATCGCGTTTTCTGATGGTTCGCATCCCAACAAGCGATTAGTCAGAGTCCATATAGCTCGTCAATCTTTGATCATCGTCAGGTACTTCCACTGGCGGGGATGTTTCGGATTTCCGATCACTAAAGTACGTGGTAACTCGCATCACCGATGGGGGTGATCGTGGTTAGCCAAAAAAGAATAAGAAGAGGGTTCGTTCGATGTCTGTTTCCAACATCGCCACTGCGCGACGTTCGGTTCTTTCCTTGCTGCTTGCAGTAGTGCTGCCGACATCCGCCGTACTGTGTACGTCTGTTTGCTGGGCGACCAACCAGGCCACGCAAGATGTACTGGACAGCCCCGCTATGCGTGCGTCGCATCCCGAACGCTCCGTATTCATCGATCTGGCACGCGCTGGAAATCGTTTGGTGGCCGTAGGTGAGAGGGGACAGGTACTGCTGTCTGACGATAACGGTCAACGCTGGCGCCAAGCCCAAGTACCGGTGTCAGTGGGGCTGACGGCTGTACAGTTCGTCGATGCCGAACATGGTTGGGCGGTGGGTCACGCTGGCGTGGTCCTGGTCACACGCGATGGCGGCGAGACCTGGGCGCGCCAACTCGATGGCCACCAAGCCGCCCGGCTGGAGCTGGAAGCAGCGCAGCGTGAACGGACCGGCTCCGTTGATGAGGAGGCTGCCGAGGTGCGGGTGCAGACCGCTGAGCGCTTGGTGCAAGAGGGGGCCGACAAGCCGTTTCTTGCCTTGGCGTTCACTGACGCTAATCATGGTCTGGTGGTGGGAGCCTATGGCCTTGCCTTTCGTACTGAGGATGGTGGTGCCACCTGGAACTCCATATTAGGTGCTATTGATAATCCCACGGGGCTGCACTTGTATGCCGTGGCTCGTCAGGGAGAGAGCTGGTTTCTGGCTGGCGAGCAGGGTTATCTGGCACGCTCCGAGGATGGTCAGCATTTCCGGCAATTGGAGAGCCCTTACAGTGGCACCTTCTTCACTCTCGTCAGTCGCGATGACCGCTCACTGCTGATCGGTGGGCTCAAAGGACACGCATTCATTCTCGACGCAAGTACCGACTTGGTTGTGCCCCTGCCGGTGCTGATGCCCATTTCATTCAGCGACGCCATAAGCCTCGCGGACGGTCGCGCACTGCTGGCGAACCAGGCCGGAGGCATTTTCGTCAGCGTCCCCGCGGCTCCCGACCGATTGATCCCGGCCTTACCTCCTACTGGCAAACCTCTGTCCGGAGTGATCCAGGCTGCTGACGGCAATCTGGTGGTTGCTGGGTTCACCGGATTGTCCTGTCTGTCCTTGCCCACCCTTTCGGCATCGGAGTGAGCTCATGAACTTCACTCGTAATACATCCACGACCGAGTCAGCTGACTTCGATCCCCGTTCCGGTTCGCTAGTCGAGCGCGCCCTATTCAATCATCGTCATTGGGTCCTGCTGTTCTGCCTGGTCACCACCGTTTTACTCGCTTGGCAATCCACCCGCCTGGAGATCAATGCCAGCTTCGAGAAAATGATCCCCACTGGTCATCCCTACATCGCCAACTACCTGGACAACCAGAAAGAACTATCTGGCCTCGGCAACGCGTTGCGCATCGCGGTGACCAACCGAAAGGGCGATATCTATAACGCAGACTACCTGCGTACCTTGCAGGCGTTGAGCGACCAGATCTACCTGCTGCCGGGCGTCGACCGTGCCTATATGAAATCATTGTGGACGCCGGCTACCCGCTGGGTATCGGTAACCGAAGAGGGGCTGGATGGCGGGCCGGTGATTCCGGACGAGTATGACGGCAGCACGGCGTCCCTGGCCGAACTGCGCCGCAACGTGCAGTTGTCCAACGAGATAGGCCAGTTGGTGGCCTTCGACCAGCGCTCCAGCATTATCTATGTACCGTTGCTATCGCGTACTCCGGATGGCAAACCGCTGGACTACAGGGGGCTGTCCAGCCAACTGGAAGACCTGCGTTCGAAGTATCAGGGCGACGCTGTCGACATCCATATCACTGGCTTCGCCAAGAAAATGGGCGACCTGTTCGACGGTCTGGAACAAATCATACTGTTCTTCGCGGTCGCCATCGTCATTACCGCGGCGGTGCTTTACGGTTATACCCGCTGTGTGCGCAGTTCGGTCCTGGTGGTGCTCTGCTCGCTGGTGGCTGTGGTCTGGCAACTCGGGCTACTGCCGCTTCTGGGCTACGAACTGGATCCGTACTCGGTGCTGGTGCCCTTTCTGGTGTTCGCCATTGGTATGAGCCACGGTGCGCAGAAGATGAATGGCATCACGCAGGATATCGGCCGTGGAATGCATCGCGTGGTGGCTGCGCGTTACACCTTCCGCCGGCTGTTCTTTACTGGTCTCACCGCGCTACTGTGCGACGCGGTTGGCTTTGCAGTGCTGATGATCATCAAGATCGAGGTGATCCAGGGCCTGGCAATTATCGCGAGCATCGGCGTTGCCGTACTGATCTTCACCAACTTGATTCTGTTGCCGGTGCTGCTTTCCTATATCGGTGTCAGCCCTCGTGCCGCCGAGCTCAGCCTGAAGAGTGAACGGGCAGAGCAGGGAGGGCACGCGCGCCATCCCTTTTGGCGGTTCCTTGATCTGTTTACCCGCAAACCCTGGGCTGCTCTCTGCGTAGGTGTGAGCCTAGTTATGGCATTGCTGGGTTTCATGGTCAGTCTGCACCTGGCGATTGGTGACCTCGATGCCGGTGCCCCGGAGCTGCGACCAGACTCGCGCTATAACCTGGACGATGCCTTCATGACACGCAGTTACGGGGCCAGCAGCGATCTCTTTGCCGTGATGGTGCGCACCCCGGAAGCCGCCTGTGCGCGCTACGACATCTTGCGCAAAGTGGACGCGCTGGACTGGCAACTGCGTAGCCTGCCAGGTGTGGATACGACCAATTCCCTGGCACTGCTCAACCGACGGATGCTGGTCGGGCTCTCCGAGGGGAGCCCGAAGTGGTACGAGCTGCAGCACAACCAGGCGATGCTCAATATGATCACTGCCAGTGCACCGCGTGGGCTTTACAACGAGTCCTGCAATCTGCTGACACTCTACGTCTATCTCACCGATCACAAAGCCGAGACATTGACCCGACTGGTTCAGCATGTGGAAGCCTTCGCTGCTGCCAACGACACCGACGAAGTAAAGTTCCAGCTGGCTGCAGGCAACGCGGGAATTGAGGCTGCTACCAACATCGTGGTCAAGGAAGCCAATCACGAGATGCTGTTCTGGGTCTACGGTGCGGTGATCCTGTTGTGCCTGGCCACTTTTCGCTCCTGGCGCGCCACGTTCTGTGCGGTCGTCCCCCTCATGCTCACCTCGATCCTTTGTGAGGCTCTGATGGTGGGTCTTGGCATTGGCGTGAAGGTCGCCACTTTGCCGGTAATCGCTCTTGGCGTGGGGATCGGCGTTGATTACGCGCTCTACGTGATGAGCATCATGCTTGGCCACTTGCGCCAAGGTTCCAGCCTGTCCGACGCCTATTACCGTGCCTTGGTTTCCACCGGCAAGGTGGTGATGCTCACGGGCATCACTCTGGCTATTGGGGTGGGCACCTGGGCTCTCTCGCCGATCAAATTTCAGGCCGACATGGGGGTGCTTCTGGCGTTTATGTTCGTCTGGAACATGGTGGGTGCCCTGGTGTTGCTGCCAGCGCTTGCTTACTTCCTTCTCCCAGTCCGTCGATCGAGCGAGCCGGCCAGTGTTGTAGTCCTCTGCGAACGTGCTGACGCGTCGCTAGAGGAGCAGTTGCCTTTGCGTGTCATCACTCGCTAATACACAACAACAAGAGAGTATCAGCATGAAACCATTGACCCGATCCTTGCGAATCCTCTGGCAGGCACAACCCGAGGCACTGGCCCAGTACGCCAGGGCAACCTATGGGCTGTCCACTGAGGTGCTGCGCAATGAGTACTGATCGCCAGGCGGGAGCCCCGCAATCTTTGGTGTTACTTCTGGGCAGTTGTTTGCCAATCCTGGGTGCCGTGCTACTGGCGCCCTTGCTTCCACGGATCCAAGCGCATTTCAGCGACACTCCTGGCGCCGGCATTCTGGTTCCCATTGCACTGACTATTCCGGCTCTGTTCATCGCGCTGTTGGCACCCTTCGCAGGGTTTATCTCCGACCGTCTTGGGCGCAAGCCATTGTTGTTGGCTTCCATGGTGCTCTACAGCATCTGTGGACTGCTGCCGCTGTGGCTCGAATCGCTGGAGGCAATAGTGTTGAGCCGCGCGGGCCTGGGGCTGGCGGAGGCGGGCATCATGACCTGCTGCACCACGCTGATGGGGGATTACTACCAGGGCGAACGCCGAGAGCGGTTGTTTGCCTTGCAGGTGGTGGTCACCTCTCTCTCGGCGACGCTCTTCAGCGCGTTGGGCGGGCTCATGGGACAGGACGACTGGCGTTTCCCCTTCGTGCTTTATGCCGCGGGTCTGTTGCTGTTTCCAGTGATGGCTTGGTTCCTGTGGGAGCCCCGTCCGAATGATCGTGAGGCTCGCTCTGTGGCAGCTGAAGTTTTCCCTTGGGGATCGCTGATGCCGCTTTATGTGTTGAGCCTTCTCGCTGGGATCAGCCTGTTCATTGTGCCGGTACAGGCGGGGTACTTGTTGACCCTGCTGCATACCGACACTCCTCAGCAGGTCGGCTTCATGATGGTCGCGAACCAGTTCGGGGCTTTGTTAGGGGCGATTAGTTTCCGTCTGCTTAGCCGGATTCGCCATAGCAACTTGCTGCTGTTGTCATTTGTCCTGGTGGGAAGCGGTGGGTTGATGATGGTTAAGGTTCAAAGTCATGAACTGATGACGGTCGCCGTCCTGATCAACGGCTTGGGTATGGGGCTGATGTTACCTACCTTGCTCACCTGGATAATGAGTCAGATCGGCTTCGCCCAACGAGGGCGCGCCACTGGCGGCTTCATGACGGCCGTATTTGCCGGCGAATTCATCAGTCCCCTGGTGGTGCTGAGTCTGACAGGTGGTAACACACAAGACTTGCCTGACGCCTTAGTGCTGCTGGCCATCATTCAACTGGTACTGGCGATCTCCTGTCTGGCCTTGCCCAGACTGGTCCGTCCATTGGCTGCTCCGACAACTACCGTTCTTTGAACTCGACTGGAGGTTCTTATGGCTCATTCCTTGGATTCTGTTGCACTCAATCAACTGTTCTTGGACGCGCGCTCGCACAATCTGTGGCAGGACCGCGACATACCTGACGGGCTGCTGCAGCAGCTCTACCAGCTCCTTCGCCAAGGCCCGACCAGCAGCAACTGCTGTCCGGCACGATTTGTCTTTGTGCGTAGTCCTGAAGCGAAACAAAAATTGCTGCCGGCCCTCAAGGGCCATAACGGCGAAAAGATGCTGCAGGCTCCGGTTACCGCCATCGTCGCTTGGGACAGTCGCTTCTATGAATTGCTGCCTGAGCTTTTCCCAATCTACGACGCGGGTGCGGTCTACCGTGAAAACCCAGACGCTGCATTCGTTGCTGCACTACGTAACAGCAGTCTGCAAGGCGCCTATCTGATCCTTGCTGCTCGCGCCCTGGGACTCGATTGCGGGCCGATGTCCGGCTTCGACAACGCCCAGGTAGATTCCGCCTTTTTCCCTGATGGCCACTGGCGCAGTAATTTCCTTTGCTGCCTTGGCTACGGTGACGAGGCCGGCTTGCGCCCAGCGGGTCCGAGACTGCCCTTCGACCAAGGTTGTCTCGTTTTATGACCAGCCCGCTCTTTGCCTTGGACGGCCAGGTTGCCCTGATCACCGGTGCTACTCGCGGCATTGGGCTGGCCATCGCCCGTGAGTATGGCCGTGCCGGTGCGCGCTTGCTGATCAGCAGCGAGAGTGCCGACGACTGTCAGCGTGTAGCCACCGTGCTTCAACGCGAAGGGTTCGAGGCTACTGGTATGGCCGCCGACCTGAGCCAGGCCGAGTCAGTGCGTCAGTTAGCTGTACAGGCGTTGGCACGGTACGGCCGGATCGATGCCTTGGTGTGCAATGCCGGTGTCGCCCCGCATATGGGCCCTCTGGCAGACGCTGATGATGTCCAGTGGCGTCTGACGATGGCCGTGAACCTGGAAAGTGCTGTGTTGTTGACCCGTGCGCTGTTGCCTGCCATGGCGCAGCGGGGGGGTGGCAGTGTGGTGCTTATGGCCAGTATCGCCGGTGTACGCGGCAACAAGGGGCTAGGTCTTTACGGGCTGTCCAAGGCGGCGTTGGCGCAACTGGCACGTAATCTCGCGGTGGAGTGGGGGCCGATGAACATCCGCGTGAACGCTATTAGCCCCGGAGTGATACAGACCGAATTTGCCCGTCCCCTCACCGACAACCTTGAGTTGATGCGACAGCGCCTTGCACTGACGCCACTGCGCCGTATCGGTAGGCCGGAGGAGGTGGCAGCTTTGGCGCTGCTGTTGGCAGCGCCGGGCGGTGCCTTCATCAACGGGCAGAACATCATCGTCGATGGCGGCACCACCATCAGCGATGGTAACTAACACCACTAAAAAGGAGCATCCTATGCAAGCACTTCCTCCCTTCAAGCGGGTAGTCACTGGTCACGATTCCAGCGGTCAGGCTGTCGTCGCCATGGCCGGTCCGACACCCAATATCTTCCCCCTTAAAGCTGTGCCTGGCACCGTATTCTACGAAGTATGGAACAGTGATACTTGCCCGGTGCCGCTGGACAACTGCGGCGATCGTACCAACAAAGCGCTGCAGCTCAGCCCTGGTGCGCTGGGTAGTGTAATCCGTGTGGTCGACATGCCTCCGGACAGCATACAAAACCAGATCAGTGCCGATGATGCGGCGGCGGCTTTTGCTGAGATCGGTCAAGCCCACGCTGGCACGGGTAAAGCCGATTCGAAGCACAGGTTGATGCACCGCACTGAAACGCTCGATTACGGCATTGTCACTGAAGGTGAAATTTGGCTGGTGATGGATGAGGGAGAAATCCATCTCAAGCGCGGTGATGTCGTGGTCCAGCGGGGTACTAACCACGCCTGGAGCAACCGCACCGATGCGATGGCGCGAATGGTCTTTATCCTGCTCGACGGCCAGTACACCCCTGAGCTAGCGGAGGTGTTGAAATGAAGTTCGCGACTCTCTCCGATGGCAGCCGCGACGGCCGACTGCTGCTGGTCTCCCGTGACCTGACACGGGCGGTTGACGCCGCCGATATCGCACCGACGCTGCAGGCGGCGGTGGAGCACTGGTGGAGCGTGGAAGCTGACCTGAGAAGGCGTTACGACGAGCTTAACAGTGGTGACGCCAGCGATGCCTTTGACTTTGATCCAGCTCGAGTCATGGCGCCTCTTCCCCGAGCCTGGCAGTGGCTGGACGGTTCCTGTTTCCTCAGTCATGACGAGTTGATGCGACGCGCTTTCAATCTGAATCCGATTGAAGGTATCACGCACACGCCGCTGATGTACCAAGGGGCGGGCGATGACTTTCTAGGTGCTCGCCAAGATATTGTGCTGCCTACTGAAGCGCACGATATTGACTTCGAAGGAGAGTTCGCCGTTCTGTTGGACGAGGTGCCGATGGGGTGCACGGCCGAGCAGGCGTTGGGGCACGTCCGACTGATCCTTCAGGTCAACGATGTCAGCTTGCGGGCACTGGGGCCGAGGGAAATGAAGACTGGCTTTGGTTTCCTCCAGGCCAAGCCGTCCTCGGGTTTTGCACCTGTGGCGGTGACTCCCGATGAGCTGGGCGACGCCTGGCATGACGGTCGGGTGCATCTGCCACTGAATGTTGAAAGGAACGGTAGTTGGTTCGGCCATCCTCATGGTGGGGCCATGCACTTCGGTTTCCACCAACTGATCGCCCATGCGGCGCTGACCCGTCGTCTTAGCGCAGGCACCGTGATTGGCTCCGGTACCGTTTCGAACGCCGACCGCAGCGTGGGCTCGGCTTGCATTGCTGAGCGTCGTGCCGTCGAGATGATCGAACATGGATCCCCGCGTACCAGCTTCATGCGCTTCGGCGATCAGGTACGCATGGAGGCGCGCTGCTCCGACGATTCACCGCTGTTCGGTGCCATCGAACAGCGCCTGCTCCAGGGGGGGGCGCCATGCGAGTAATGATCATAGGCGCTGGTGGTTTCGTTGGCCGCCAACTGACAGAGCGCCTGTTGCAACTGGGCTCCCTGCGCGGAAGTTCTCTGGACTCGCTGGTGCTGCTGGACCAGACGCTTGAGGGCTTGCCACAGGATCACCGCGTGCGTCATGTAACCGGCAATATCGCGGATCCGGCGCTGTTGCGCCGCGCCCTCGCTGACGGTGTGGATGTGGTATTTCATCTGGTGAGTATCGCCGGTGGCGCGGCGGAGCGGGACTATGAACTCGGCCAGCAGGTTAACCTGTCGGCTAGCCTGGAATTGCTCGATCAATTACGCAACGCAGCTCGCCCCCCCGTGTTGGTCTACGCCAGCAGTGTCGCGGTGTATGGCGCGCAGTTGCCGCCTCGCATGGATGAGCAACTTTTGCCTCGACCGATGTTGTCCTACGGTGCTCACAAGTTAATGGTGGAGACTCAGCTCAATGACCTGGCCCGGCGTGGCGAGGTGGATGGCCGTGCGCTGCGCCTTCCAGGTATTGTCGCCCGGCCTAGTGGGCACACAGGCCTGCGTTCGGCATTCATGAGCGACCTCATGCATGCTTTGGCTGAAGGAAAGACCTATTGCTGCCCTGTATCAATCGAGGCAACTGCCTGGTGGATGTCTGCCCGTTGCTGCGTGGATAACCTGATCCATGCTGCGCAACTCAGAGAGCTTGGAACTCAGCGTGTCTGGCAGTTGCCAGTGCTGCAGTTATCCATTGGGCAAGTGGTTGGGGCGCTGGCGAAAATCTTTGGCGAAAACTGTCACGACTTGGTGGATTACGAGCCCGATGCCGATCTGCAAGCCCTGTTTGGCAGCTTCCCACCACTGCGCACGCCGCAGGCTCGCGCCCTGGGCTTTCGCCACGATGGTTCCGCTCAGGCAATGGTGCGCAATGCCCTGAGCCTCATGCCTTGGCGCTTGCGCGTTGCTGAGGAATGTCTGCCATGAATGTTTCTCGTCATCGCCGTTTCGTCGACTTATCGGTGACCCTGGACAACAACCCATTCACCGATCCGCCACCGTTATTGCCGAAGATCGACTACATGGACCACTGGCAGAGCTGGCCAGAGATGGCTGCCATGTTCCCTGGCTTGTCCAGAGAGCAAATGCCCGCGCAGGAGTCTTGGGCGGCCGAGCGTCTTACGCTCACCACTCACAGCGGGACTCACATGGATGCGCCTTGGCATTACGCATCCACAACAGACGGTGGCAAACCGGCTTATGGGATCGACGAACTACCCTTGGAGTGGTGCCTGCAGCCTGGGGTGAAACTGGATTTTAGGCACCTGCCGGACGGCCATGTGGTGACCTGTGCTGAAGTTGAAGCCGAACTCGCCCGCATCGACCATCAGCTCAAACCGATGGAAATAGTTCTGGTCAATACTCGCGCAGGCAGCCTGTTCGGACAGCCGGGATATCTTGATGCCGGCATCGGTATGGGGCGGGAGGCGACCCTATACTTGCTGGAACGTGGCGTCAGGGTAGTGGGTACCGATGCCTGGAGCTGGGATGCGCCGTTCAAATATACCCGCGAACGTTTCGCCCAGACCGGAGATGCCTCGATCATTTGGGAGGGGCACAAGGCCGGTCGAGACATCGGCTACGGTCAGATGGAGAAGTTGACTAATCTGGAGAAACTTCCGGTCAGCGGCTTTCTGGTGTCCTGTTTCCCCTACAAGATCAAGCATGCCTCGGCGGGTTTTGTCCGAGCAGTGGCCATCTTCGAAGATTGAGCTCCGGCACCTTGCCTGCCAAGGCAGGCAAGGTGCGCTTTCCCGTTCATCCAATCCACCGAGTGAGTTCCTATGCGCGTTAGTTTCTGGTTTTGGAGCACGATTGCATTGCTTGTCGCTTCCGGAGCGGCTACGGCCGACGAAGATCGCAGTTCCCGGCTCTTGCTTCAGAGAGCCGTCGATTATTACCAGGCCCAGGGCGACATGGCGTTTGCTGCTTTCAGTCGCCAGGGCGAATTCATCGATGGCGAGCATTATGTGTTCGTGGTGGATACCCACGGCACTATGTTGGCCAGCGGTGGGACTTCGGTGATGCTGATCGGTCGTGATGTGACCAAGGCCTTGGAGCCGGAAGTACGCGATGGTTTTCGCCAGGCATTGCAGGGGGGGGAGGGGGAGGTGCGGGTCGCGGAATACCGTTGGATGAACGCTCGGGACCATCGGGTGGAGCACAAACGAGTGTTCTTCCAGCGTGTGGGTGATCGTATCATTGCCGTGGGTCACTACTTGCCTCGGGCCACGCCACAACAGGCTGGGAGACTGCTGGATCGTGCCGTGGTTGCTTTGGAGCAGAACCCGAAAGACAGCATTGCTGCGATCAATGCACTGTCTGCGAGCTTTCGCGAAGATGATCTCTACGTCTTTGTTGTCGATTTACACACCGGTCGCTATGTGGCTCACGGTTACAACTTGCGACTGCTTGGCGTCGAGTTTTCCAGCGTCCGTGATCCGGACGGCAAGCCGGTAGGAGAGCCGATCCTCAAGCTGATGAAAGATCGCAACGAGGGTGGTTACGACTATCGCTGGAAGAATCCGGTGACAGGCAAGGTGGAAGACAAGTACGCCTTGCTGCGCAAGACCGGTCACTTGCTCGTGGCTGTCGGGTACTACAAGAAGTCCGAGGACTGAACGTTCTTTCGTAACCTACCGTGACCGCTTGGTGACGCCAGCCCCGGAAGTATCCGGAGGCTGGCGGAGCCGTTCATGGTGTTGACGGCCAAGACCGGTTCCTTCCAGGCTCGTAGCCACAAGGGTGCGCCGGTTAGTTTGAGAGGTGTTGCAAGAGAGCATCTTTTGGACGCTGCCCTTTTTGATCTACCGTATCCGTGATGGTGCGTAGGCCGTGCAAGAGGTGGGTGCCCAGTTGTTCTGAATTGTTGCATTGGGGCACCCTGTCTGCGCTGGTGTCTTGGTATCAGTGCTTGGGTGGTGGGCCGCCAGGTGCCCATTTCTCTTGATAGTGAAACAGGAAGTACTGTGAGTGGTCCGCGCCCGCCGGAGCCACGCGAGCAGTCCATTTCTCATCGTGCAGGTCCATGTCGGCGTCGTATTCAACATGGCAGCCCATAGGGCTGTTGAAGTACCAGAACCAGTTGGAGCCCAATTGATGACGCCCCGGACCCCAGAACGATTCGTATCCCTTCTCGACGAAACGTGTACCAGCGATCATGACCTCGGTCGGGCCACCCATATGGAAGGTAAAGTGCTCGATACCTTTCATAAAGGGAGGTGTCTTGATCAGGAACAGCGTGTGGTGGTCCAGGGTTCCTGCGGGACGCAGAAAGGGACCTGTATCGATAAAGCGATCGGTACAGACGAAACCGAGGCGAGTATAGAAGGCCTCGGCCTTTTCAGCATCGGGAACAAAATAGACGACGTGGGACAGGCTGCGTGGCCGGGCAGACATGTCTTCGCTTGCACCCAGCGCATTGACTGGGCGGCCAGGTACAGCGCCTGGCGCATGGCTGGTCTCACCGGGTAGATTCAGACGTCGCCGCAGGCTGATCTGAAAGCCCAGGGCGAACCCCATGTCGTCCACTGTGCGCAGTACGCCGTCATCTCCTCGCACCACACTGCGGTCCTTGGAGAGTTCGGCTTCGATGGCCTGCAGTGTGGCTTCATCGGCGACACCGTAGACTGTTTCGCGCAAGGTATTAGCTGTTTCCATAGGTACCGGAAGTCGCGGGTCCGTGCGGTGGCGGATAACCACACCGGTGCCGTCAAGCGCTTCGAGGTAACCGCCGGTTTCATCCATTTCACGGGGGGTCAGGCCGTAGTCGATAAGGTATTGCACGCAGTCGTCGACATTGTCGACGCCGAATACAAGGTAATCAGGTCCGATGATGTTCATTATTGGAGTCTCTTCTCGGCAGTCAGGCGGTGCGGGCGCCGAGGGTTTCGGCGACCCAGTCGGCGATAAAGTGGCCGGCGTTGATGGGGTTGTCGAAGCTGGAGTGCTGTACGCCACCTTCGCGCGGTGTGAAAATCTTCAGCTCGCGTTTCGGGCTGTTGACCAGTTGCTCGTAGGTGCGATGCGCCCACTTCAGTGGAATCTGGGAATCCTGTTCGCCATGGGTAACGAGGAACGGCACCTTGATGCGTTCCACCACGCCGTCGAGGTGGACATTTTCGGCGATTGCCATGAACTCTTCGATGTCCTTGCCGCCCCATACCCAACGCACGTGCTCCCAGTAATGGGGCACCGGGAAGCAGCCTTCACGTTCCAGACGATGTTTTTGCACGTCGCGCCAGTCATGGTTGGCTCCCCAGATCACGCCGCAGGCGAAACGCGGTTCAAAAGCCACCACGCGCGGGCAGTAATAACCACCTAGGGATACACCTTCGCAGCCGATACGTTTGTGATCGACGTCTTGGCGAGTTTCCAGCCAATCAAATACGCGGCTACCCCAATGCTCGGCGTCGAAACGCGCTTTGAGGTCATGCAGGCGTAGAGCTTCGCCAGTGCCCGGCTGGTCGATGAGCAGTGAGGACACGCCGCGTTTGGCCAACCAGGCAGGAAGGCCGACGCGGTATTTCATTTCTTTGGTCGAATCCAGGCCGTTGAGCTGGACCAGCAGTGGAGCCGGGCCGTCCACGCCTTCGGCGCGTACGAACAGGCCGGAGATGACTTTGCCCTCATAGGGGATTTCTACCCGCTCGCAATTTTCGCCCGAGAGTTTTATGCCGCGTGCAAAGGTATCGAGGAACAACTGATAGAGCTCAGCACGGCCCGCAGCACCGTGGGCTTGCATGCGCTCACAGGTCAGGTAGTAGGTGGCGGCACGGTTGTACTTCTCCCCGGCAGAGAGCATGCGACCCTTGGCTTCATCTTCACGCGCCAGGTCGCAAAGTTTGTCGGCCATCTTCGACCACGTCTGACGAAAGGCCTGGGTACCGGTGGCATCGGGTTGTTTCGCGGCTTCCAGGAGCGGCTCGCACATCTCGACTATTTCACCGATGCGCGCGCCCATCTCCAGGGCGAGGTCCACGGAGAGGTTCCACACATAATTGGTGGGGAAATATCGGAACATATTTTTTTGTCCTTCTTCTGATCCGGGCGCCATCGTCCCCGGCTAGCGGATTCACCGTTTGGGTAGTGAGTGGCGCGGCGCAAGGCAGGTGAACCCGGTATGAGTGCGCCCGCATCAGGTAGTTGAACGGGCTATCACCGCCACATGCGACGGTGTTGGCAAGCTCCCATGGCCGGATAGATTCCACAAATCGCTTGTTCAGATGTCAGCTATCGTGCAGCGAGATACGTGTTTGCAATCCGTTTTGCGTCCATGGCGAATGGCGATGCCTTGCATCGTCAGTCTCGATTGGCGAATTCATGCGGATTTGTTCAAGTTCAAGATGGAGAGCAGCGTCCGATCTGCCTGGCTTCCTGGAGGGTTCCCTTGCCTGTCATTCACCCACGTCACGATTCAGCTGTAATGGTGCTGCGGCGCTGGCTTGCCCGCCTCAGCGTTGGCGGTAAGTTGTTGTTGGGTTTCGGCCTGGTATTGGCTTGCACCCTGGGCATGGCAGTCACTGCCTGGCATGCGTTAAAACTGACCCAGGCCAGTGCGGCGCAACTCCGGGCATTGGATCGCCTACAGGACAGTCTTGCCAGTGCGCGACAAGCAGAAAAGGACTTCGGTCTGGCGCCTTCGCCGGTTGCGCGTGAACGGGTCGATTCGAGCTTGCAAGCGTTACGCGTAGAGCTGCCTAAGACGGGGTCGGGCGAGGAGTTTCTTCAAGCCATGGCCGACACTACGACCCATTATTTAAAATCCTTCGAGGGCTACGCCGATGCCCGTGCGGCTGCGCAGCAAGCACAACTGCGCATGCAGGTTCTGGCCGAGGCTACCGGTCAGTGCTTCAGTGGCCTGTTCATCGATCAACTGGACGATATCGGTTCGGCGCTGGAGCAAAGCGCTATACCTGACGCCCTGCAGTTGCAGTTGCTGGAAGATGCGGCGACCTTGCGAGAGAAGCTTGGTCATCTGCGCGACAGCGAGTTGTACTTTTCTCTGGATGCGCAAAAGCGCTACCGCGACGATTGGGAGAATCGGGTTAATGAGCTCGGAACGGCGCTGGAAAGCCTGGCATCACGCCTGGATGGCGAGCGTCGGAACTCGCTTGACCAAGCGAGTCAGGCGCTGGATGAGTATCGCCAGGCCTTCCTGCGTTTCGTCGTCAGCGGTGAGTCAGCCGTTGTCGCTCAAACGAGCATGGCGTCGTCAGCCGAGCGAGTGACCACTTTGCTCGATCACGAGCGCGTGCGACGCACCGAGGCAGACGCGGTCTTGCGCCAACACCTCGACGTGCAATTGGCAGCCATGGTGCTACTGGCACTGGCGTTGAGTGTGGGGGCCTGCCTGATGATTCGCCGGGCTATTGTTACGCCTCTGCGGCAGATGCTCGGCCTGGCTCAGCGTGTTGCGGGCGGTGACTTGGGCGATAGGCTCGAGCCTTCTACTCGGGGCGATGAACTGGGTCAATTGAACGACGCCATTGGCGTAATGCTGGAGGCCTTGCGTGCGTTAGTCGGGCGCATTGGTACTGAGGTGGCGCGGCTCGACCAAGCCGCTGGTTCGCTAGCGGGAACGGTGGAGCGGACTGGGGAGGGTGTGCATGCACAGCGCCAGCAGGCGGAGCGCGTCGCCGATGCCATGCAGCGCATGACCCGCACGGCAGCCGAGGTGAATGTTCAGGTCGATGGTAGTCGTGTTGCACTTGGCGATGCGAGTGCGCTGATCCGCGAGGGCGACTCGCTGGTGCAGCAGGCCAGTGACAGCCTGCAACGCTTGTCCCGGGAAATGACGACCAGTGCGCAGTCCATGCAGGTGCTGGAGGCTCAGAGTGAGGCTATCACCACGGTACTGGACGTGATCAATGCGATAGCGGAGCAGACTAATCTACTGGCCCTCAACGCGGCCATCGAAGCGGCCCGTGCGGGTGAGCACGGGCGCGGTTTTGCAGTGGTGGCGGACGAAGTGCGAGCATTGGCCTGTCGTACGCGGGACTCCACTGGCGAGATTGAATCCATGATCCAGCGCTTGGGCCAGCTCACCCGCAAGACCGCCGACGGTCTGCGCGACAGCCATCTGTTGACCGCCGAGGGGGTGGACCTGACTGGGCGAGCTAGTGGTGTATTGGCATCTATAACGAAAGCGATTGTCCGGCTCGAGCGTACCGGCCAGACCATTGCCGAGGCTGCTGCCACTCAGCATGAAATGGCTCGCCATGTGGATCAGGCGGTGGAGCAGGTGGGGCAAGTGGTGGAGCAGAATGCTCTGGACTGTGGACGCCTCGAAGAGGCGTCGGGCAGTCTGCAGCGTTTGAGCGTGAGCTTGGGCGAGGCGGTGGGCGCGTTCCGCGGTGGTTCCGGCTCCCTGTGAAGATCAAGCGATGATAGGAGGATGCGGGTTCTTGGCTATCTGAAGCAGCCTCTCGCGTAACCAGCGCAACATAGGGTCGCGGTCCAGGCTGCGATGCCAGCTCATGTATTCCTGCATGGTCGGCAGTTCCACTGGGGGAGGCAGGATCCGCAGCGGCAAGTTGCGAGCGTAGAGTTGCGCCAAGCGGCTGTGCATGGTGGCGACTCGCTCAGTGCCAATCACCAACTGAGGCAGGGTGTTGAAGTCATGGGTGATGACTTCCAGTCGACGTTTGCAGCCGTACCGGGACATGAACCATTCCTCGATGCCTGGGGTTCGACTTCGGCCGAAGGCTACACCCACGTGACCCAGCTCAAGATACTGCTCCAGGGGTAGTCGTTCGCCGACTTTCGTGTTTTGGTCCCATACCACACACACGTGTTCCTCCTCGAATAGCAGTTGAGAGGGATGGTCTTTGGCGACGTAGTTCTCCGGTGCAATCATCAAGTCCACTTCGCCGCGCATAAGCATTTCTGTGGCGGTTTCGCCAGGGCTGATCAACTCAAATGTCACGAGCGGTGCTTCACGGTTTATCTCTCGGATTGCTGCGGCGAAGAGCACGCTGATCAGGTAGTCCGAAGCCATGATACGGAAATGCCGCTTGCTCTCGGCGATGTCGTAGACGGGCTTGGCGGTGATGGATGTCTGGATTTTCAGTAGTACTTCGCGAACCGGAATTTCCAGTTCTCTGGCCAACGGAGTGGGGATCATCTTGCGTCCCACCTGCACCAGCAAATCGTCTTCGAAGTAGGCTCTTAGGCGTCCCAGCACACCGCTTGTGGCCGACTGGGTCATGTGGAGGCGTGCGGCAGCATGGGTGATGTTGTGCTCTTCGAGCAGAACATCCAGCGCCACAAGGAGGTTCAAATCCAAGTGTTTGAAACGCATGGCAACAGGCTCTTGTTGTATTTATTTTCTCAATACCCTGCATCCTGACTAACGATTAGTCAAATTGTTCGTGCCTTCCTAACCTGTGCTCCCAAGGGACGTCTCCGTTTGTCTTGCTGACTGCCAAGGCCATGCGATACCCCTTGAAACAGCTTCCACTTTGGGCTGCCGCGTTCGCGATGGTCCGTGCGTTACATAACCAGAACACACAACAAGAACAAGGATCACCTATGAGCGATATCAGTAAGGTACTCATCGTTGGCGGCGGTATCGGCGGTCTATGCACTGCCATCGCGCTGCGCCACCAGGGCATCGCAGTCGATCTGGTGGAGATCAAGTCCGAGTGGACAGTCTACGGGGTCGGCATAATCCAGCAAAGTAACGTGGTGCGAGAGATGGCTCGGCTTGGCGTCCTTGATCGTTATTTGAATGCCGCCTACGCCTTCGAAGATGTGGGCATCTACGACCTTGAGGGCAAGACGCTGGTTCGCATTCCCGGTCAGCGACTGGCAGGCCCCGAGTATCCGGCTAACGTAGGTATCTCGCGCCTGGCACTGCATCAGGTACTGAGCAGTACGGTGATTGAGCTGGGTGCGCAAGTACGCCTGGGTCTCACGGTAGAGTCCTTTGAGCAGGATGCGAGTGGCGTCGATGTGACCTTCACCGACGCAAGCAGCGGGCGCTATGACCTGGTGGTTGGCGCCGATGGCATCTACTCGAAAATTCGCAGCATGCTGTTTGGTGACACTTATAAACCGCGCTTCACGGGGCAGGCTGTGTGGCGCTACAACTTCCCGCGCCATCCATCCGTTGACCATTTGGTCAGTTATGTCGGCGCTGAAGGAAACGCGGGCCTCGTTCCGCTCGCCGGCAACCTGATGTACATGTTCTCCACTTCCTATGAGCCGCACAATCCGAGGCATGAACCAGAGCAGCTTTGCCAATTGATGCGTGATCGACTGAAGAATATCGGTGGCCTGATCGGCGAGCTGCGTGAACAAATCACCGACAACAGTCAGGTGGTTTATAAACCCATGGAAGTTCTGTTTGTCGATGAGCCTTGGTTCAAGGGGCGTGTTCTGTTGATCGGCGATGCGGCCCATGCGACTACTCCGCATTTGGGGCAGGGCGCAGGTATGGCCATTGAGGATGCTCTGGTGCTTAGCCTGGAGCTATCAGGTAGCGGCTCTCTGGATACTCGCCTCAAACGCTTCATGGAACGACGTTATGAGCGATGCAAGTTCATCAGCGAGAGTTCCATTCTGGCTGGCGAGAAGGAGATGGAGCGTGATGCCAGCTTCGATCGCATAGGGCTGACCAAAGCGATGCTGGCTCGTTGCGCACAACCTATCTGATTTTGAGGCCGGCCCTCCGGCCTGTTTTTCCTGTGCTCCTATGTCTATACCGGGTTTTATCCGCAGGGGCGTCCTGTTTATGAGGTAAGTGATCCATGATCAACGTCAAGGTCGCGCGCAAACATCTGGAAGCTGAAGGGGTCTTTAGCTTCGAACTCACCCGTGCCGATGGCGACCGGTTACCGTTATTCAGTGCCGGCTCTCATATCGATGTACATCTTCCAGGAGGGCAGGTACGTCAATACTCACTCTGCAATCATCCAGATGAGCAGCATCGCTACCAAATCGCGGTATTGCTCGCTCCGTCTTCTCGAGGCGGTTCGAGGGCGATGCACGAACAGGTGAATGCCGGTGACACCTTATGCATCAGTGAACCCCGTAACCTGTTTGCGCTGGTGTCCGGTGCCCGCCGTTCATTGCTGTTCGCCGGTGGAATAGGTATCACGCCGATCCTGTGTATGGCAGAACGGCTGGCTGCTGTCGGGGCTGAGTTCGAAATGCATTACAGCAGTCGCTCGCAAGTGAATGCTGCGTTCTGCGAACGGATTCAGACGTCCTCATTTTTCCGCCAGACAGTCTTCCACTTCGGTGACTCCCAGGATGATCAACGGCTCCGGGCGGCGGACGTCCTGAGGGGTTACGCAGAAGGCGATCACCTGTATGTCTGCGGACCTGCAGGGTTCATGGATTATGTGGAGGACGAGGCCCGCAAGGCGGGCTGGCCTGAGGGGAGCCTGCATCGTGAGTATTTCGCAGTCGAATCACAAGGCCAGGAGGATGACGCGGTGTTCGAGGTTCAACTAGCCAGTGATGGACGTTGCTTCCAGGTGCCGGCGAACCGCAGCGTTGCGCAAGTGTTGCTGGATGCAGGACTCGATCTGCCGTTGTCTTGCGAACAGGGTATTTGCGGCACTTGCCTGACCCGTGTGCTGGAGGGAGTGCCGGATCACCGTGATCTGTTTCTCACGCCTGAGGAGCAGGCTCGCAATGACCAGTTCACACCGTGCTGCTCCCGTTCACGCAGCCCGCGCCTGGTGCTTGAGCTCTGATTAGAGTAGGCGGTGATAATTCCGATCGGCCCATGTCTGTGCATTGCGGTGGGAGATGCCTGGCATCTTCATTCGCGATTGGCGAGGCCACAGCCGGTCGTGGCAGCTTAGATATCAATCGTTATTCCAAGGTACATCTTTGTTACAGCATCTGACATTTCTTTGCCATGAATCTGAGCTTGAAGAGGGCTACTCTCACGGTTTCGATCCTTGGCGTGACGGCCGTGACACGGTGCTCGCTCTGCGTTGGCAAGGGCAGGTGAGGGTTTACCGGAATCTTTGTCCGCACCTGAACGTGACCATGCAGTACCGCAAGGATCGTTTCATGTCCGGCGATGGCCAACACATCGTGTGCTTTGCCCATGGTGCCCTGTTTCGGCCCGATAATGGCTCCTGTGTGCTGGGCCCCTGCCTCGGACAGTCGCTACAGGCGCTGCCGGCATGGATCGATGAGCGTGGAGGAATGTGGTTGTCAGGCATCAATCCGGCAACGGTAAGTGGAGCTACATCATGCGGTTCCATGGCCTCGATCTGAATTTACTGGTGGTGCTAGATGCGTTATACGTCGAGCAACACGTAACCCGAGCCGCCACGCGGCTGTGCCTGACGCAATCCGCGGTCAGCGCCGCATTGGGACGATTGCGCGAACATTTCGATGATCCGATGTTCGCGTCGGTGGGTGGGCGTATGTTGCCGACCGCTCTGATGCAGTGTCTGTACCCGCGTATTCACCAAGTCCTCGATGGTGCTCGCTGTATCACATTCGCCAATGCAGTGTTCGAGCCGCAGGACTCGCAGCGACGCTTTCGCATCATGGCCTCTGACTATGTCATCGCGGTGGTGATGCCAGCACTCAAGCGCCAGCTTGCCAGGGGCGCGCCAAACCTGGGGCTGCAATTGCTGACGCTGATTCCCCAGCGGGATATTGATCCCGGCCGCCTTGTAGAGGAGGCACTTGAACAACTGCATTGCGATCTGGTGATCCTGCCTCGTGCCCATCGTTCTGATCGTCATCCCGAGCAGGCACTGTTCGAGGATGGTTTCAGTGTCATCGCCTGTCGTGACAACCAGAATCTTGCTGGTGGCCTTACCTTGGAGCGTTATCTGGCTAGCCCTCATGTAGTGCGCGAGACCGGCATAAACTCCCACGGCAGCATGGAGGCCGAATTTCTAAGCAGTCAGGGACTCGAGCGTCACGTGGCGGTGGCGGTGGAACAGTTTGGATTGATTCCTGAGTTCATTGTCGGTGGGCCCTGTCTGGCGACCTTGCACAGCCGATTGGCTTCACACTATTCGCAACGCTTTGCGCTGCAGATATTCGAACCTCCGTTAGCCTTTCCGCCAACTTTACAGGTGGTCCAGTGGCACGCTTATCAGGACCGTGACCCTGCATTGATCTGGTTGCGTGAACAATTGATCAAGTCGGTCTTCTAGGCGGTGGAATTATCAATTTCCGTCATGGGGTGGCACCAGTATCTTTCACTTCCGTGGGGTAAGTGGGGGCGGTAGCTTGAGCCAAAATATCAAGAGGTCAGACCGTGATGTCCCGACTCCATATTCACTGCAAAATGCTTTTCACCGGCCTTGAAAATACTGCCCGCCAGGATCAGGCCCTGATGATCGAGGACGGCCTGTTCACCTATGTCGGTTCTCGTGAAGAGGCGCCGCAACCGCTGCCCGGAGAGACGCTGGTCGATACCGGTGATCACTTCGTCATGCCCGGGCTAGTCGATGTGCATACTCACTTGGTTTTCGGCAACGCCAAGAGCGAAGAGGACATCGACCTGCATGTATCGCCAGAGTTTCGTGCTCTGCGTGGCCTGTTCTTCACTCAGCATGTATTGGCGGCCGGTTACACCTCGGTGATGGTGCCGGGGGATGCCGGCCAGTGCAGTATCTCGGTGCGCAACGCAATAAATGCAGGCATGTTCAAAGGTCCACGCATTGCTGCCAGCAGTAATGTAATCGCCAATCGACAGAGTTTGAACGACTGGTTTCCCAGTTGGGTCGGCACGCCTGAGTACTTCTCCGGGCGCCTGTGTGCCACCCGTGATGAGCAGATAGCTGAAATCCGTCGTCAGGCGAAGGACGGGGTAGACGTGATGAAGATCGCCATGGACGGTCCGCACATGCGACCCAATGGCGAGCATATTGCCGCCTTCACTCAAGATGAAACCCGCGTCATGGTTGAGGAGATACATCGTCTTGGAAAAAAGGTCGCCGTACACGCCTATGGCCGCGAAGCTGTTCTTTATGCCGCGAAAGCTGGAGTAGACGTTATCTTCCATGCGTTCTTCCTGGACGACGCCTGCATCGAGGCGATGCTGGAATCAGGTAGTCACCTGGCTCCCACTTTCACCATGCTGGCAAACAATGTGGAGTTCGCCGAGGAGTACGAGGCGTCTACTCGAAGTGGTTATGCCGCCATGCAGCGACGGGTGATTGAGGCCGGTTGCCGCAACCTGCGTCGCGCCCGGGAAGCTGGTGTTCCCTTCATGACGGGTAGCGACAGCGGGTTCGCAATTACGCCTTACGGAGAATGGCATGCACGAGAAATTGAGATTCTCGTCGACTGGTTGGGTTTCACCCCGGCCGAAGCCCTGCGTGCAGCGACTTCTGTCTCGGCCCGAATGATGCCGGCACCGCAGCGTGTCGGTGCCATCGAAGTAGGCCGCCGCGCCGACTTTATCCGGGTGGATGGTTCACCGCTGCAGGATGTCTCGATCCTCCAGAAACGTGAACATATTTGCGGCGTCTATCTCGGCGGCGAGCGAGTTGAGCCACAGGTGCCGGGCTATGACCCATACAGAGTTTCCGACTTCAATACCGTGAAATGGGCCGAACTCCATACTCGGCAGCGGGCCATCAATATGGGTAAACGTCCGGCACAGTGAGGGGCTACAAATGGATCGACTGACGCTTGAAATGGCATCGCGCATAGTAGATGTCGCATTGGCTGAAGGTGAGCGGCTCGGGCTGCAACCTTTATGTGTCGCGGTATTGGATCAAGGTGGACACCTGCTGGCTGTGAAACGTGACCATCGCGCCAGTCTCCTGCGTCCGCAGATCGCCGTGGGCAAGGCTGCCTCGGTGCTCGGCATGGGTTTTGGTGGTCGTGAACTGGCCAAGCGGGCTGCGGCGATGCCTGCTTTCTTCAATGCCCTGAGTGATCTGGCTGGAGGCAACATGGTCCCTGTTCCTGGCGGTGTGCTGTTGCGCAATAGGGCAGGGGAAGTGCTTGGCGCCATTGGTATCAGTGGTGATACCTCCGACAACGACGAGCTTTGCGCGCTGGTTGGCGTCGCGGACACAGGACTGATTCCAGACACTGGTTAGTCCTGATCAATAACTACTCTCGAAGATAAAAAGGACAAAAACATGAACCATGAACAAGTGATTCTAGAAGTACTCGATGCTGAAGACCGTCGCCGATTCGCCTTGATCAACGAGGATTACGCAGCGGTCGAACAACACCTCGCTGACGATCTGGTGTATGTGCATACCTCTGGTCTAGTGCATGACAAGGTCCAGTACCTGGCCAATGCGAAGAATGTTGTCCGGTATCTGGGCATTGAGCGCGACCAGCTGCAGGTAAGGGTCTATGGCGACATCGCAGTGATGACCGGTTTTCAAGTCAGTACCTTGCAAAGGCGTAGCGAGGAGAAGTCTGTGAAGGCGGAGGGGTTCGTCACCCAGGTCTGGATCCGGGGGGCGCAAGGCTGGAGTATGTCCTCCTTTCATGGCAGCCGCTTGGCCAACTGAGCACTGGATCTACCCAGCGTCCACAAAAAGAACAATGATGAGCGAGATCCAATGAGTACATTACATGTCGGTGGTAGTGACGATGATCTGATTATAAAGCCCAACTATCCGCGCAATTGCTGGTGGGTCGCCACCACCTCGGACAAGGTCGGACGCGAGCCCTTGTCGTTGCTCATGTTGGAAATGCATCTGGTGTTCTATCGCAAAGAAGATGGATCAGTCGTGGCGCTGGACGACCGCTGCCCCCATCGCTGGGCTCCTTTGTCTTTAGGCAAGGTTGTCGGCGACGACATTCAGTGTGGTTATCATGGTTTTACCTTCAACACCGAGGGAACCTGTGTGCGTATTCCGTCACAGCCGCAGATTCCTGGTCGTTGCCGGGTCCGCTCTTATCCGGTGGTGGAGCAAGCCCCACTGATATGGGTTTGGATGGGGGATCCGGAACTAGTCGCGTCCGGCCCGCCTGTTGAGGCCAGTTGGCCGTCCGACAAGGAGTTCTCATGCTGGAGCGGAGAAACTCTGGCCGAGGGTAACTACATGCTGCTCAAGGAAAATGTACTGGACCTCACGCACTTCGGCTATGTGCACGCGACTACTTTCAAAATACTCGATTGGATTAACCCGCCTACTGTTACAACGACAGAGGACCGAGTGACCTTCCGCCAGGAGTTCTTGAATTGTAGCTTGCCGCCGATGTTCGCTGAGGCAACCGGCATAGGGATGCTTAAAAAGGTCAATCGCTACAACTACGGCTCCTATATTTCTCCTGCTTTGAACGTGGCCGCCCTGGAAATCGAAGACCCCGATCCTGAACCGGGCAAGCGGGCGAACTTCACTTTCCGGATTATGCACATCACTACACCGGAGACGCCCACCCGGTTTCGTTACCTGTGGTTCGGTGGGTTCGATATTCCGCAAATGTCTGCCGAAACACTGAACATGTGTAGAAACATTACCGAGATAGGATTCGCTGAGGACAAGGCCATCATCGAGGCCGTGCATCGTCGAATCATGGAAGATCCGCGGCATCTCGATTATCCGGAAATCATCGTACAAACAGACCAGGCGGCGATCCAGGCTCGGCGGAAACTAAAGGCACTGCTGGAAAAGGAGAAGTAAGTTCGCAGGGCTATGATCCAAAAAACAGGATAGTAAGTGCGTTACTTTTGGGGTGGGTGGCTCAGCCGTAATGGTCGACCCCTGGCCGCAGTTTGAACGCATCTTGAAAGTATTGGGCCAGGGGTAATCGGTACATCTACTTGCCGGTTATCCCTGTCAGCGCCAGCCTAATACTTTGATCGTTCGTCCGTTGAATGGTGGAGCTCAAAGAAATTCCTTACGAATATCGATACTCGACCGTTCGCCTATATTCCGGTAGTTCTCCGTGAGCCACGCTTCGGCCTCGCGTCGTCCGTTATCGCGCAGTCCGCAAAGGAATTTCCAGTCCGCGTTGTACTTGCTGGATACGCTGAGCGCACACATCACCGCGTCGGACTTAATGGAGTGGATCAACATTTCCTTCATGTCTTCGCGATCGACCTTGCCCTGCTGAATGAGATCGGTGACAAAGGCGATGGTGCGCATCTCACGCATCAGCGACGAGTTGAAGCTGATTTCACTGATGCGATTGAGGATATCGGCAGCTGTAATAGGCACGCCCGGGCGGACGAGCGGGTTGATGTGGACGATCACCACATCGCGCGTATCGCAGTGGTAGATCAACGGAAAAATGGCCGGGTTACCCATGTAGCCACCATCCCAGTAGTGCTGCCCGTCGATTGTGATCGCCTGGAACAATGTCGGCACACAGGCCGAAGCGAGCACCGCTTCGGCGCAGATGTCCTCACCCGTGAAAACGCGTATTTTCCCCGTCTCGACATTGGTTGCGCATAGATAGAGGTGGAACGGGCATAGGCTTCGCAAGGCTGCGAAATCTACTTGTTTATCCAGCACATCTCGCAATGGACTCAAGTTGCGACTATTGAACTGATAAGGCGAGAATACTCGAAGCGCCATATCCGCGAACGTATACATGGGTGAATAGTCCAGACCGAAGCTGTGCGTCCCTTTCAGCCATGGCATCCAGCGCAACGGGTTATAGCGTTCGGCGGACTGCGCCACGGCGTACCAGAAATCGTGCAGCGCCTCGCGCGCACCGGCCTCGCCACCTTGCAGCATACCAAAGGCCAATACAGCGGCATTCATCGCGCCGGCACTGGTCGCACTTACCCCTTCAATGGTAAGCCTGCCGTCTTCAAGCAATCGATCAAGCACACCCCAGGTGAATGCACCATGCATTCCGCCGCCCTGTAAAGCTAGCGTGATCGGCTTTCGCTCATCGCTGGCCCAAGGCTTATCGTTCTGCATGGTCATTCTTGATCTCCTCGTCGGTGCTGAGCCGAATCGGGAACTTGTTACGGTGCTTCCTCTCGTCGTTCGCTCGCCGACGATTCACTGATACTCCATTCAGCGCACTGGGTTATCGACCGTTCACCCTCCGCTTGATGACCATGCATCGAGCAGCGCCTTGGCTTGTAGCAAATCAACGCTGTCGAAGCCTTCGGTGAAAAAGCTGTAAATGGCTGCAAGCATTTGCCGGGCTGCCTCTTTGTCTTGTGCCGCCCAAAGCCGAGCAAGGCTCACTGTCGCTCGTAGCTCGAGTGACTTTGCCCCTTGTTGGCGAGCGATCGAGATCGCCCGTTGAAAGCAGGTTTGCGCTTCACGTCGCATGGGAGAATCCTGTCCGCCTTCGTCCAGACATTGAAGGATAAGAGCCCCTTTGAGCCGGTACAGTTCTGCTTCGTAAAAGTGCTCATCTGTTCGACTCACCGTAGACAGAGCCTCGGTCACGGCATCCAATCCTGCCTGCGGTTGCCCGACGCGCTCATGCGCTACGGCCAACAGAGCCAAAAAATAAGAGCATCCAAGCTCGGCTCCGGCAGCTTGGTAAGTCGCGATACCATTAGTTAACTGAGCGATGCCCTCGTCAACGTATCCTTGCTCAGCGCGAGCCCAGCCTTGAAGAATATTCCCCCATGCTAAATAAAACGGAAATCCTCGTTCGAGTGAAAGATTGATGGCGGCATCTGCACACTCTTCGGCGAGTTGTACGTCGTGCCGAAACTGTCCCAGTATCGACGTAGCAGACAGGGTGAAGGCCAAGGTAAATGGGTGCGAGATTTTCTTGTCCAGAGCAAGAATATCCTGGCTGCGCTTGCTTGCCTGATCTGGGAAACCCAAGAACCAAAGACTCCAGGACGAAAATGTCAGGGCGTAGCCCGGATCCATACCGTACATAATGGCATGCGGGCGATGACGGTCTGGGATGTAGAGGGCACGCGCTCGCTCCTGATGTTCAAGGGCATTGCGCAGATCACCCTGGAAAAACAATGTCGCACCCAATGCAGCATGTGCATCCACAAGCAAGTCCGGATCCTGTGTAGATTGCGCAACAGTGAGCAGTCGTTCACCCAGTTCGCATGCAGTTGAGTATTGCGCACGCAACTGGTAGTAAGTCCGCAGCCCCAGCAACACAGGGAAAAGCGAGTCGTCGCCTACTTGCTCGCATAGCGCCAGTGCACGGGTGTAGGTGGCCGCCACCTCGGGCGCACCATAGCCTCGCACGGCCATCAAGGCCGGCCCCAAGGAGAGTAGTAATGTCAGTTCCTGATGAGTACGTGCGGGCGTGTCGGGTAAGTGCTTGAGCAATTCCAGCGCCGCCTCGAGATGACTCATCGCATCGAGTTGGGCGGAATTTTCGAGTGCCTGTTGCCCCGTACGTTGCAGGTATTCCACAGCCTTCGGGATATTGCCGCTCAGTCGGTAGTGGTGCGCCAGTTCGCTGCAGTAGTCCGAAATACGGGTAGGAAACAGGGCTTCGATGGCCTGCGCCGTGCGTTCGTGCAGTGCGCTACGCCGCTCTGTAAGTAGCGAGTGGCCCGCGACCTCCTGGGTCAGTGCATGCTTAAACGAATACTCCACCTCCGGAAACGCGGGCCGCTGGTAAATGAACTCTGCAGCCTCCAGTCGGGCCAGCAGATCGCGCAAATCATCGTCCATCTGAGCAACCCGTCCATCGCAGATGCACTGAATCAGACTGAACGGAAACTCTTTGCCGATAACGGCGAGGGTCTGTAGCAATTCCTTCTCCGCAACGGGTAGCCGGTCAATACGGGCGGCGAGCACACCCTGCACGGTGGTAGGAATATGCAGCACAGCCGGAGTTCTCTCGATCCGGTAATTACCGGGTTCACCGAGCAGAAATTTTTCCTCGACAAGCGTTTGAATCACCTCTTCCATGAAGAAAGGGTTGCCATCAGTCTTTTCCAGGATGAGCTGTTTGAGAGGGGCAAGGGTGGGGTCATTTGCAAGCAGGGCCGTAAGCAGCCCCTGTGCTTCAGACGGGCCCAGCGGTTCGAGTCGCAGTTGGCTGCAATGACCTGCCGTCCAAGCAGGCAGATACTCCGGCCGGTAGTTCACGAGGAGCAAGATTGGGGTGCTCACCAATCGTTCGATGAAATACGCGAGGAATGCTTCCGTCTCGCAGTCCAGCCATTGCAAATCTTCGAACAGTAGTTCGATTGGTTGATTGAGGCTCTCGCGTGTCAGAAGTCGAGTGATCGCGTCGAATGTGCGTTCGCGTCGAATCTGTGGAGCCATCTCCGTAAGCGCCGAACTGCGTTCTCCAATACCTAATAGATAAAGCAGGTAGGGAACGAGATCCTCGAAACTGCGATCGAGCGCCAGGGTCTTTCCGATAACCTTTTCTCGGCACCGTCGCTCATCATCCTGGGCTGTGATCTGAAAATAGTTGTTCAGAAGCTCGATGAGTGGAAAGTAGGCAAAGGCCTTGCCGTGCGAGACCGAGAACGTCTCCAGCACCAGACAGTCGTGCCGCGAGCGTTCCTTGAACTCGTGGAATAGCCGCGACTTCCCAACCCCGGCCTCACCGACCACCGCAACGAGTTGCCCGTGGCCGGATTTAGATATCTCGTGTGTCCGGTGTAGGTGGTCGAGTTCGAATTGGCGGCCGACGAACGTGGCCAGCCCACGATGTGCCGCCACCTGCAAGCGCGTGCGCAGCGCGCCGAGACCCTGCACTTCGTACACGACGAGCGGTTCGGGAATACCTTTGATCTGAGTTGCCCCTAGAGCCTTGAATTCGAAATAACCCTCAGCCAGTTTGTAAGTGGGCTCGCTCACGAGGATCGACGAGGGGGCGGCGATTCCTTCCATTCGGGATGCAATATGGATCGTATTACCCACCGGATCATAATCCGTGTGTAAATTGTCCATGCGTATCGAACGCACCACGACCTCTCCGGTATGGATGCCGACGCGGATTTGTAGTGGAATCCCTTTCTCCAGACGAATGCGATCGCCATGTCTATGTATCGCCTGCTGCATACGCAGTGCCGCATAGAGCGCCCGCTGCGGATGATCCTCATGTGCGATGGGTGCTCCGAATAGAGCGAGTATTCCATCACCCAACGTTTTGGCTACGTAGCCTTCGTAATGGTGGACGGCTTCCATCATCAACGCGATAACGGGCTCTATCAGGCGCTGGGCCTCTTCCGGATCGAGATCGTGGATCAAGGCCATGGAGCCAGCCATGTCGGCAAACAGTGCCGTGACGGTCTTACGTTCACCGGCGGGATCGCCCCGCGCTTCCATGGCCGCCTGTTCAGCGCGGATGCGCTCCGCAAGGTGGTGGGGCGTGTATTGAATCGGCGCTGGAGAAGATCCTGAAACAGGAATGGGGTTCGCTAATGGCGCAGCAGGCGCCTCAGTCAGCGGTGCGCCGCACTCACTGCAGAATTTAGCGTAAAGGCTGGCCTTATGACCACAGCGCCGACAGTGGCGAGACAGACTGGCGCTGCACGCTTCACAGACGCTGGCCCCAGAGGGATTCTCGAATCCGCAGTTTGCGCAGCGCATACGATCTCTTCTCTTTTGCGGCGTTCAAGAAGACCAGTCAAAAGACGGGGGAAGCGTGACATCGATCTGGCGAAAGACAAACTGAAGTCATTGGGCCGGTACGTCCGGGCAGTCTTTTAACCTTCCATATTAAAGATACGTTTGTATCGTTGTATCGAGAAGTAAAATTCGCTTACTGGAAGACAACTGGTGCGACTGATGGTGGGTAGGTTGGTCTGATCACGCAGCGGATGATCTACGAGCCTGTTCCTCTATTTCTCAGGGTATAAGGAACCCGAAATTCCTTCTGCGCAAAATCGAGCCAATTTATGGTCGTCGGGGAGTGTAGCGCCGCTTGTGGCAGGCGCTGGTGGGCAAACAACTTTCAAGTCAAGGTCGGTGAGAAAAAATCATCAAATAAATTTCCGCCAATTCATTAATCCCACAGCTTTAATAAGTTTGATGCATGCGTTTAGATCATTAATCTATGACCCGATGGGGCTTGGCCAACGATCAGCATGGGCCTGCGTGGGCATCATTTTTACTCAAACATCTATCGTTTCCGCCAGATCCGCCATCAGCCACTGGCGAAAGCGGTTGACGCTCTGCCTGTTAGGAGCCCGGCCTTGGGGTTCGAGCAGGCAGAACTGAGCATCGGTGCGCAATGTGGTTTGCGTCGGCCGAACGAGGTTGCCAGTCTGCAGATGGTTGCTTAGCAGGCTCGACCAGGCCAAGGCGATACCCTGGCCAGCCAGCGCCGATTGGATCAGCATCGAGTAGCTGTTGATATTGATGCGACGCCGGGGTTCCGGGGCCTGATAGCCCAGACGCTGGAACCATTCCTTCCAGCCGATCCAGTCTCGATGCTGATCCTCAAGCCATAACCAGGTGCATGCACCGAGCTGCTCCAGCGTTTGAATCTCGGGGTGCTGCGCCAGATAGGCAGGGCTGCATATCGGGAAAATCTCTTCATTGAACAACGGAGTGACTTTCATGTTTTTCGGCGGGGTGCTGCAGTAATAAAGCGCCAGATCACAATCCAGTCGGGAAAAATCGCTGACTTGATCGGTTGCGATGATGCGCAGATCAATCTCCTCATTCTGGCGCTGGAACTCCGAGACAAGAGGGAGCAGCCACAACGATGCCATCGCCGTGCTGGTGACGACAGTGACCTGTTGTGCTCCTCGCCAATGGCGGATTTCAGCCGTGGCATGGGCGATTTGTTGCAACGTGTCGCGAACGCTTTCGTAGTACTGACTGCCAGTGGCGGTGAGGTTGATTTCACGGGTTGTGCGGACGAAAAGCGCTGTGCCCAGATAGTCTTCGAGTACGCGTATCTGGCGGCTGATTGCGCCTTGAGTGACGTTCAGTTCGCGAGCCGCCACGGTGAAGCTTAAATGGCGAGCTGCGGCCTCGAACGCCACCAGGCTATTGAGGGGCGGCAAGGGTTGCAGTTTCATCAGGTTGGGTCACTGTCTTATAAGCGTTATGTAGCGCACAGATATTGTGCAGAAGCCAGTGTGCAGTGACTACCTATTCGTGATGCTAGGCTAAAGATCGATGACAAGATCGGAAGTGGGCTTGCTGCAGCAAAGCAAACGCAAGCCCTTGTCGACTTCGCGTTGCCTGATACCACCGTTGTGGTTCATGTCTACCGTCCCCTTCAGCAGCGCTGTCTTGCAGGTGCCACAAACTCCTTGGCTACAGGAGGATGGCACGATCGCGCCGGCTTTTTTTGCAGCGGCCAGTACTGTCTGATTGCCCGGCATGCTGAACGTTTTTCCTGATCGTGACAGCGTTACCGTGAACACTTCCTGCTGAACTAGCGAAGAGGTTGGTTCGATCAACTTTTCCTCATTCAGTGCAGCAATGTCAAAGCTTTCCTGGTGATAGTGGCTGAAATCGAACGCCGCTTCCCTGAGCACTGATTTGACTGCCTCCATGTAACCCTGAGGCCCACAGGTAAAGATTTCGCGTTCCTGGAAGTCTGGCACTTGCTGTTTTAACAAGGGCAAATCGAGTCGACCTATCGGTTGCCCCCATTGGGTGGTACCACCGAGTCCTTCGCAAATACTGATGACGCGCAGCCCCGGCATATCGACCTGCATACGCGTCAACTCCTCGTGGAAGATGATGTCTGCGGGCGTACGGGCACTGTGCACAAAAACAATGTCGAGGATCCCTGCCATGTCGGAGGCGGCGCGGGTCATCGATATCAAAGGTGTCACGCCAGAACCTGCAGATAGGTACAACAGTTTTTCCGCAGGATGGCCAACCGGTGTAAAGCTGCCCGCGGGACCGGAAGCCCGTAGGCAGCCTCCCGGTTTGAGATTGTCGTGCAACCAGTTTGACACTGCTCCACCAGGCACACGCTTGACGGTAATTGAAAAAGCGAAAGGACGAGTCGGAGAGGATGACAAGGTATAACACCGAGCTACGACCTGCTCCCCAATGACCGGCGAGATGGTGATGAATTGACCGGGCTCGAAACTCAAGGCGCTAAAGTCCGCACACTGGAAGATAAACGTCTTTACGTCATGGGTTTCTTGTCGCACTGCGCAGCATTGCAACGTTTTCTGTTCGCCGCTGTTCCATTGCGAGCCAAATGCGCCCCAGGTTGCTGGATCGGTAAACCGGCTAGCCGCATTGGCGTTTTCAGGGGGCGTTAAACTTTCGTAAGTCGTCATGTTCATTCCTCACACGCCATGGGCGGCCAGACGAGCCGCGTACCAGCGAGAGAACTGGTCGACATAGGATTCGGTGAACTCTGAGAACGGCCCGGGGGTGTAAGCTGGGTCTTGGGTTCCGCTATGGGTAATTCCGACGAGGCTGGCGTCCTGGAGGTTTGTCGCAGCCCAAACTTCAGTCAGTTTATCCAGCTGGTAGTCAACGCCCTCGATGGCGTCCGCGTGTACGAGCCACTTGGTCCGCACCAGTGTTTTATCTGGAGCCAGCGGGATGATGTAGGAGACGACGGCGTGGTCACTCATGATGTGAGTCCACGAGTTGTGCGTCCATAGATGCATGTCGCCCAAGTCGCGACGGGTGAGGTCTCCAAACAGTCGGGTGCATGCGACACGGGTATCGAGGGTCTGTGATTCGCCGTTGCCTGCAATGACCAATCGCTGGGATCGGAACTGAGTTGCCGTTTCTTCGCCCAAGTATTCGATGGTGTCGCAGATATAACCTTCGCTCTCCCAGTTACTCTTGGTGTTCGCATTGCGCTGGCGATATTCCTCCAGTGCCTGAAGTGAATCCTCACCGAGCCCATCTGTGCAAAATCCGAAATCTTCGGGCAAGAAGGAAGCTGTCAGTTCTGGATGGGTAGCGGCACAGTGGTAGCACTCGCGATTATTCTCCATCACCAACTTCCAGTTACCGTTCTCGATGATCTCCGATTCGTAAGCGATCTTTGAACGGGTGATGTCGTATTGAGCGAAACGCGGCGTCATGGTCTGGTCAAGGTATGAGATGTCTTCTGGGGGCTCGTTGCCCAAGCAGACGAAGACATGTGTGCCAATGACTCGAGTATGAACAGGGATCAGACTTTTGCACTTGGGGTCAAAACTCTGGCCCATGTGCGCCGCATGTTTCAGGTTTCCATCCAGATCATAGCTCCATTGATGGTAGGGACAGACCAGCATGCCCACCGTAGATTTACCTGCCTGTTTCAAACGGGCCCCACGGTGACGGCAGACATTACGGAACGCCTGCACATGTTCGTCATCATCGCGTACCAATATGATGGAAGACTTTCCAATATCAATAGTGGAAACATCACCGGGTTCGGGTATATCACCCGTGACACCGACTAAAATCCAATGTTTGGTGAAGAAAATATCAACGTCGGTTTCAAAAATATCCTGACGACCAAACAAACCACCAGGCATGCCATGTCCTGGCGCGCGGTCGGCTAGAAGTTCGCAATGGGTTTTGACGGTATTTATAGTCATTATCGATTTCGCTCAAACGTATAGTCGTAAGTGGCGGCAGATACAGTATCAAAACGGAGATTTACTCCGTCAATGCGCTTTATTCTCATATGCTCATAACTCTGCGTTATGCGAAAATTCAGTATTGTAAAACTAATTATTAATAGTTTGAGTAACAGTCATCTCGCAGCCAGTCGACCAGAGTATGCGTTATCGAACCAGGTTCTCGACCGGTTGGGACGACGACGTAATAAGCATCTTTTGATTTGACGGTGTACGGCGTTATTCTGACTAATTCACCACTGTGGAGCATATGGGCGACCAATCGACTCCATCCGAGTGCAATACCATAGCCTTGAACAGCGGCCTGGATCGCATCGTTGTAAGAGCTGCAACGTAGCGCATAGTTGAGTTTTGGACGCAGATCGCCAAGTTCTCTACACCAGCTATTCCAGGTCATCCATCCTTCAAGGGTTGCATCCGAGTCAATCAGCGCTGCGTCCAGAAAATCATTGATCGATGCAGGTGCCTGGTGTGCTGCTAGCCAAGAGGGCGAGCACACTGGAAATACCTCTTCATCGAACAAGAAGATTGAACTTCCGTCGTCCCATTTCCCATTGCCGAAACGGATCGCCAGATCGACGTCATCTCGATACGAACCCGGGGATAGCAGTTGCGTAATTAATCGCAACTTAAGCTTCGGTTGAATGGTGCGAAGCGGAGTCAATCTGGGGAGCACTCTCAGATGAGAAAACGCCTCCGTACATGCAATAGCTATTTCCTGTTCGCCGATCCCCTCGGATATTTTGTCGAACACACTTGCCATTCGGTGAATGGATTCCGTGACGACTGAGTGAAGGATATAGCCCTCGTGGGTTAATTTAATTGCACGATGAAGTCGATGAAAAAGCCTGGTCTCTAACGTATCTTCCAATAACTTTATTTGTTTGCTGACGGCCGCCTGAGTCACGCCCAATTCCTGAGCTGCCAGGGTAAAGCTGGCAAGCCGTGCCACGGCTTCGAATTCCAGCAAAGCTGTCATGGACGGTATCAGCCGCCGATAGCCTTTGACTTTTTTATCGATTTCGCTGGGTTGCATAGGTGCGTTCCAAAGCTGATGTCTGATGAATCAAGCCACCGATGACTCTTTAGCCGATTCAGAGGGAACAGGGTGCGATAGGTTATGTCCGAGAAGTGCTCGATACAGTTCACCATCTCCCAATACACCTAAAACAGTATTAGCCTCATCCTGCACGATCAGTGGATGGCCGGTTTCATAGCGAATCTGAAGTGCGTCTCGCATGCTGGTGTTCGGGGGCACCAAAGTAATCTGCCGATGCAGGGTCTCGATTCGCTTGGCGGGATTCCATGATTGGGCTTGCGCGGCCGTGGCTCCCCGTCTCATGCTGGTCAAATGACGGGATCGATTCACGACCATCCAAAGGTTTTGAACCGTATCCAGGCAATATTCTTCGCGGGCGAAAACGCATTGATCCAATGTGGTCATCAAGCTTTTCGCACACAGCACATTCAGCGGGTTGGTGTGGGCGACGAAGTTTCGAACGTAATCATCGGCGGGATTCAGTACGATCTCTTCGGGCTTGCTGTACTGAATGATTTTGCCGTCTTTCATGATGGCAATGCGCGTGCCCAGCTTCAGTGCTTCGTCCAGGTCATGACTGACGAACACAATGGTCTTGTGCAGTTTGCGCTGCAGATCGAGCAACTCGTCTTGCAGGCCTTGGCGAATCAGCGGATCGAGGGCAGAGAAGGGCTCGTCCATCAGCAGAATATCGGCATCCATCGCCAGTGCACGAGCCAGCCCTACGCGCTGCTGCAT
>Ga0065714_10064472_pt1 | contig 60575 bp, 60 predicted proteins | sample MisRhiReplicate2_FD_59101 | JGI IMG/M metagenome (GOLD analysis project Ga0065714, IMG submission 59101) | Miscanthus rhizosphere microbial communities from Kellogg Biological Station, MSU, sample Rhizosphere Soil Replicate 2: eDNA_1 v2... | ecosystem: Host-associated > Plants > Roots >...
AAATGCTTAGCTATTTAATTAAGATTACATGCCCTGCCAGTCATGGGGATTTAAATTGAAGCCGATCACCCGGCGATCCCTATCGTCTAACACACGCCCGCAGTAGTCACAGCGGTACAGGTGTTCCCATTCGTCCCCCGGTTCGATCAGATCGCCGTCTTCGTCACAGGAATAAAAACCTCCTGTATCTGGCGTATTCTTACAAATGCAGACCCATGCATATTCGTCCTGTTCTTCATGGGTGATGTATTCTCCGGTAACCGGCGTCAGGATCGACGGCTTAGCGCCATTTTTACCCGGCAAACCTTTAAGCAAGGCCAACAGATCTATGGCCTGATGGCATTCGATCTCCGCTTGAGCTAAAAAGTCGCTGAGGAATTTGTTTTGCGTTTTGATGCCCGGATTGCCAAGTACAGGCCTTTGCTGGTCATTCAGCCATATGGCCTCAATGTAGGCAGCGGTTTTCCATGAAAAAGGATTGAAACTCAATTCCGTTATTTTTACCATGTGTCCAATGCGGACCAGTTCAGCTTCGATGCTGTTAACGATCTCTTGCTCTAAATTCCGCAAGTCGTTTTTTAATGCATTTATACCTTTAATTTTTTTCATGATTTTCGTGTTTAGTTTCCAGTTTTTTTAATTTGCTGTAGAGGTCTGCCCAATAGGACTGATAGGCTGCCAGACTTTTCGGGCTGATTGTTCCGGCTTCCTCCATCAGTAAACCCATGTAAATTTTGACCTGACTAATCGCCAGTTCAAGATCAATAACTTCAATGAGACTACCCCGTTTGTCAATAATGAACTGTGGAAATGCACTAGGGATTGTTTCCATTGTTGTAAATTTTAGTGAGCCGGGAAAGTTCGTTGTTGAGGTCTTCGGGTATTTCTGCCGGGAATTCTGCCAGCTGTGCGGGGACAGATTGGCCGTCTCGTATGGCAAAGGCAATGCGTTTGACCCTTGCGCTATTGACTTTCAGGATTTCGATGCGCTTTTTTTTCAGCGTAAAACAGGCATACCACAAGGCATGGGCGTAAGTGCTGCCGATCCCTGCTGCTAAATGCGTTTTATAGGTTTTCCCGTTTTTCTTTTTAACAGCCAGATTGAATATAAATTCATAGCCTATGTTCAGTTCAGACATTACAAATTGAATTATGGGGGATTGCTCCCCCGGTGAAAAATTGGTTAATTCAATGCATTAGCCCCGATCCGGGTAAAGTCCATACACAGATCAAAAGCCGACTGGGAGCGGGCTAGGGCAGTCCCGGACATGATGGATTTAAATTTGGCTTCATCGTCCTTGTAGTTGCGGACATTCTGAAAATATCCCGTTACCGCATTATATGCCCCAAACAGAGTTCCTTTGGTGGTTTGCTCCTGCTGGGTTGGGCTTTCCATCGCATAGGCATACACGTTTTCGATCATATTGTTATAGGTACTACTTAACAATTCATCCTGTCCGCTGCGCAGCTTTACCAGTACTTCCTTATTGGGTACCATGGCCATTTGAATGAGGCGTTTGAGTTCCGGGTCAGAAATCCGTACCCTTGACCAGCGGTTATAAATCGCTTCCAGTTCATCGGTTAGCATATTACTTAAGCCGAGCATTTTGTTCGCCTGCCTGAGTTTGTCGCTGGCACTGCCGGTATGCCTGATCTTAATGCAGTTGGTACTGCTTTTTAATGCAGCATTGAGCGTATTGCGGCAAACGATACGGATTGGAGTAAAAGCAATTTGTATGCTGCCCAGCCCGTCATGGGAAGAAGTGAGGAACAAATAATTTTCAATTAGGTCATCTTTTCCGACCCGTATATAGTCAGGCAGTTTCGCCGTAATAAATATGGTTTCTCCTTTGCCCAACGCACCGGCGGTTTCATATTTGATGCCATCTTTTCCGCCTACGATCCCATCAAAAAATGCAAAGGCATCTACATTTTGCACCACCTCGTAATCCCGGCCAACCTTGTCCCCTAAAACGTCCTCGGTATCGGTGCGGAAAGTAAAAAAGGAATTTTCAGAAATCACCTGCCTACCGCTTGGGAGATTGTGCAGGTTTGGGCGTTTAGCCACCTGAAAATCCAGCCCCGCAAAAGCGATCGCTTCGCTGCTGGTCGGGTAGTGTTCAATAATCTGCCCTAAATTGTGCCACGCTTTTTCCTTAACGCTAAAAAAACTATGCTGTTGTGTATTTTGATTGTAATTGATATCGTGTGCCATGACTATAGTTTGATGAAGGTTGAATAAACAGTTTTTAAAATCTCAGATTCCAGCACCTCGACATTTTCGGTACTGCACAGGGTATAAGTTGCGGTCGATTCCATTTCGTTCGCCGACTCGATCAGCCCCAACGGGCTTTCCACTTCTACCCGGATGGTGATAAACAGGGTATGTTTCATGATTAAAAGTTTTTTGTGAAAAAAAGAAAAGGATATGCCCCCGCTAGGGCAGGGGCAATTTACCTTAGGCCGGAATGGTGATACCTGCCTCAATTTCGGCCAGTTTGCCCACGCACAGCGTTTTCACAAACTCAGCTACCGCCTGAATGATCACCGGATTTTTAGTGGTGAATTCATTTTTTTCATCGTCTGCAATTTTTAGCACACAACCCTGATAGTAATTGCCCCCGGTCTCGTCTGCCTCTTTTTCCAAATCCAGTTTAAAGCCTTCCAGATTATTAATGGTAAACAGCAGCCTGTCCCTCTGCACTTTTTTCACGTGCAAAGCTTCCAGTAACTTGATGGTTTCATCCAGATTCAAAGCAGGCTTGGCAGTTGGTATAACCTCCGCTACACTTCCCACAGGGGCAGCAGCATTTTCCGCTAACTTGTTGACATTCACAAAACCAGATTGATCCGCAGGTGCTTTTTCAGTTGCACTGTTTGCTTTTTCAGATTCCTTGTTAACCGGGTTACCAGCTACAAACTGAGGCCCTTTTTTGTCTGCTACGGCCTGAGTTCCTTTAACCTGACCATTGTTTTTTGTGTTCGTTTCCATTTTTTATGGGATTTAAGTTTTAACCCGCTTACTCCTTTTCGGCGGGAGCCATTTCTGGCTTTTTGTTAAGTCCCTCATCTGATAAAGCAGGCAGAACAGGCAAGGCTTTTGGAAAAAAAATACTACCCGAGCGAAGCGACGGTGTGGAGATTTTTTTTTCAAAACCAGCGGAGCAAAGCGGAGCCGCCTTGACCAGGGCAGCCTGCGTATCAGACCTTCGACTCACAAACAGCCTAATTCATCCCTATTGAACAGGTTTTGTTAAAGCCTGAATGCGATCTATACACCATGCTAGCCTCCCTCACTATTTATCCTTTTCGCTAACTCTACTGCTGCCAGGATCGCACATGACTTGGCGATCCCCATACCCCGGAAACGGCAAAGCCGCTTTAAATCAAAGCCCACCAGGGCGTGCAAGTCATTGCCCGCCTTATCCAGTATGCGCCCGGCCAGCCCGACGGCACTCTCATTGGGCGTACCCGAGCCGATCAGTATGGCCAGCAGTTCGGCATTCTCCAGCGCCTCAGCACCGTAGTCGCATAACTTTTCACGGGGACGCAATTCCGGAGGCCAGTTCTTAATGCCATGGGCCGATTTCAGTTGTTCACGAATCTCCTTCATGCCGACATCCTGCTGATGCTGATAGGCGGCGCTATGAAACAAAGCCGCGAAGGCCTGAATTAAAAATTCGAAATCTTTTTCAAAGACATTTACCCGTGACGTCTTATAGGTCAGGTCCGGCTGCTGATCGCTGCGCGTGATCTGAATATAGTTGCTGTTGTTTTCAGCCAGTTTAAAATCCAAAAAATAGTGTCTTTTAGGCGAGGAAGCAAAGCTTTCACTTGCAATAATGTTTCTGTTCATGGTAATTGCTATTTTTGTTTTAGCCAAAGTTGAACAGGCCTAAACGATTACCCGGTACCAATCGAAATTACCCGGTATAGGTTTCAAATACCCGATTTAACCGGCTACAGCGACTGACAACGCTGTTTTTACCAGATATTAAGATTAAGCTATGGACAATAAATCATCCCTTTGTGAAAACTGTGGCAAACCCTTAGTGGGCCGGTCAGATATGCGATTTTGCAATGACGGCTGTAGAAATACCTATAACCGTGTCAAAAAGAAGGCGGAGCAGGTAGCTGTGCACGAGAACCTCCCCGAAATATTCAGGATCATCAAACGCAACTACGAACTGATCAATATACCCGGCCTGCCGCACGAAAACGATCAATTCATTTTTTATGAGGACATATCCGGATTACTGGCCCAGGGTTTCAACCCCAAGTTTTTCACCAGTATATTCATTGATGAAAATGGAAAAACCTGGCGTAGTATCTTCGATGTAGGATTTCATCTCGAAGAGAAATTTATGGAAATCGGCTGGTTCCCTAAACAAGCAGAGTCCAATGTAAAGATTTAACCTATGGAAGTTTTAGCGCAATACCCGACAAATATTGAAGAATGGCGGCATGAAAAATTTGAAAAGTTTTTAGGATCCACCACTACTAGACATATGAACTATGAGCTTGGACTTTCGTATCCGGACATTAGTGATAGTTCATTTTATTTCAATGCCAAAGTGAGGCTCACGTATACCAATGAATATAACGGAGTCGTGTTTTCAGGGCTGACATCTACAATTTTTAAGCTGCCATTAGAGAGGGAAGGCCTGACCGTAGAATTTTTATTTGACCTGGTGCATAAGGCCACCTATGAATTCGCGAAAATATTTCATGAGCGAAAGCAGAAAACAAACCTTTTAGGTCATAAAATTCCCATTCCGATCTTTGCCGAACTTAGTGATATTTTGCAAGAGAGTGTTGATAAATGGGATGCTCCAGCTAAAGAATTTAAAGAGGAATATGGCGAACGAATATACAGGTTTAAGAACCTACCACAGATCCCTGCACCTAAGATTTACAGCAACGCTGCACATACCCTGGAGCAGTCCATCTCCCACAAATTGTTTACAGGGCAAAATGTAACAGCAGATGAACGGATCACTTTCAAAGATCTGGCCTTATTTTATGAGGCATTGGACAAGCAGTTGGAATATCTGGATTATGCCAGCTTTAACACGGAGGAGGTTCGGGATTTTAAGAATTACATGTTATATGTGTTCAATTTCACCGTTTTTATCACCAATGAGTTAACCATTTATCAGGTCTATCGCATGATTGTAAATGAAGACGTAGTCAAAGAAAATGTCAGCATTTCAAACACCAAATATTTGAAGTATCCTCCGCTGGAAGTGGTAAAAAAGGCTGGGCGATACAATCGGGCAAATACAGACAAAACAACAGTGTTCTATGCTGCTGAAAATATGGATACCGCGTTAAAAGAAATCCGGCCACCGGAAAATAAGCGAGTTACCGTCGGGGTTTGGAAGCCGAAACGCGAACGTACATTTTTAACCTATCCTATCGTTCATAATGAACGAGCGATAAATAACAATCCGGCGGTCTCTGAAGCATTCAACGCCATCCAACAACAAGTATTAACCGGTAAAGATCCTCTTGTAGTGAACTACCTGCATTATTACCTGAAGTTACTTTCAAAAGAATATTCCAAACTGGTCCAGCACCATTATGAATACATCATTTCGGCAACATTCTCTGAGCAGATATTTAAGCGAGACAACGGAAATCCGGATTTTACTTACGACTGTATCATATATCCCAGTGTAGGAAATGATCTCCAAACCCGGAACCTGGCATTCCGTGCCGAGATTGTGGATGAGGAGTTCGTTTTGGATAAGGTAATTGAATTCGAAGTTGCCGAAGCATTTTATGATCGTACTCCTGTTCCGAATAAACCTCCAGAGTCCATATCCCTGGCAAATGTAAAAAACTACCGGGAAACCCGGGACATTTCGCCGACCGGAGAAATCAAATGGACCAACTATATTTTTCAAAAGCCGGCGGAGCGTTAGACTTGACATTTTAGTGAGTTTAGGAAACACTTTCATTACCGCCTATTTCAGGCTGGTCATGTGGCAAGGAAGTATATTGAACCTTGGATATGTGCATTTTTATTCGTCAATTGGCTTCTTTAAATTGTGAACAGAAAATGCACGTTTATCTCGATCTTAATGTTTTCGATAGGGCTGAAAAGCTGGATAGGCTTGAGGTTCCCGAGCGGGCATATTACGATAAACTGGTTAGACTAATTCAGGATAAAAAAGTCCGGACGGCCTATTCCAATGCACATTTGAACGATCTCTTTCGTGGTTATCAAAAAAATCCAGGTTACACTTCAGGCCATTTAAATCACATAAAGAAATTAACCGGTGAGCTTTGTATCTGCCAATATTGGGGTAATGCCAAGGCTACCTGGCATTACAGGGATATTTTTCAATTTTTCCAAGAAAAGCAGCAGGAATGGGATGATGGCCCCGCGGATTTTGATGACTTTGTGAAGGAGTATATTGACTTATCGCCAGAAGTATCCCTGATCTATGAAATGTATAGACGGATTCCGCTGCCGGGAAACTTCAAAGATGGTTACAGTGATCCTTTGTTTGGCGTGATGTTTCCGCTCTCCAAGAACCAGCCAAACTATTATGCGCTTCAGGCTGATATCTATAATTTCCAGTGCAGGCTGAAATCTGATTTCGGATTGTACAAATCCTTCCGCAGTAAATTGCTAAACGGCCTAAACAAACTTAAAAATAACAAAGAGTTCTTAAAGGTGATCAATAAAGACGCACCGGACCTGCCCAAACATTTGGAGATACAAACCATATTCGACATTTATACTCCTGAAAATAAAACCAGTGAAAATGTGTTATACGATAGAGTTTTAGATGCATATTTTAAATTCGATCTCTCAGGATACAAAAGTGACGGGCACTATAACAATATGTTTGATGATGGACTGCATACTTTCTATGCAGCTCATTTTGACTGTTTTATCACAAACGATGATCGTTGTAAATACAAGGCTGAAAAAACTTATGAGCGGCTGAAACTTAAGACACGTGTGATCAAGATCGATCAGATCGATGAAATTTGCAATCTTTGATTACTATGCTTGAAAATTAATCAAATCACAAAATTTTGAGTCAATCAACAAAAGAAACCATGCGGCTATTTCACTACACCTCTTTAAATACGTTTCTGGAATTCATCATGAAGCACAAGACGTTAAGGACCAATAACCTCAATACGATGAATGATCCAAGGGAGGCCGAACGCTGGGCTTTCGGAGGGACTAATGTACCTTACAGTGAACTTTTTCCTGTTTTTTATTCCGAGGACACCCATATTGAATGCCAGTTTCGACTTGGTCAAATGATAAAAGATCGATTTCAGGTGATGTGTTTTTCCGGAGCACAACATAATGGATGGGACAATGAAATGATGTGGGCACATTATGCAGATCGTCAGCGCGGAATTTGCCTGGAGTTCGACGAGCAGGAATTGATCACCGGACTCCTTGAGCAATACCCTGAAACCACATACTACATGCAGAATGTAAACTATTTGAAAAAACAAAAGGATGGCCCTTGGTTGGAGTGGAACCAAGGTGAGGATATGGACTGGAATTTTAAGCAGATCCAGCTTAATCATTATTCACGTCTGATATTTCATAAGTCCCATTTCTGGGAGAAGGAAGATGAAAGACGCTTACTGGTTTTCGGTGATCAGCACGTATATCTCCCGATAGAAAAGGCATTAAAGGCTGTTCACGTCGGAATAGGTTGCCACCACAGTTATATTCATGCCGTGCATCAGATGATTAAAGAAACGGAAGTACGTTTATATGGCATGGTATATCAACATGATCGGTATGAACGGTGGCTGCTAAAGAAAGTAGGAGATCGTTTTAGAAGTTATAGCTGAGATCTTCTTTTCAATGATTTTGAGATTTTTACTGATTCTATCTGACCAGATTAGTCATAGGCCGCTTGATTAAGGCTATTACTTAATCCTAAAATTAAAGACAACCACACCTATCTGAACAGATGGTGCAGCATCTGAAGTCGTTAATTTTGCTGCCATGATAGCAGTCTTGCATTTTTGCCACAATTCCCTATTATTTAAGGTTGTACCTTTCACCCCTGGAGTAGCGTCAAGGACTTTACCGTCTTTACCAACTCTAATTCTTACGGCGATCTTTCCCATTTGTTCACCGTCATCCTGGGGCATAACCAGGTTGGTAAACTTTCGTAATGGGAAAGGCGTTTCGCCAAAGCCCGAATCCTCAATGTTTCCTGCTTCAATTGTGCCGCTTCTGGCAGGAACACTTTCCGAAGCTTCAGCCAATAAGGCGTCTGCTTTGTCATAAACCTGGACTATGAAAGCCGATTTAGGGGCAATGGAGATTTTATATCCATATTTTTCGCCCTGGTAAGTTTTAACCACCAGACCTTTCTCACTCACCCTGGAATCAATTAATTTAGGTTTTAATTGTAGGAGTGACTTATTGAGTTCATCGTATTTTACTTTCTTACAAATCAGAATGATCTCATTTTTATAAGCTTTAACTTTTTTGACCAGTAAGCAGACATCATTATGATTAAATTGAAGCGTTGCTACGCTGTCTACAACTTCAGATTTATCCAATTCCCATCCCTTAATTGAAATTACTTCTTCTGTAAGATCGGCTACCGGGGTATTCACGTACCTGATCAATGTACTTAAACTAGGTGTCTGCGCCTTTGCTATCACAATAATTAAGCAAAAGGCAAGCAGCGAGGTCAATTTTTTCATATACAAATATATACCTCATTAAATTTCATTTAGAAAATATTTTCGCTTTAACTTAAATACAATTAGCAATTAAATTCAGATATTTTAACGCACTGCGCAAATAGGTTGCGCAGTGCTGCATTTATTTTGTTCCAGTTAGTGATCGGGCTAACGACAAATTTTATTTGATATGGAGTCTATAACAGAAAAAGGTGAGAAATATATGTTGGTATCAAATCCTACCGATTTGAGGGAATTAATTGATCGAATTTCAAAACAAGAAACATTTGCTTACCTGTTCAAATTTGCCGAAAGGGAATTCTTTATCACTTTACTTGAATCAATTAACATCAGATACGACGATTTTATAGTCAAATACTATCATTACGATGTAAGTCGGATGCTGCACATAGCTGAAAGTGAATTCGGGTATGTATGGATTAGCACCCACGGTTTGATCGCAAGGAGAAAGGCTACTACAAACCGCGCCGTAAATTCTTGTTTAACTCAATATACAGTGATATCAATGCTGGTCAATAAAGCGATTGAAGTGGTTGAAGATGAGAATGTATATGACATCGATTCTTATAACTTTGAACATCTGGGCGAACTGTCGCCCGCCATATTTCATAACATGACCTTTTATATTGAGGTCTTTTGTAAAGCTTATCTTTCACTATCTGGCATTCCAGCTCTCCATGGGCATAAGCTTCAAGTAATTTACAAAAAAACAGTAGAAGCTATGGTTACCAACAAGCACGACGATTCTCTCTTTCAGATATTGGTACTCGATCCTCTTTATAAAATAGTGGATCACGTGAGCAATCTTCCCGGGGAATTTAAAGAGCAGTTTATTAAATATGACGATAACCCCAACGATGATACTGTGATTTTGTTCGAATTGGCAGCCCTGACTGAAATGTCAACACTACTTGAATTATCGGCAGATTTTATTACTGACTTTTTTTACATGGGCACTGAAACGCATTATTTAAAATCAAACATGTACCAAAGAATGCTGGACAAGGCAGATACTGAAGAGAAAAAGAAACGGATAGAAAAGCTATACCCACATTTAAAGAAGAAAAATATAAATTAAGATATACTCCAACAAAAACTTGTGAATGATGACAGCACCGGTTACCGAAATACTTTCCAGGAAGCTGGAGATTGCATTAGAAAATGAACTCAATAGAATCACCGAAGGCCTGGAGGAAGCTGTGAATTTTGGAACACAGATATTGAATAAGGGGATGAAAAAAGGTGGCACTGAAGCAGACTTACCCGCCGTGTTGTTTTTAAGAAACATGTTGGAAAACATCGACGCTATCACGGTACTGATCAGAAACGGAGTTATCGAGCCTTGTAATAACCTGCTTCGGACAGCCTTAGAAAACCTATTTTCCTTAGAATATTTACTGGCAGATTCGGGAAAAATAACCGAGCGTTCCAGGAGTTTTCTGGTGTGGAATTTTGTTACGCAAGAAAAGTGGCTTAGCAAGGCTGACATAGGAACACCTGCTTATAAGGAAATGGAAGCAAAATTCAAAAAAGACCGGTTGATGAAAAGTGCTTTCCCATATTTCATTGACGCTGATGACCTGGGAAAAGAAATGTCGCAAAAGATATTTTCGCTTCCCGGCTACCAAGAAGTCAAACAGGAGTATGACCGGACAAAGAAAATTAAGAAAAATCCGGCATGGTACAGTTTATATGATGGACCTGGAAATTTGGAACAGGTTGCAAGTTTACTTGATCTTCCTGCCCTTTACGAAGTGCTCTACCGTGGCTGGTCACCGACCACCCATGGTAATAACATATTACAGGGAAAAATTGAGATAAGCAAAGAAGGTTTCGCAAAAATTGCTCCCCTTCGTGATCCCTATCCCGCTGCCTCAATTGCTCAGCACTGCATGAACATTTGCATATTAAGCTTTCGGGCTTTCATTTCCTGGAAGGTGCCGGAAATGGGAAAAGAGTACGATAAATGGTACCAGCAAATACGCGAATTTAATCTCAATCTTGTTCCTGTTCCACCTAAGCCGGGGTCAGTATAAAACACTTGCACTGAGCTGCAATGCTATGATTGTAGCTTAGTATGATGCGCGGTGAACTGTATGTCCAGGATATCATAGACTTTTCCAACTAATGTTTTTAGGCTGGTATTTGATTTGATCATATCAGCTTTATACGTCCATACCTTCAAGTCTGTTTCTCTTTTTACAATAAACAGTCGTTTTTTGATTTCGGGATCAGTTGTATTACCAAAGACCACATGGTACATTTCGATTTTTCTCAAATCTTCAAAATTTAATCTTTTGCTATGGGCGACTGAGTTTCGGTCGTCCCTGAATTGATCCATGAAAGCGCTAACCTCCATAAGCGCATCAAACAGACCTGCAACTGCCTCTATTTTAGGCGCGTGCTTGCCTTTTTTATTGTCTTTGCTCACCAGCATGTTGTGTGATTTGCAGCTTATATCTTCCAGACCCATTCGTAATATCTGATTGACCAGTATCAAAAGCCGGTCTAAAACACCTGTCATTCGCAATAAATGACTCTCCAGATGGTAAATGATGTGCTCGAACCTGGAGATGTTAGCTTCCTTTAAAGCTTTTGAAGAACGGAAATTTGCCAGAAATACAGCTGACTGATCAAGCTGCCGAAATATCGTATAGATTTCGGCCACTGCAAGGTAACAATCGTAGAAATATTCCTCATGTCGAAATAGTTCTCTATCCGGAGAGAAGCCGGGTGCTGATCTTTTAAAAGTATCGGTATCTCTGATCAATTGTGACCCCATTGCGGTCATCTTGTCCATGAAAGCGTGGTTCTCCATATTATCTATACTTATCTGTTTTGCCTGAGTACTGAGTAAATTGATAAAATAAATCCATTTTAGTGGATTTTTCTTCAGCTCAAAACAATAATTTGCTCAGTACTGCGTCTATATGTTTGAGAGCGTTAATTTAGATGAAGCTGGAATGATCGAAATGATTGTTCCAGCTTCTTTTTTAGAAAATGAATCTTAAGAGGTTACACAATTTATGCAAGCTAACTCTGGTGTACTGCGTACCTCATCTAACCTAAGATAATGTTCATTACCGGCATTTTTCAAGGGTCGTTCTACTATGAATGTGTAATATCGCTCATCTACTTCCGTCACCGTAACAGGAATAGCTTTTTTCCCATCCCATGAAATCCAGGCTTTATCGCCAGTTATGAAACTTTCAACTGTCCGTTTAGAGTAATGAAGCGGAGTGACATTTTTAATAGATACTATTTTTCGCATGTCGTGGTTCTTCTGACCAGGCGTCGCCTGCTGTTGAGTTGAATTTGCCGTCTGCTTTCTTTTTAAGAAAGCTTGATAGGATTTCCAAGCCCTTTCTAAAGCTGCCGTCGCACCTAAAGGCGGATGATTATGCTTCAAATAATCCTGGTAGGCTTCAAGTTTATCATATATCGGCCATCCGTGGCTTTTGTCTGTGAAACCCCGTTTGCTTGCCAAATCGCCTAAGGGGGTATCTCTGTTTTTTTGCCTTGCTAACCAGTCTGCGAAACTATGTTCAGGTTCTACAAGTGGTCTAAGCTCATTAAGAGCTTGTGGACTAGTAATTATCTTGTGGTAGATATCCCTCATTTTTACTATGGCTGCATCTAAAGTCTCCGCCTCCGTAGAATAATGCTCGGTTTTAGCATAGCCAATAAAGCCTGCTACCCGTTTAAGGTTGAATACATCGACAACTCCTCGCTTACCTTGTTGAGATGAAGATAAAAGGCTGGGGGAAACGTATTCTCGGAAAACCGCTATTGCCACTTCGTCGTTCTGAAATTCTAACTTAACACCCTGCCGTTGAACCTGCAGATCTCTAAAGTAAGCGGATTTCGACTTCAAATGTTGGTCAGCAAGGGCTTTCCCTAATTCTTCCAAAGTCGGCCAAATGGTGTGCAAAATCCATTTTTGGTCGTAAAGGGGCAAGTAAATGCCTTCCGCTAAATCATCAGGCAAATTTTGCGGCAACTCATTGAGTTTGTTTCTTCGTTCTTTAATTACGGCTGTAGGTGTTAAAACAATAAATTCGGCCTGTCTTAAATTGCGAATTGGACATTTTGTGTCAGCTAATAAAGCTGCGCGCGAAGAATAACCAAAATAAGCTGCTACAATTTCGTGTGCATGCGTTGACTTTAATTGAACTCCAAAATGGTGTTTAGCGAATGAGCGTAGAGAATCCGCGCATTCTTTAGTGATGTCGTGTTGCATAGCAATATTTTTATTTGGCCGGACTTTAAGTCGGTGCCGTGAATGTTTAAAGACAACCTGCGCCAGCCGTTAAAAAAATAATTGCTGTTTATGGATTTGTCAATACTTTAATCAATCTTGCGTTTCAGTCACTCACAACTAGGGCGCTTGCTTCCTAAACCGAAAGTAAAATAAAAATTTGAATAATACAAGACCTGCAAATTTAAAAAAGGAAGCCTGGGACACGATTAATGACCTATGGTAGGTATCAATAAAAAGCCCCGGCTCATCAGAAGAACCGGGGCTTAAATGCTAAAGCTTTGCGAATCGGGCTACTTACTTCTTATTCTTGATTTCAGTAACCTCTGTACGACCGGCCTGTGCCAGTACTTTGATCTCCTGGTAAGCTTTACGCAGGCGCGTGCCAGCTGTACCGTTACCTTTTTCATGAAATTTTACAGCATCCGCTTCTGCAGTTGCAACCAGTTCTTTTAACTTTTGAAATGTTGACATAATCAATGAATTTTAAATGGTGATATAATAAATGAATTGATAAAAAACAGCAATCTAAATCCGCATGCCCTGTTTCTCAGAAACCTCCTGGCGCTGACCCTTCGATAGATGGTTGTCCAGCTTCAGGTCCTTTTCAAAACTTTCACGCTTCATCCTTTTACCCTCCAGATCTGAGAAATCTATTGTTCGGTATTGCGGCACTGCCTGGATCCTGAGCTTATCCACCTGGCCTGTAGCGTCAGTCACCGTCACTACCGGACGGTTCCCGTTTTTCAGGTCTGCAATTACTTTTTCCAGTTTCTTAGGATCATCCAGTTCCGCGATCTTAAACTGCGCGAGGGTTTCATTCAGGTCATACTTATAACTCTCGTTATAGGTCTTGAGCTCAAAATTGTCGTACTTATCCTTCGGCCTTTCAAAATCGATTTTTGCCCAGATGCTGTACACACGTCCCTGGCTGACCAGGTCATCACGGAACACTGAGCGTCCCTGCATCAGGTTTGCCGCCTGTTCCACCTTAAAACATTTGCCCTCATTCACGTAAAATGTATTGGTCAAGGGTGAGGCCAGTACCGAGCGGTGCGCTGGCTGTATATCTATACTCTTGCTTCCAGCTTCTTTACTGCCAATGGCAACAGCAGCCTTGAAGTCCTTGCCGATCAATAGCTGTGCGGCACCTTCCTGCTCGCGCAAATGCTTCACCGCCTCACCAGGACTCTGGAAACTTTTAATCAGGTTCTTGCCATCCTGTTCATGGGTAACAAAATACTTTTGTCCATCAGGTAGTGGTTTCACCTTGTTCAAGGCCAGGTCGTAACGGTTGAAAAAATAGTTCTCCGACTTGGTGGAACGGTTAAAAGACAGCTTAATGTCCAGCTGGCCGCGGTCTGAAGGCAGCTGGCCTTTGATCTCAAAGGAGGGCAGGTTGCTTTCCATACTTTGCCGCGCCACCTCAATCATCTTCTGGTCTACACCGATGTGAACCATGATCTCAGTCAGGTTCTCTAAATTTTGTCTGTTCATATGATGAATATTTAAGTTAATAAATCATTGTTTTTTTCGGCTGTTGTCCCTCAGCAGCAGGGGGTATCCTTTAACCAGTTTTTGTTTGACCCGGCGAATCTTTTTGTTAAACAGGGATCTCGCCGCATCCAGTCCGGCGCCGGCGATCTGCGAGGTCAGATCAAAACCCGCTATCCCGAAACTTCCCGCTGCATCACTGGTACCAGCACCAATAGCCTCGCTCAGTAACGCCTCCGGCGCATTGACCCCGGCCATTCCGTCCCGCTGGTCGAATACGGTCAGGTTGACCGGGATAATCGAAGTCCCCAGCCGGATGTTTTTGATCTCCAGGTTCAGCCGCTGGTTGGAAAATGCCGCCAGTCCGAACAGCAAATGACCCTTGGGGATCAGTTGACCACCAATGCGCACCGTATCTAGTAAGCGCAGCTCTACCACCGAGCCCTGGCTGGCGCGCTGATTGGTAGAGATCACCGCAGGAATTGCGCGAAAAACACTGTCTGCTATCAAACCGGACACCGCTTTTGGATCCTTCTGCCTGGCACGCTGTGGATTTTGAATGTCCAGGATCTTGTCCATCACCGCATTGAGCTGGCTCATCTCCGGATCTGGCTCCCCTGAATTTTCCTGCATCGTCTTCATCAGCGCTTCTAGCCGGTCCACCTCAGCAGCCATCGGCGCACCCTTCAAAACAGGCGCCGCCCCGATGCTGGCCGGAACAGGAGCAGGGGAGTAGGGCGCTGCAATTTCCCGGTTGATGGCCGCCAGCTTTTCATTGATCTGCCTGGTCTGCGGATCTTCCGCTACAGGCAATCCCAGCTTCCCGGCGATCAGCTCCAGCCCGCCCAGTTTGGCTGAATCGGGGCCAGCCTGCTCATAGATCTCCATTTTACTGGCCGGTCCTTTATCTTTGAATTGTGCGTCCGGCAAAACCATATTGATACCTTTTGCCATCGATTCAGCATCCGGAGCATTGCGGGAACCCCCGCCAAGGGCATAAAAGCCAAAGGCTAAAAAGGGGATGACCAGTAGGGGAAACAGCAGCAGCATGGTCCGCTTTTGCATTGGTTTTCTTCTCATAGATTTAAAATTTAAAAGGTGAATAATTCGTTAGTTGAATACCTGCGCCAGCAGGTAAAGCAGGTATGCCCCAGCCAGCAGGCAAAAGCAGCACAACATCATCATCCAGCTGCGGGGACTGGTACCCCGGGTAACCCGGTTCAGGTAATCCGCCAGTCGGCGTTGAACGGACAAGATCCTCCCGGCAAGCTTTCCTGCAAAACGCAGTTGGCCCTCAGTAAGCTGATCAGCAGCACCATGCCGTTTAAAACCAAAAAGTTTCATCGCGATCCGTTTTTAGCCTCCACATCTGCATTGACCAGGGTTTCCCAGCGCTGGATCAGAAAACCATGTGGATTGTTATCCGTCTGGCTTTCCAGCACCCGGACCTCGCCCTGGGTCACCAGCCTGCGCTGCATCCTGCCGCTCGAACGGATCAGCTCCTGGGTGGCATAACAGGCAAAGCGGTAGGGCTCCCTGTCCATTTCCAGGCGGATGCTGTCCACCCGGATGTGCTGGGAAATGTTGGCCGAGATCAGGTTGTTGTAATACCCGCTTTCCCTGAGATTATCATAAGCTTTCTTGGCCGAGCCATCAGCCAGGTACAGCGCCTGGGCGATCCCTGCAGAAATCGCCTTTTCGTCGGGTTCCAGCGTAAAAAACAGCTTGTGAAAAGTCGAGATATGATCCCGGAGTTCCACCGGCAGATTCTGGCGGCGCTGAGCTGCAACAGCCGAGAGCAGCTTGCCATTGCTCAGGATAAATACCCTTGAGCCGTTCTCCCGCATCTGTGAAAAGCACAGGTAGATCACCGCTGCAGTCAAAAGGCTGCAGGCCAGCAAAAAGACCATGCTGAATCGCTTGATGTGCTGAAAAGCACGGTCGATATTTTTGAGTTGTGTGAACATAATTGTCAGTTAGAATTACCGGATATTTTGTCTTTCATATAATCATTGCCCTCCGAGTTTGCCCCGCCACTGAGCCTGCGGTAGACATTGCCCAGCGCATCAGCGGCCATTCCACCGGTCTTTCCTGCAACCGTACTGCTGCCACCGATCACCAGGGTATTGACCTTTTGCAGCATCGCATTGCCTCCCCCTGCATGCACAATATAATTGGCCACATTGGGCACGGTGAAATAACCCACAATACCGATACACAAAAAGACCAGGTAAGCGCTGTCTGAAGTGGAAAAGAAGGTATCACCCGCCTCACCGATCTGCGAGATGTCGATCTTAAGCATATTCTCCTGGATCTTTCCCAGGATGCTGCCAAAGATGTTGGCAACCGGCAGCCACATAAAAATATTTACGTAGCGCGCAACCCAGACCGTCAAAGTATGCTGGAACCCATCATAGACCGCAAAACCAAACACCAGTGGCCCCAGGATGCCCAGTACGATCAGATAGAAAGTCCGGATCGTATTGATGCACAAAGCCGCCGCTGCAAACAGCACCTGCAGGACCTCGCTCATCCAGGCTTTGATTGAATTGCGGAAATTGTAGGCCTGCTTATCCAGGTAAAACTGCAGGTCATGACCTAAACCGTCCAGAAGCGTATCATCCTCACCATTGGGATCCTTCGGAAAAGTATATTTATACCAGCGCGCACGATCACCCGAGCCGCTTTCTCCCACATACATCTGCCAGTGCCTGGTCTTTTTCAGCGCCGCTTCCTTCTGTTTCAATAGCGCAGCAATCGCCTTATCCGAATCCCTGACCATGCCTCCGGTCGCCGAGACCACTAGCTGCAGCACCCCGTTCAACACCCCGATCACCATCGGGAAAAACACAATGGCCAACCCCAAAGCAAAAGGGCGCAGCAAAGGGTAGAAGTCCACCGGCTCGGCAGCAGCAATATGCCGCCAGACCCGTGAGGAAATGTACCACAAAGCCCCAAACCCGGCCAGTCCACGTGCCACCCCGATCAGCTTGCTGCATAGCGGGATCATTTCCTGGTACACCCGGTCCAGCACCGGCTGCAGCCCGGCAATACTGCCGGCAAGTCCGGACTGGGCCATACAAAGCCCCGGCAACAGCACAAACACCTGCGTCATCGCCAATGCCCCAAAAACCTGAAATATCAATTTTCTATTCATCTGACCTCCCGTTAAAATAACCGCCCAAACCAATGACCTCCGTCTTCTGATGTTCCCGCTGCATCCCCAGCACCGTAGCCTGCTGGTTAAAAGAGCGGAGAAACAGCAGCATTTCCCGCGAATCCGCAAAGATCCTGTCTATCGCCTCCAGGCGTTCCTGATCAGTCATGCGCATCTGCCGCGCGGTGATCACCATTGCCAGCTGGTCCAGGTTACTTAGGCTCGCTTTCAAAAGCCGGTCATAGACCCCCGAGAGATACTCCAGCTCATCGGGCCGGAACACCCCGCTTAGCTTAAAGCGCCTAAAAGCTGAGCGGTACGCTGAAACCAGTGCCGCCTGGTCCCGGACAATATCCGCGATCCGGTAATACTTGCGCACCTCTGGACTGACCAGCCAGAGACCATCCAGGAACACCTCGTGCAGGGAGAAATTCCCCTGAGCGATGTTCTTTACCGCGCTATAACCTTTGGAGACGATCTCATAACCTTTTTTCATATCCGAAAGGATATTTTTCAGCTGCGAAAGCTTCTCCACATTCAAAAGCAGCTGCTGGGCCTCCTGGCTTTGCCCGCGCACCTGGAAACCAGTAGACCAGGCCACAAACAAAATCCCCAAAACAAAAAACCTATTCCAGCTCATAATACCTCCTGAGTTTGTCCAAACCATGTTGTTCCATTTCCCGCTGCCGGATCAGCATCCCGGTCTCTGCGCAAAATTCCCTGGCAAAGGCCGCCTTATCCAGCATTCGCGCATGCACTCCGGCAAGCCGTTCCAGACGCTGATCATCACTCAGCTCCAGCTTGCCGGCAGTCACAATCAATACCAGTTCCTCCAGCTCATGGTAACAATCCGAGATCAGCCCCGCTGATACCTCAGCTACATAAAGCAACTGATCCGCAGAAAGCCCCGGATTGCTTTTCAGCGAACCCAGCTGCCGCATGATCGAAACCTGTAAGGCCACAACCTCGGCAACACGCAGATCATCCCGTATGGCCGGGCTCACCTTTGCAAGGCCAGTGATAAAGGTATGATGCAAACTGAACTCCCCGGAGGAAAGCTGACGCACCGTTTCCAGCCCGGAACCTACCAGCTGGTAACCTTTTCTCGCATAATCAAGGTAAACCTGCAGCGCCGCGATCTGGGTCAGCAGGTATTTCTTCTGCGTTTTTTTCTGCTTGAACCATTCCGCCCAGGTCTGCGCCTGACAGCGAGGGGCAAGGGCAACACCCAGCAGCAAACAGCCCATCAGCATGACCAGCGCCTTTCTCAAAGGTCTGGCCCGCGCCCCAAAATCCCTACTCAATTCCATACAGTGATTTGAGTTTATTGCTTTCCAGCACCGAAGCCGACCTGGAAACAGACAGCATGATCTGCTGCTGATTATAAGCCCTCAGGTCCGTAAAATTCTCTTCAACAGCCTCAGCCGCCTGATCGATCAGCTCCATCCTTGCCGCATCACTCATCTGGGTTTTAAAGGAATTCACTACCAGCAGCACCTGGTCCAGGTTGCGCACACTGGCACTCAATATCCCGGTATACACCTCCTCCATAGCCAGTAATTCCGTCGCAGAAAAATGTTTGTCCCCTCTAAACAGCGAACTGGCCCAGGAATACTCCTGGACAATCGCCCGCTGGGTACCCACCAGATTGCGGATCTTCCGGTAAGTAGCGATTACTGATTTCACCTTCACCAGGCTTTCATAATACTCCGCATACAGCTCCCGCTGACGGCCCGTCCAGTCTGAGATCTCCGAAAGGCCTAGCTTATTGAGCTGGTTTTCGATCACTTTCTGGGCATTCTGCAGCCAGATCGTTTCATTCTGCAGCCGCTGGACACGCAGGTCCACCGCTTTGATCACTTTTTTTACGCCCGCCTTGATCACTTCCGCTATGGCCAGTTGCGCACTTGCTCCCTGGGGCAAAGCAGTCAGCAACACCGTAGCACTTAAGGGCAGCACAACCATATAGGTCTTTAAATGCTTCATAAGTCTTCTCATAAATAAATCTTTCACAGGTTAATTAATCGATACGCTGATACACCCGGCGTACCACTGTCATTTCTTTTCCATCAACACTAAAGCTGATCTGCCTCCCGCGGCGCTGTTCGGTCATGACCTTAGTTTTCGTGTCATAGACCGCTTTCCAGGCTTCAGTCTCATACTGGCGTGGGCCAGGCTTACCCTGCTCATCCAATAGCTGAAACCCGGTTCGGCGGTGGATTAGGTACTGTTTTTCCTCCACTTGTTCCAGCACCAGCGTATCACAGGCGACACTGAATTCGCTTCCTGCCGAATTCACATAAGTTCCCGAAAAATCAGGATGAGCAGCGCAGCCCGTTAACAGGCATACGATGGCGACCACAAAGCCTACAACCAGCGCGGTGATCGTACATTCAGGTTCAATTTTAAATTGTACTTCCATAATAAATTGTTTAAAAGGTTTAAAAATGTTTGATGCCACTGCGGATTTCCGCGGCAAGTACGGCGATGCCCCGGGCCATATCGCCGTACTTGGCAGCGAAGCGCTCCACCACCAGCTTTTCAGCTTCCTCAGTGGTATAGGCCAGATATTCCTCCAATGCGAGCTGATTGCGGTACACCTGCAAATGCTGTCCGCCCTGGTCCAGCAGCAGCTCCCGGTAAAGCTCAGCCGGCGCATTCGCCTTATTCAGCGAAAGCAGCAGCGTCTTGGCTTTATCCGATAAGCCCAAAGCCTCCTGCAGCTGATCAAACTTGTTCATGAACTTGCGCATGTCCAGCAGCACTTTGGTATCGGATAAATTGATCACCGTTTCTTTGATAATGGGAGAGGAGATCAGATCTTCTACCTCCTGTGTGCTGAGTGCCGCGATCCCGTTGAACTTGCGCACGGTTTTATAGAGGTAGCGGATAAAATGACTCATTCCGCTTTTGGCGATCGCCACCCAGGCCTCATCAATGGCCAGCACCTTGCGCAGTCCTTTGAGCTTACGCATCTTGGAAATGAACAGCTCCATGATGATGATGGTCACCACCGGGAACAGGATTTCATGCCCGCGGATGTTGTCCAGCTCAAAGACAATGAACCGCTCGTTTAACAGGTCCAGGTTCTCCGAGGCATTCAGCAAATAATCAAACTCCCCACCCTTGTAGTAGGGATTGAGCACATACAGCATACTGCCCAGGTCAAAGTCTTTTTCCTTGACCTTGCCGTCTTTCATCACCTGCATATAATCCGAGAGCAGGAACTCATAAAAAGAGTTAAAGCCCGGAAAAACAGACGGGTTCAACGCCAGATACTCGTAATACATGGTGATTGCCGTAGAGATGGCCACATACTCTGAGCGGTTATAGTCCTCCGCATCCTTTTTCCAGAGCGCGAGCAGCAAAGTTTTCAAGCTTTCCTTTTTTTCAATGTCCAGTACATCACCCTCAGCAATGTAAAAAGGATTAAAACAGATCGGTTTTTCCTGCGTATAGGCAAAATAATACCCCCCCACCAGCTCACACAGGCCCCGGTAGCTGCCGCCCACATCCACCACCACACAATGCGCACCCTCATCATATTGACTGCGCAGCAAATGGTTCATCACCACGCTTTTCCCCGCACCTGAGCTGCCACAGATGAACATATTGCGGTTGGTGATCAGCCCCGACTTCATCGGCGCGTTAAACAAGTCCACATAGACCGGACGCCCGTATAAACGGTCCGCCAGCCTCAAACCTGAACCATCACAGCGGACCGAAGACTCCAGGTTAAAAAAGCAGGCCGCCTGCTCCCCAAACGTATCAAAGGAGTCATTCATCGGGAAATCCGCTGCATTGCCTGGCATCCCGGAAAACCAGATCTGCGCCTCACCATCGGTCTCCTGCTTGCATTCCGCCCCCAGCCGGGCCATCGCAGAACCCACCTTGTTTTTAAACTCAGAAACTTCCTGCGGATCCTCCGACCAGCACAGCACATTAAAATGCGCCCGTACCGGCAGCTTCCCGGTAGCCACCGCCTCATTTAAAAAATCATTTACCGCATCACGAGATACCGCATTCTCCCTGGAATAGCCGGACAAAGACTGCAACCGCAATTTCTTCGCCTCCAGCTCGCGGATCGTGCGGGGACCATCCCCGATAAATACATACTGCGAGTAAATGTGGTTACAGTCCAACAGCATCCCCAAAGGCGTAGCAAAACCAATCGAGTAAGCAGTCCTATCGGTAGAGTAGGGCTCATAGCTCAGCCGCGGCCCGCACAGCGGGGGCAGATGCTGCACATCCGCCAGCGTATAGAGCTCGCAGGTGTTCCTGCCCACCCTGATGCCACCAGAAACATGTACATCCCGGATCACCGGGCGCTGTCCGCGTCCCAACAAGAAGCAGTAACGCTCAATGATCCCCGGAGCAGCAGCGGTCCCCGCCAGCGCATCATCATCCAGCCTGACCAAATCCACCGCCCCGCTGTCCAGCAAAATCCGCTCAAACTGCCCGCAACTGGCCAGAAAAGCGCCCATCGACCGCGCGTCCAAAACATCCCTGGGCACCACAGACCTGCGCAGAATATTCGAATAAGCTGAAGTTGACAGCTTACGGCCAGATGGCTTCCTGGTTAAAAAGATAAAACACTCATGTTCTAAAAACCGCCTGCCCGCAAAAGCCCGCTCACCCGCACCCCGGAGCGTATCCGACAAAACCCCCGACGGCTTAAACCTGCCGGATACAAACCAGTCCGCCTTATGCAGTACGGTTCCCTGCTGCAGCACCCGCAAAGCCTTGGCAAAACTCTGGTGTAAAGCCTCAAAGTCCTTAGCCGACTGCGTCCCGATCTCCGGCAAAACCACCCGGAATGCAATCGTCACATCTCCCGCGGTAGAAACCATCGCCCCATGCTCCACCTTCCAGACCGGCATGATCCTTTCGATCTCCATCATGACCGCACCTGCCTTTCCCGGTTACTCTCCAAAGCACGCAATCCGGTAAACACCCGTCGCGAAGAAAATTTCAGGTAGGAGGGCAAAGCCCGGCGGGCCATGTATTTAGCCAGGCCATGCACTCCAAAACGCTTAGACAAAGCAAACACCCCAAAGAACAGCCCGCCACCCAAAAGAAAGATTAGCGGCAAAAGCACCACCAGTGGCACCCTAAGCAAATACATCCCCGTAAAGCTCAGCAGCAGCACCACCAGGCCAATGGCCAGATAGGCAATGTACTGGCCCTGTAGGCCATGAAACTCAATGGGCCTGCCCACCCCCTTATTGATTTGATATACAGCACTCATAAAAAATAGGATTACATCCTGCGCCGCCGTATGCGGCACAGAAAAGGTTACACACCAAAAAAAGATTTCAGGACAGTAGCCACAATGACCGCGAAAATGCAGGAGCCAAACCAGGCCGCCGCAACCTTATTGGTATCCGGCTCACCTGCATTCCACTTGTTGAAGACCTTGACCGCACCGATCAGGCCCACCACCGCACAGATCGCATACACCAGGTTACAACCCGCATCAAAATACCCGGACACCTGATTGGTTGCCTCATTGATACCCGCTTCTCCGTTCTGAGCGAAAGCATCAAACACAGAGAGACAAGCAGAAACCAATAAAGTGACCGAAAGCAGCTTGGCTCCAGGGCTGCGCTGAACAAAAGTTTTTTTCATAAAGAATTGAGATTTTAAAATGTTAGAATGGATGAATGAAGACCAGCTGAACAGCAGGCCAGTCAGTAGCGCAACAGGCGAGGAACGACTAAACTTCCAGCGCTGCACGCAGCTCCTCCACGGAAATCGAATACGGCAATTCCGCCTCCTGGGCATAATCACAAAGCAGCAGCAACACCGATTCCAACAGATCGGATTCCACCAGCTCCGGATGCTCCCGCAAAATCCCCGCAAGCGTAGCTACCAGCACCGGCTTGGAATTTTCCCCGGCCTCAGAAAACCCGGCAAGCGAATCCTTCAGCTGACTGGTCAGCAGCTCCAGCGAACCCGGCTTCGGATCAGCAAAGGGACTGTCTGACTGCGCATCAAGCTCCGAATGATCAGGCCCCGTTCCCGATGCATCAGTGTCAAAACCAGGAGCGGAAAACTCCAGCTCATGCATCCCCAGACTGCCCACACCCTCATCCTCACGCGAAGGCCCCATCAGCGAAGATTCCTCAGGGGCTGCCTGCTCCCCGGTCAAATCCCTGCCATAATCCCCTTCAGCATCAGAACCCCTGTCAGACTTCGGCCTGCGCCGGAAGTACAGCAGGTAAACCACCAGGTACCACGCCGCGGCACCGATCAGCACAAAGACAGCAAACTGCTGCCAGGACAAATTTTGTAACACCATACATGAATTGTTTAGCCCCGGAGCGACATTGCCCCGGGATCAAAACAAAAGTCCCCAGAGGAGCCTCCACCAATCGGTGACCTGACAGGGGTGACCCCAAACATTCTGCATAAAACACCCTTAAAACCTCAAAGAACAGCCCCGGTATTCGCAAAAATCAAAAGGTTAAAATGAAAAAACGATGAATCAACGGGCAAAAAACAAACCTTAACCGGCACCTCCAGCACCCGGCCGCATCGCCTTCAGCCGGGCAGCAGCTGCCGCCCGCTTCTCCCGGCGCTTTCGCTTTTCCTCTTCCGCTTCCGGGTCATACGTATTCTTGCGGTCAATCCTTAGATTGATCTCATTGCGCATCCAGTCTAAAAAATCAGTTTTGCTCAGCCGCTTTCTGCCCTCCAATTCCTCAAATCGCCGCGAAGGCCTGCCGATCTTCACCTGCAGCTGCTCCTCCAGCCAGCCAAAGATCTCCGACAAACTTGCATTACCCTCATTGAGCTGCCCGGTGTCATGAATTCCGAAACCCAGTTCCACCAGGTTGATCGTATCTCCCGTCCAGCGCAGCTTCCGTCGCGGACGGACTGAACCAGCAGACCCATGCACCAGCGCAGGCACCGGCATCAGCATTCCCAGCAAATACTCCTGCAAACGCTCCATCGCCAGAAACTTCCCGAACAAATAATCCCCTGCCGTAGCAAACAATGGATCCACCTCAGGCAATTCCACCAGGGCAATCAAAGGCACCTGCGCCCCGCGGATAAAATACAAATGATCCAGCTCCACACTACCAGAGCGGAAATACTGGTAAAAAAAAGCATACTGAGAGAAAAACCGGCGCACATAACGCAGTTCCTCTTCCACAAAAGGCCGCAGGAGCTCCAGGCCACCCGCAGGCATCCCAACTGATAAATTGTAAACCTCCACCGCAAAAACCTGCTCACTGGTAAACTTCGGCTTGATCCGCTTAAAAAAATCGACCTCAGCTTCAGCCGAAGCAAAACCGGCAGAAACGACCAAAGCACGCAATTCCGCTAAAGCCTCCCGGATCAGCTGCAGCACAGCAGCCAGTAACCCGGCAGGGGTCAGCCCGCCACCAGACACATGCCTGATCGACAACTCAAGCCGCAACAGCAGCTCATCATACAAATTGTTATTCATATCAACATAGGGTTAGTAAAAACCCGCTGCGGCCCGTTCACTGGCCATTAATTAATTCACATCAGCAGGAAAAACGTAAAGATTCAGCCATAAGCAAACCAGATTGATACAGCCCGAAAGTATACCCCATGGTGACATAAGACAATAGGAAAAACCCCCTAAAACAAAAAAAGGGGAAAACCCCTGACCAGAAAACTGCCCCAATCAACCCAAACCCGGCAAAAAGAAAAAATAACAAGAAAAAGTCAAAACCAAAGAACAAAAGAAAATCAACTCCTCCTGCGATATTCCAGCACCGTCATTCCTGTCAGCCTTTTAAAATACCGGCAAAAATAACTCGGATCCTTAAAACCCAGCTCATAGGCAATAGAAGCAGCCGGCAGGGTAGTGGCAGACAACAAAAATCTGGCCTCCCGGATCACCCGTAAGGAAATCAAAGCCGACACTGGCATTCCCCTGTGCTTTACACAGACCTTATTTAAAACCGGCAAACTCAGCCCGCAAGCCCTGGCATAAAACCGCGGCAAAGCCATCCTTCGGAACCGGACCTCAATCAAACGTTCCAGATTCAACACCAGCTGATGTTCAGCCGACAAAACCTCATCCATGGCCGCAATTGCCACAATTACACTTCATCGTTTCTTTCCTCATAATAGGGTAGATGTAAAAAAACAATTTAAAAACCTGGCCGGCGATTAACCGGCTCAGGTCATTTCATAAAAAAACTAAAATTTAGTATTACAGCGCCATCCGGCAACTGTAATACGAACCTAATTCCATCCATGGGGATGGCCTCAGACCGGATAACCACTCCGAACCTGAATTATTATTAACTAACCTCAGTCATGAGGGTATCTTAATCAGGCTAATATTGCGCATATATCTATGTGCTCCTGAATGTTTTTTTGTTTTTTTCCTGCCATTTAAGGCTGGAAAGTTCTTTTCTATTAATTTCTTCTTTTGAAAACAAGCTTAAAAACTCATCCAAAGGCTTTTCGTAAATTCCGGACCTCCAATGGACTTAACCTCGTTCTGCGTTTGATAAACCGGGCAAAATAGGCCTGATCCCGAAAGCCCAGTTCAAAAGTGATTTCCTTTACGGAATCCTTACCCTCCCGAAGCAGTTTCAAGGCCTCCTGAAACAACCTATGCTGGATCATCTGATACACCGTCAATCCCAAATGAATCTTACCCATTTTGTCCAGGCGATACAGCGAGATCCCGATCAATGCTGCATAATACTCCCGGTATTTACACTTCCTGAAATCCGTTTCGATCAGGCGTTGTAAACGAAACAGCAATTTAATCTCGTCCAAAACATACTCCCGCTGAGCCAATTCGGCAACAGGGTCTTTCTTTACCAATTCCCGCATCATAAATATTTCCTATTTGTGTTCGTCAATGGCTGCCTGAAACATTTTCCTTTCGCTCTCCGGTACATTCGCACCAAACTTCTCCAGGTAGGCAATAGCAGCCGGAACATAGTTTTTCCAGTCCTGTTTGTTGTAAAACCCGACCCGTCTTTGCACGTAACAGGATTTTCTCACCTGGAGCACCATATGGTTTTACTGCAGAGTCTATAGCTGCCCGGTCCGGGTTTTCAGAAGCATTCATCAATGGCTCCATTTCCCCTTTTAAAATCATATTCATCATTACCACAGTATATTCACGCTTACTCATTTTTCTGCTTTTGCCATACAACATATAGGTTAGTCTTAATACGTCTATATCCTTCATCAAAAAAAGTTAAGTTGCTTTCATCACTTAAGTCAAACTCAGGAAGGTTACTCAGATCAAAAATTAACTGGCCAAGTCGGGAGAATTGATTTTCCATTTTTTACTCTTTGATATCAGGCCAGGTCTTAATTCCCTTTTCCATTTTATCAATTGTATCCATAACTATCTTTCTACTCGGTTCTGGAGTTAATTTTAATGCTTTCTTTTCCCATTCAATAGCTTCACTTCTTCTTCCTAACTTATATAATAAATTCGCATAAGTATCGATACGGGAATATCGTGCTGGCCCCTCCTCTAATGCATATTTACTCCAACTTAGGGCCTTGTTTAATATATTCGTGTCTGCCAAATTTTCAAAGGCCCACCAAGCAGCATTATTTAAAAGTTCTCCTCCAAGGCGAATTGACGCTTTTTCTCCGTACTCATTAGTTAAAAAGTCCATTAAATTTGCTGTCTCCTTAGCAAATGAGAGATAGTCTTCTCTATAAAAGAGATACATCAGCTTTGCTTTAAATGCGGCCTCCTTACCTAATTTACCATACTTGGCTGTAGCCCGTTGCATGATGAGATTCCAATCAATATTATCCCGAAAGTTACTCCAGTCGTTTGCAGCTGAATTTTGAGATTTCATTAACTCTTTATCTATCCAGCCTAAGATATTTCCGTCTGCCCAATTAATTCCTAAAACCATATTTATCTGTTGAGCATTTTTTAAAAAAAACTCGAAGCCGGGATCATTCGTTTTTTTTGTGAATTTTCTAACTAATAGAATATCCTCTTTTTTAAATGGTTTATCTAATTCATCTATAAAATCGCTAATTAATAATTTCAAGCTTATTGTATCAGCGAAAGAGTTGCCCATGATTAACAGTTTGCGAATAGTAGCAATGTCCTTTTTCCCATTCCTATAACTGTCAAACAATCTACCATACAATATTTCAGGATCGGTGAGATCTAAATTCTTAGCGGCTACCGTAGGGATGATGCCAATATCGGGATTAAGCCAATTATGAATGTCCCTTAAATCTTCAAATGGTATTTTAGTTACTTCCCGATCGTAAGTCATTATACCATTCTGTTCACTTTCAACATCAAATGGTTGCGTATAAATTGAACCACTAAGCCCAATCTTTTGCAGCTTAATAAGTTTTTCATTCATTAGGGCATATTTTAATTTGAAAGCGGCTGGCCTTTCTTGAATATATCCCCAGGCTATCTCGGGATTCCATTGATGATCATCCACAAACACACCTATCCCTCCAAATTCACCTAAGACCTGAGCTTTATCATCTTGCTTGATACTCATCATAGGATCAGGATAACTATGTACATCGGTCATATCTGAATTTACATAGGCATCTGATGCCGGGCTACGTAGCTTTTCATTGACATAGAGGAGTTCACCACTGTGTCCGTTTACTAATCTTGATGGATCCGCTTCTTTAAGCCATTTGGTCAGTCTTGCCTGGTCATACTGTCCCCATTTCTCATTAAACAATACCCAGGTGGTTATGCTAGGATAATTATGAAGTTGTTTGATTGTCTCTTTCGCCTGGGCTTCAAATGCAGGTTTACTTCCTTGAGGTAATCGCTGGTTGGGATTTACCATATCCTGCCAAACCAACATTCCCAGTTTATCTGCATGATAATACCATCTTGCTGGTTCTACCTTAATGTGTTTTCGAATGGTATTGAAGCCCATTGCTTTGATCGCCTTGATGTCAAAAGCCAGTGCTTCGTCAGTCGGAGCTGTATATAAGCCATCCGGCCAGAAGCCCTGATCAAGTGTGCCTAAATTAAAATACGGTTTATTGTTCAGGAAGATACGGTTTACCCCTTCCTGATCTTTGGTAATACTGATCTTTCGCATGCCAAAGTAGCTTTGCACTTCATCTTTGCCCAACTTTACTTTCAAATCATACAGATAAGGACTACCGGGTGACCATAGTTTAACGTCCTTAAGGGGTACCGCTACCTGTCTATTTGATTCGGCCTTAATTACATTTCCTTGAACAGTTATTTCTACAGGTAATTCTGAAGCTGAGTTAACGGTTACATTAAGAACTTGTTTATCAATATCAGGGCTCAATGTCAAATCAGTAATATAATCTGCTGGTACCGATTCTAACCATACTGTTTGCCAAATCCCACTGCTAGGTGTGTAATAAATATTTCCAGGATTAAGCACCTGTTTTCCATGCGGCCCAACGCCCTGATCAGACGGATCATAGACTTTAACAAAGAGGGTATGTTCTTTTTTGATGAGGTATTTAGTGATGTCGAAGCTGAATTCTGTATACCCTCCTTCATGACTGCCAATTTCCATTCCATCGATATACACTGTCGCTTGGTAATCAACAGCACCAAAATGTAGTATAACATGATCATTGCCTCCCACTTTTGGAGTAGTAATCTTCTTTATGTACCATAAATTCTGATCTTGCCTTAGGTTCCTTTTTATACCAGATAAAGCTGACTCTATTGGATAAGGAACAAGTATCTGTCCTTCAGGCTTTAGTGGCACACTGCTGTCCTTGGGTGTTATGGCATAATCCCATAAACCATTTAAATTAGTCCATTGTTTTCTAACCATTTGTGGACGTGGATATTCTTTCAGTGCATTAGTTGGTGATACTTCATTTGCCCAACGGGTTTGAATCGCCACAGGTTGCATTTTATATTTTTGCTGTGCATTTGCGAAGTCTACCTTTAAAAATGGCAAAGCAGTGGCTAAAAGCATTATAATTTTGGCTTTCATCATGTGTTTTCTTAAATTGTCCTAGTTAATTTTTTTATTCTTTTTTAGTTAACGATTTATCGTAAAATCCACTTTTCCGAAGCCATAAAAGCATTGGATCCAGCCACTCATTTACGGGCACCCGCTGGATAAAACCATGGTTACCTTTTGGATACAGATGCATCTCAACAGGAATATTATTATTGGCCAGAGCTTTGTACATCTCAATACTATTGTTCACATCGACTACCTGGTCATCCCCTGCATGTGTCAGGTAAGTAGGGGGAGTATCAAATGATACTTGTTTGTCACTTGAAAAAGCCCAAATTTGACTTTCTTTTGGGTTTAAGCCAAGAAGACTCTGTTGGGAGCCTGGATGTGTGAGCTTGCTATCCATGCTGATGACAGGATAAACAAGGATCATAAAATCCGGACGAAGATTGGTCTTCTCCGAATTTGGAATATAGTTTTTGTGAAAATGAGTCCCCAATACTGACGCCAAATGCCCGCCAGCACTAAATCCAATTACGCCGACAGATTGTGGATCAAGATTCCATTCCGGTGCTCTGCTTCGAATTATTTTTAATGCTTTTTGTGCATCTTGCAAAGGTATCTGAGCTTTGTTTTCTAAGGCTGCATATGCTGGAAGCCTGTATTTTAAAACAAATGCAGCAATACCTTTTTCGGCAAATAATTTTGCAATTGATATTCCTTCCTCTTCGAACGCTAAAAAACTATAAGCGCCTCCTGGAATAACTATTATTGCCGGGGTCTTTTCTATTGATTTTGCCGGCAAGTATGCTTCAATTGTAGGATCTTGGTTAGAATCAAATATTGAATCTGGATATAGAAGAATCTTCTTCTGAGAATATACAGAGCTGAAAATATTACAAACCAGTATTATTACCATCGATAATTTTCTCATAATGATGAACGATTAAATTCTGCATCCGTGATTCTATCGTAAATGGCTCTTATAGTATAGGTAGGTGATGTTAATTCGATGTACAACTCTTTACCATCATTTGTAAGATTCCATCTTTCTTTTAAGGAATAATCAATTTCGATAGCCTTGCCAGGTTTACTGTATGATTTATTGAATATTACACCTTTACCTTGATCAGTAATAACTAGATTTGCGATTCTGGTTCGTTTATTTGGAAGTAATGATGAAACATAGCTTGAATCCATCGGCACTCTAACTTCGGAAATTGATATAGACTTTACATCATTCGTTATCCACCGTATTAGCATATCACTTTTGTCATACTTAACTTGATAAAATTGTACTGCTGCTCGGGTTGGTATATCACCAAATTCACTTTTTTTAGTATTCAATATCCAGGACCCTGAAAAAGAGTTCTTTTGAGCGTTGACTGATAAGGCGACCATTAGTATTGATATCAAAGTGATTGCCCTTTTTATTCCATTTAATTTCATGTGTATTTTATATGGTTTATAAATATTTAGTGGTTAAAAATTCTTATTGTTGGTAATAGCCTCATTCATCCATTTCGGCATTGATTTGTTCTTTAAAAAATGGTCTAAAAATTCTAGCGCCTTGGTGTTGTAGTCTAATTGATTTCTTTCTTCACTCAGACCGTGACTTTCATTAATGTAGTTTAACCACCAAACGGGTTTTTGAAGGCTTCTCAATGCGATAAAAAATTGTCTGCTTTGTGTCCATGGTACAGCTCCATCATTTGAATTGTGCAATAACAACAAGGGTGTCGTCACATCTTTAACTTTTAGAAGTGCTGAATTTTCTATATACGGCTTTGAGTCTTGAGATAGAGATGAAACCATTTTGTTTTGACCTGTTTGATTGGATACTTGCATACTTCTGCCACCACCCCACGTACCATATGCCATGCTGATAAACTCACTTATTCCCGCACCTGAAATAGCAGCTTTGAAGACGTTACTGTGTGTTATAATATAATTAGTTTCAAATCCTCCGAAACTATGCCCAACAACTCCCATTTTTGTTGTGTCGACCCACCTGTATTGCGATAAATGTTTTACAGCCGCCAAAACCGATTGCAATGCCCCTTTACCCGTATACCTTGGTTTACTTTTGACATCTGCGAAAAAAAACAAATAACCTTGGCTAACTGGTAACGATGCATCCATTTCCGCAGTAAGTGGGAGTTCTATCGGTGGAAAGGAGTTTAATAGGTTACTTTTCTTTTCATAGTAAATGAATATAATAGGATAGCTATTACTCGGATTAAAATCTTCTGGTTTATACAAAATCCCCTGTAATTTATTTCCAGAACTGTCCGTGTAGTTATGGAGTTCAGAAGTCAACCAATTATATTTTCTTTGCGGCTCGTTATCAGAAATTGCGTTAAACGTTTTTAGATCCTTACTATAAAAATAATTTGGCGCCGTGGTGGCCGATTCTTTTAATATCAGGAAATTTCTGTCATCTTCTGTAGCCAAAAACCTATTTCCAAGGGTCTTATAATATAGAATGTGAATAGGATAAATGTACTCCGAAATTTCTGACAGCATTTGACAGGATTTGCTTTTTAAGGGTTGTGCAGAGTAGAATCCTAATTTTTTATTATTTAAGTTCAATGATGTTAAAATAATTTGCTTACCTATTGAAAATCTTCTGTTCGGACTATCACTAGGTATAGTGAACACTATGTTCTGTTTTTCACCAATTCCATCTGTCAAGGACACGGGAGTTTTTTTTCCAGTTGGATCAACACACCAAATATCAAACATTCCATTTATCAGTATAAATTTTTCGTTTGATTCCCATCCAGATACTCCCGCGGCCAAAAAATGTGGATTTGGATAATCTAAAACTCCATATTGGAAAAGTGGCTGACGGATTGACTTTGATATATTAATTTTGACTGCCGTCTTAATATTATAACTGATGTAATTTTTAACGTCCTCATCAAAATAGACAACGTAATTGTTTTGCGGGGAGATGCTAACTTCACTTATCTTTTTAAGTCTGTCTTTTTCAAAAATGATCTTCTTTGCATTTCTTGTGAAACAGATCGCATAGTTTTTCGTTGCCGAGGGTATAAAGGACTCCGTACCAAAAGAACATTCAATTACTACAACACTGTCAGTATCATATTTCAAAATATTTGATGACAATTTCTCGTTTCCACTCAATAGCTGATTTACTTGTTTATTTGCTATATTGATGACTGATAAGTACGACTTTGATCTGTCTGAGGCATAATATTCCTCAGGCAAAAATGCGTCTTTATAATTCCAAATGCGAAGTCCTGTTTTAATTGAAGGGTCAACTTCTTGGGTATTAGTTTTCAATGAAAAGAAAATACTTTCTGCATCACCGCTAAATTGAAAATGTCTGGCATCGATGTGTAAAGCAGTATCAATTCCATTCTGACGATCAAGAGCTAACCTTACAGATTCCTTTCCATACTTTTTAAAATACCACAATTCATTCAAGCCCTTACATTTACTTAAAAAGGCAACTTGTGTTGAATAGCGATCAAAGATAATTGGGCCGACAGTATCACCGCAATAGATTATTTTTGAATATTTGGAATTTAGATCAATCCATTCTAGTAAAATTCGCTTATCTTCTAACTGCTTTTTGACTATTACAGCACTGCCAGTTGAATTAATAATAAATTCTGCTGCATGATCCGCAATTCTATTGCTTGGATATTCACTTTCTAAATCCAGAGTTATTAAGTGATGTTTCTCGTTTAAATAAATAATGCCAATTTTCTTACCTCTATTAAAAAGTTTAAACTCTTTGGCATTTGGGAGAATAAAGCTTCTATTTGCCTTGAGATTTAAAACAAGTAGACTATCATTCAATAGCTTGGCCAATAGCCATTTACTGTCTTTTGTAAAATATGCATCACTAGCATTTACAATTCTTTTTTCCCAATTACTCTGGGTTGATTTGATTACGAGTAATCTACCATTTTCTTTGTTTTTATCAATTGTATAAAATGCAAATTTCCCATCGCTACTTAAGCCTCCATTTCCCACCTTCGCCCAAGTTTTAAACGTTTCAAATGTGATAGGCGGTTTTTGAGCAACGCAATTAAATAGAGAAAAAAAAGCAATAAGCATTAAGACAAAAATTTTCATAATAATTTATTTAGAAAAGTCAAAACATTAACTATAGTACAGATTTTACCTGCACTATAGGTTGATATTAGGAACTGAATTTATTGGTATCCTGGGTTTTGAATTAAATTAATATTTAGTCGAATCTCCGTATTGGGAATTGGATATATTGCCTTAAAGGGAGCCCATATAATACCTTTAGATATTGCGGCTTTCGTCATAACAACATCAATACTGCCGGTTCGTTTTAGGTTAATCCAACGATCCCCCAATTCTGTAAACAATTCAGCTCTTCTTTCACGTTCGACTGTGAGTAAAGCTTCTTGTTTTGATGTTGTTGCCGAAAGTAATTTTAATCTTTCAGAAACGGGAGCTGAAAAGTCTGTAGCTCTTGTTCTTAAAACATTCAAATCACTTACACCGCCCTCAATGTTTTCTTGTTGTATCCTGGCTTCGGCACGAATTAAATATTGCTCTGCTAATCTAAGGACTATTGATTGTTCTTTCGGATCTGAGGCATTACCATCCCTAACCTTATACTTTGTTGGATAAAAAAAGGTAACCCCATCTATAGTCATGTCAGAGATCCACTTTATTTTTCTTAAGTCACCACTGGCAAAACTTTCTAATAGATCAGATGATAAGTATGCGTAGTTATTTGAATTTGGGCCCTCGCTAGGATAGTTAAAAAAATATCCTTCTTGAGTATCCTTTCCTAAATTCACAGGTTGAAGAGCCCATATTGTTTCTTGATTGTTTTTTAAAAAAGTGTTGTCTATCCCAACTATGGAATATCTTGAACTCTGATTGATTACTTTTGAGGCTTCAATTTCAGCCTTTGAATATTCTTTGGTGAATAAATAGACTCTCGCGAGCATAGCGGTTGCAGCACTTCTGTTAGGTCGAACACGATTTGGTGTTTCTTTAATTATTGTGGCATCGACGTATTTATCATCCAACATTTGTTGTGATAACAAAAGATCTTGTATTATCTGCTGGTATATAATTTCAGTAGAACTATTAGATAATTTCGCATTTACTTTATAATCTGTTGAAACAAGCAAGGGGACCTTACCATAAAAGTTTGTTAAATAAAAGTAACATATTCCTCTAATAAAGTGCGCTTCTCCTAAAAGACGTTTTTTAACATCTGGATCTAAAGTTGTTGATTGGCTCAGGCCTTCCAGCGCTGCATTTGCATAATATATGTATTCATAATTTTTATTCCAAAAAGAAGCCTCAAAAGTAGAGGACATTGCATTCTTATAATACGCATAAGATAATTCAGAGTCTGAAAATTGTAATGCATTTAAATTGTCTGAAGATAGTTCTGGATATAAGGATAAGTCGCTTGAAAAACCATTAGAAGACATTTTCGCAAAAATACCCGTCAAAACGGCTGCTGCATTGGAGTTTTCTTTATATACATTTCCTGAATTAACACTTGTTATAGGTGCTTCTACTTCAATAAATTTTTTGCAACTAAACATGCAACCTAGAAGAAAAATCAAGCATAATCTGTTTACAATCCGTTTTAATATATGATAATAAGTTTTCATGGTCTTAAGATTAAAATGTTAGCTGAAGTCCAAAAGAGAATATCTTCAGAGGGGGCATTGAACCTGTTGATTGATTTTCAGGGTCCAGCCCGACAAAATTTGTAATCGTCATAAGGTTTTGACCCTGCGCAAATAATTTAGCTTTCGAAATATGTAACTTGCTAATTAATTTAGGTGGCAAATTATACGATAAATTCACGTTCTTCAAACGTATAAAAGACGCATCACTGTAATGAGCAGTGCTCTCAAGTACATTATTAAAAGGGTCAAAACCGTCAAAAGACGTGGTTACTTGCTGAACATTACTGATATCTGAAATGTTATGCCAACGATTCAAGAGGTTTTGCGGTTGGTTCTTATTGGCAAAGCCAGGGAGTAAACTTCCGAACTGATAATTTTCACCAATCTGCTTTACGAATTGAACTAGGAAATCAAGTGAAAAATTCTTAAAATTAAGTATATTGTTTAATCCCCCATAAAACTTTGGGTAAAAATCTACAAATTGCGTTTTATCAATTGCCGGATCTACGGTGGATGTTTTTTGACCAGAATGATCGCTAAATTCGTAATAACCAGTAGTTGGATTTACTCCGGCATACTGGTATAACTTTTTAATTCCTAAGGACTGTCCTACAATCAGGGTATTATAATAAGCGCTGTTTTCAAAATCAGGATAATTGATTAGTCTATTTTTCGGAATGGTTAAATTAAAAGATGATTGCCACGAGAAGGCCTTGTGATTAACAATTGATGCATCTAATAAAAATTCCCAACTTGTATTTTGCACAGTTGCGGGTAAATTAATAAGCACCCCGCTGAAACCAGTCCCAACAGGAAGTGGGTAGGAAGTTAACTGATTGGAAGATCTGTTTATAGCGTAATTTCCGCTGAACAATAATCGATTATTAAAAACTCCTAGATCTAATCCAAAATTTAATTTTTTAGTCACTTCCCATTGCAAATATGGATTTGAGTGTTTTGTCGGTAATAGACCAACGGTACTCTGATAGGGCACTCCGTTCGGAGTATAACTCTGGTATAAACTTAAAAATTCGTAGTTGTTAATCTGATCATTTCCTGCCGTGCCATATGTAACCTTCAGTTTAAGATGATTAATGTATGATAACGATCTCTTAAGATATTCTTCTTCACTGAGTATCCAAGCACCACCTACCGAATAAAAAGTGTTAAACATATTTTCTATGCCGAATCGACTCGATCCATCTCTGCGAATTGCAGAATTTAAAATATATCTATCTCTAAATCTATAATTGAGTCTTCCAAATATCGCCGAATACCGATATTTGGATTGCATTGTGTTAGTGCTAGCAACGATTGTTCCAGCTGCTCGACTATTTTCCAATTGAGAATCGTTTGCAAACAGACTTCCATCGAATGCGTCAACTGCGTTGTCACTGTTTTGAAATGTTGACCCAATAAGTGCATCTAAATGACCCCAGGAAAAATCTTTATTATAAGCTATTTGTGGTTCAATGATCCATGATGACACATAATTAGTGCCGTACTTTGCTTTCCTATTATTCCTGGTTAGGGTCGGACTAAATGATGTTTGAGGTGTTGTAGATACCTCCTGGGTTTCCAGTCGGTTATATCCTAAATTTGATTTTACTTGTACCCCAGGAAATATCTCGTATGAAATTGTTGAACTACTTATCAAGTTGTTTGTTTTTCCCTTGAATTTTTGGAGCAAAACTGCTGCGGGGTTATTGGTGGTAAACGTAGGTACTCCATTAACTATTCCCCAATTTACGCTGCCATCCGGCTTAAATGGATAGGGAGAATTTGGTGCCAAATTCAAAGCAATTCCAGTTAAATCGATAGTAGGAAGTTTATTTAGATCCTGTTGATAACTATTTGTAAGATTGAACTTAAATCTTTGATTACTAGATGTATGATTAATATTCACATGAACATTGGCTTTTACATCTGAATAGCTCCCCGGAAAAACAGTAGATTCTCTGTTATAACTGGCTCCCGCTAAAAATTGAGTTTGTTCATTTCCCCCTGATAGATTTGTTTGAATATTTGTATAATGTGCTGTTCCTCCAATTAATTCCTGTTGCCAGTCGGTATTTTGATTTCTATCCCATGCGCCATTTAAATCATAATCTGTCGATGAAACGGGCGTGTTATTGTTGTTTTTGAGCGCTTCAAGTCGCATTTCAATATACTGCTGTGTACTCATTAAACCTATTTTTCGGGTTACCTTACCAAAGCCATTTTGTATATTTAGATCTATTTTAGTTTGTCCTACTTTTCCCTTTTTTGTAGTAATTAGAATTGCCCCATTAGCTGCTCTACTGCCATAGATAGCAGTAGCGTCTGCATCTTTAAGAATATCAATACTTTCTATGTCAGATGGATTTATGAAACTTAATGCACTTTGAGATCCGCCGACTGCACCATTGATATTAGTAAATAAAGTTTGAGATGAATAAGGAACACCATCTATGACATAGAATGGCTCTGATCCTTGCTGCAAACTATTCTGTCCTTGTATTCTTACTTTGATTGAGCCACCTGGAATCCCAGTAGATTGGGTAATTTGTAACCCCGGAACTCGACCCATCATCGCCAAGAGAGGATTCGAAACAGGTTGAGCGGCAATTTGATCCGCTTTAATACTACTAATATTACTAGTACTTAACCTTCTGGTTGTCGTACCATAGGCTATCACCTGAACTTCATCCAATTTAGAAGTACTCAACTCTAACACCACATGGCCCAGTTCCTTAATTGCTTTCACTTCTTTCGGCACATAGCCAATAAAAGAAATCACCAACATCGCATCCTCATCGACACCTTTTAAATAAAAACTGCCGTCAGCACCAGTACTTACCGCTTTACCCCCTTTACCCTTGACCGATACAGAAGCACCAGGCAAACCACGACCATCAGCATCCACCACACGCCCCGAAACATCAATCTGCCCAAATCGGTCAATATCACTCTTCAGAGAACTTGTGTTCTTTCTTTTTATTACGATAGTTCTTTCCTCAATGGAGTAGGTTAATTCAGTGTTTTTAACGACCATATCCATGACTTCGGTTAAAGAAGCATTATCAAAATTAGCATTGATTTTGGAAGCTTTGAAATCACCATAGCCCATCAAAACATCATATCCGGTTTGTTTCCTGATTTCGCGGAATACTTTATCAATGGTCAGGTTTTTCTGTTTTAAAGTAACCCGCTGACCGAAAGTAGCTGCACTTACCTGCATTAATGATATGAGCAATATGAAAGTGGTCAGTTTCATAATCAATAGCAGTTTAGGTATGTAGCCCGGTGGCACACAATAATTTTTCAGTATAATTTTATACATTTGACTGTCTGTTAAGGGCTAGTGCATATTTTTCGAAGAATGGACACTACACCCGGTTTACGAAATAATTGTTCATCAATGTTTCTGAGTTGACAGATTTAAGGGCTTCGACGGCAAATCGGAGTCCTTTTTTCTTTCCCAGTTTAAATTACACTAAGGGATTCTTTTTTGATTGTTCATGGTTTGGTTGAATTAGTTTAATTGATCTTGTTGATTCAATAGGGCGATGATTTTTCGTTAGCTTTTATATTTTCAATTGTACTCAAGCTGTCTTTCGACGGGCCCTGCGGATGGTTAGTCCGTCTTATTTCTTATTGATGTATATCGTTCGGTCTTTAATTCTAAATCTCGCTTCGTCCGTTCGTTCCAACATATTCAAAACTTTAGAGACATTCTCAAATCGGCTGATTGTTCCAAGGAAAGTTTTAGATTTCAACGCTGGGTCTTCATAGACTACCTTCACATCATACCACCTCGATATTTTCTGCATCACACTTTCCAGGGTCTCTATATCAAACATAAAATACCCGTTCTTCCAAGCAATGGCATCCTCTGCTTCCACATCCGCAACTTTAATACTGTTTTGTGAGAGAATAGCCTGCTGACCAGGTTTTATGATTTTAACACCACCTTTCCCTGTCACTTTAACCGAGCCCTCTAGTAGCGTCGTTTTAGTTTCCGGCTGATCGGCATAGCTATCAATATTGAAATGAGTTCCCAGAACTTCCACTTCCTGTTTGTCTGTTTCCACAATAAATGGATGCGCCTTATCCTTGGTTATTTCGAAGTAAGCTTCACCACTGAGTTTGACCCTCCGCTGTCCACGCTCATTTAAGACAGCAGTATAGGTCAAACTTGAAGCGGCGTTTATCCAGACTTTTGATTTGTCCGGTAAGGTTAAAATATAGGTTTCGCCTTTAGCGGTCGTCATGGTGTTGATCGCACCCAAGTTATTTTCTACCGTTCCACCCGGTAATGCGTTAACTTCATAAATCACCTGACCATCCGCAGTTTTAGAAATAGAAACCCCAGCTTCACGGGCAAGTTGTCCATTCGCGGCATCTGAAAGCCTGATCTTTTTGCCATTGGCTAAGGTAAGGGTTGCGCCGAGTTTCCCCGGAGCAACATCAGCAACATCGGTATTAGCCTGAGGAGTTGTTGAATACTTGTTACTATAATAAAAATATCCACCAACCGTAATCGCAAGCGCGATAGAAGCAGCAACCGCGATACGAGGCCAAAGGTTTAATTTACGTTCTATAGGTGGAACCGAAACAGATTTTCTTTGCGGATTGAATACATGAGCGAGGATTACTGCCCGCTCGTCTTCAGAGATCATGGAAATATTTTCAGATTCCGAATATAGCGCAGCCACCAGCTCTTTTACTTCCCGCTCATACATTGGGTCATCTATATAACCCCAGAATTCCTCCTGTTCCATCTGAGTCGTAGACTGGCTGAGATGTAAAGCAAAAAGCTGCTCCAGACGTTTCGTATTCTTAGTCATGTCTTTAGAATTTATTCCCTTTTAAGCGTATGACAACTCTCAGGCACTTAGCCAATTAGTCTATGTTAAAATAAAGTTAAATTCAGGAGTTAAGTTGTTGATAATCAATGAGATTATTTTGATAGCATCATGACCAGTAGCGGATAATACACGGCGTTTTTAGCAAAGTGCTCCCGGATTTTCTTCAAAGCCTGTGTCATATGTACATTGATCGTACCTGGGGAAAGATTTAACTCAGCGGCAGCCTCCTCATATTTCAGGCCTTGCTGATGGCAAAGCATATATACCTTCCGCTGCTGCGGGGCAAGAGCATCCAACGCCTCGTTTAGTAATCTCACAGCGTCGTTATAATCAAGCTGACTATTAGTCGAATCATCCAACTCCGTGGAAACAGAATGCAATACCTGATTATTTCTACGTTCTCTTGACATCTTCTTCAGCACATTCAGGGAGTGGTTCTTCACCAGGCGGTTTAGATAGCCTCCAAAATTTTGTACCTCAGGCAAAGACTCGCGCGAATCCCATATTTTAATAAAGATCTCCTGAACGATTTCAATCGCCTGATCATGTGACCAAGTGAGTTTTTTCCCAACTGCATACACATCCCGCTCATAGTGATTGAACAAAACCGTAAAGGCATGTTGATCCCCTTGAGCTATCTTAGCCAGCACAAGATGTTCATCGGGGAGTGGTTTTACCGCCATACAGTTTGTTTACCTAAAGATACTTAGTCAGCGCCAATAATAAGTAAATAATTCCGTATTGGTAATCCGTTGCAAGAAATTGACGAATACGATCGAGCGATAATGATCTTTAGACATGTCGATACATCGTTGCTGGAAAATAAGTGGAAAGGTTAACTATGAAATGCTTGATTGTAGCTCGGGCCTATTCGACGACAGCCCGATTAGTCAAAATCGAAGAATTCTCTGGTGGTGATATTCAGTGCTTTGGCAATTGCAGAAATACTACTAATCGTCGTATTGCTTTCACCTCTTTCTATCCGTCCAACTTGCTTAAGCTCAAATCCTGTAGCATAAGCAAGCTGTTCCTGAGTTATCCCTTTTTGCTTTCTCAGCTGTACTATTCTACGGCCTACGTTATCGATAAATCCCTGATCTCTATGGTGTTTTTTCACTCTGCAAGGTGGAAGAATAAACAAAAAAATATTAAGTCATATTTGACTTATTTATAGAAATTGGTTATATTTGGTTATGAGGTATGATTAAAAATATGAAATAGCAAAAAGATAACAACGAGTCTCGACTGCCAAATTCTCACAATTAAAAGGACGGGACAATAGATTAAATGCCCATAGCAAAATTTTGCCTACTTTTGAGTGCATTATGGCGTTATGGGCTCTATTGTAATTCCATTCCTAAGGCCGTGAGAAGCCTGGCAGTGTGGTATTTAGAGCCCTGCCATAGTGCATTCATAAATACCTCCTCCAGACTCATATTAATTGGCTACTAACCAAATATTAATATGACAACTGATTCCAATTTTATTTATGGCGGCTACTTTAGGTTGATCATCTGCCCGCCAGACTAGCTGAGCCGCAACCCAAGACCTTGACAAAGCGGGCGGTAGCTGTGCGATAGGGTCGCTGATATCGTCTCGCTTTGTTTTTCAATCCTCCCTAAGGAAAAAACAATCAACTAACTCCAACAACATGAAAAAAACGATGACAATGATCGTCCTGGCCACGCTTTGCCTGAAATTCAGCTCCAAAGCCCAGACCGGCGAACCCACAAATCAAACTAAACCTGCCCTGGAGATCGGCCAGAAAGTACCCGATCTCCAGCTCAGTAACCTCAGTAACTACAAAACCACCACCGCCACAATCTCCGAGTTCAAGGGCAAACTGCTTATCCTGGACTTCTGGGCCACCTGGTGTGGCCCCTGTGTAGCCATGATCCCCAAAATGGACAGTCTGCAAAACACCTTCAAGGGCAAAATCCAGTTCCTCTCCGTTACCTACCAAAACCAAAAGGAAGTTGGCCCTTTTATGCAAAAATTCGAACAGCAAAAAGGTGAACATTACGACATCCCCATCCTCAGCAGCGACACCAGACTCAAATCCCTGTTTCCTTACCGCATCCTGCCGCACTATGTGTGGATCGGGCCGGACGGCAGGCTGAAAGCCATCACCAGTCAAAGGGAGATTACCTCCGCAAACATCAGCGCCATGCTCAGCGCAAACCCGCCAAAGCTCCCCCAAAAGCAAGATATCGAAAATCCCTATGACCGCAACAAACCCCTGTTTATTGCAGGGAACGGGGGAGATGCCCCCAGCCTCATCCAGCATTCCGTGTTCAGCGGGTATGTTCCAGGCCTGGCCTCCACCTACAACGTCAACCCATTACCAGCATCAAAATCAAACCGCATCACCTTAACCAACCTGTCTATAGTCAACCTGTTTGCCTCCGTATTTGAGGAAGGAAAGACCTATATCAGCTCCAAACGCATTAAAATCCTCAGCAAAGACAGCCTGCAGCTTAGCCGGCCCAATGATACCCCCGGCAATAAATGGCTCCCCGAACATGCTTATTGTTACGAGCTGATTGTACCACAGGAAAGGAAAGACCAGCTCTATGAAATCGCAAAAGCCGACCTGGCCCGTTTTTTCCCCGATTACCAGGTTTACCTACAAAAAATGCAGCAGCCCTGCATGGTTTTGACCCGTACCGGCGAAACAGACCAGGTCAAAAGTAAAGGCGGTCCGACCGTCGCCCAGTTCAGCCCCTTCGGCTTTACCCTGCAAAATCAGCCATTAAGCATGCTTGTTTCCCAGCTCAACACCCTTTACCAGCAGTACGCCCCATACTGGATCGAGGATCAAAGCGGATACCCAGGCATGGCAGACCTGAAAATTATCGCCAACCTTTCCAGCATGGAGGAGCTCAACAAAGCCCTGAAACCCTACGGCCTGCAGTTTATCAAAAAAGATGTACCGGTAGAAATGCTCATCATCGCAGACGCCCCGGCAAACACCATACTAAACAAACTAACCGAATAATATGAAAACATCAACAACCATCGGAATCATCTCCTTGTCCCGAAAGCGCTCAATAATGTGCTCCATGGTGCGGTCTGTCACGCTGATGCTCATGCCCAGGTACTTTTTCAACTTAACCTTAACGCTCCTCTTTTTGTGGATGGTTCCAGTCACACTCAGTGCCCAAACGCAAATAAAAGGACGCGTGCAGCAAGCAGACGGGAAAGCCATCCCGGGTGTAAACATAAGGAACAAAATACAAAGTACCACCACTGACCAGAACGGGAGCTTTACCCTAAGTGTCAGGGTAGGAGACACCCTGCTGCTCAGCCACCTGGCTTACCAGTCCAGGCAGTATGTGCTCAGCCAGCTCCCGCAGGGATTGCTGGAAATCAGCCTAAGCCCTCACGCCAATGAACTTCAGGAAGTGCAGGTATCTACCGGCTACCAGCGCATCTCCAGAGAAAGAGCCACCGGTTCCTTTGTCCAGCTGGATAGTGCGATCCTCAGCCGCAGGGTCTCTACCAACATCCTGGAAAGGCTGGAAGACATCAGCCCCGGCCTGGTCTTCAACCGTTCAGGAAAAACCAGCAGCCTGATCAGCATCCGCGGACAAAACACCATCGCCGCCAATGCCAATCCGCTGATCGTGATCGACAACTTTCCTTATGAAGGAGACATCAGCAACCTTAACCCCAATGACGTGGCCAGCATCACCATTTTAAAAGATGCCGCAGCCGCTTCCATCTGGGGTGCAAGGGCCGGTAACGGCGTTATTGTCATCACGACCCGCAAAGGCAGCTATAACCGCAAACCTGCTTTTTCGCTGAACAGCAACCTGACCATCGGTCAAAAGCCGGATTTGTTTTACCGCAAGGGCATGTCCGTATCAGACTACATCGCTACCGAGCAAAGACTCTTTTCAGAAAACTACTACGATGACAAGGAAGCCTCTCCTTACCACGAACTGCTCAGCCCCCTGATTGAAATCCTTATTGCCGAGCGCGACCAACAAATCTCCGGTTCTGAAGCCCAAACCGCCATCGAGGCGCTAAAGCAAAATGACCTGCGCAGAGAGGTAGACCGTTACCTGAACCGCGAAAGCATAAATCAGCAATACAGCCTAAGCTTAAACGGAGGTTCCGAGCGGCAAAAGTATTTACTTTCCCTGGGCTATGACCGCAATCTTGCCACCCGCAAAAGCGACAGTTATAACCGGCTCAGCCTGAACGGCAACCAGAGCTTCCTGTTCCTGGAAAATAACCTTGAACTGGAAACGGGCATATACCTCACCCGCAGCCAGAGCGCTTCGGCTAATGAAAATTTTACCGCAGGTTTTCCTTACGTCGCACTTACCGATAAACAGGGAAACCCGGTGGTTGTGCCCAGAAACTACCGGCCTGCATTTATCAGTACTGCCATGGAACAGGGGCTTTTAGACTGGCGCTACACCCCGCTGAATGAATTAGGCCAGGCTGCTAACCAGCGCAAAAGCCTGGATCTGCGCCTGAACGCAAGCCTGAAATACCGCATCACCCAGGCCTTATCGGCCTCCGTGCTTTACCAGTACAACGAGACCAGTAACCGCGGCAGGGACCTGCATGATGAAAACAGCTACTATGCCCGAAATATGATCAATACCTATACCCAGGTCAGCACCAGTGGCCTCACGCTACCCATCCCCGAAGGCGGGATTCTCGACCAAAGCTATGGACGCATCCATGGCCAGAACCTGCGGGGCCAGCTGAGCTTTGATCAGGACTGGTCAGGCAGGCATGAGCTCCACGCCATTGCAGGGGCCGAACGCAAAGAAAATTACACCCTTGCCAATACCTTCAGGGTTTACGGCTATGATTCCAGCCGCTCGCAGAGCATACCGGTGGATTATGCCGGGTTCTATCCGTCCTATATCACGGGCATTGATTATTTTTCCATTCCCAGCGGAGAATCCGAAGAGGACCTGACCGATCGCTTCATTTCCTATTACGCCAACCTGGCCTATACCTATAAAGGTAGATACACCCTTTCAGCGAGTGCCCGGAAAGACCAGAGTAACCTTTTTGGCGTGCGCACCAATCAAAAGGGGGTTCCACTGTATTCGCTCGGCGCCGCCTGGGAACTGAGTAAAGAAAACTTTTATCAGCTCTCATTTCTGCCTTACTTGAAACTCCGGGCTACTTACGGCTATAACGGGAACAGCTTTACCAATTTTTATGCCTTCACCACCGCTGCCATTGATAAAGGCAATTCCTCGCCTACCTTAATCCCTTTTGCCCGCATTGAAAACCCGCCAAATCCGAACCTGCGCTGGGAACGCACCCGCGCGATCAACCTCGGGGCAGATTTCGCCAGCCGGGATAACCGGATCAGCGGAAGCTTTGAATATTACTTTAAGCGCTCTACCGATCTGCTTGGACAGGTTCCGGTCGCTTCCAGTACCGGGGTATCTTATTTCAGCGGCAATTTCGGCAGCACCAAAGGTCATGGATTTGACCTTTCAGTTAATAGCCGGAACCTCAGGGGCAGATTTTCCTGGGAAAGCAGCCTGATGCTCAGCATGAATAAAGATCAGATCGTCGAGTACAGCAAAGAACAGGTTATAGGTACTAACCTGTTGAACGGAGAACTGAACACCATCCCCGGAAAGCCACTTTATTCTATGTCCAGTTACCCATGGGCGGGGCTGAATCCCCAAAACGGAAACCCCCGGGGCTACCTCAGCGGGCAGATCAGCGAAGACTATAATGCGATCCTATTGGCTGCAAGCATAGATCATTTGCAGTACCACGGTTATTCTCAGCCGCCTTATTATGGTGCCTTACGCAACACCTTCAGCTATAAAGGGCTGTCGCTTTCGGCGAATGTCAGTTTCCGTTTGGGCTATTACTACCGCCAGCAGGCCGTACAATACGGGGGAAGCTACGGGCTGGGCACCTTCGGGGATTATGACCTGCGCTGGCAGCAACCGGGTGATGAAGCCCATACCATCGTCCCGTCGATACCCTCGGTACAGGTGAACGGCAGGGACGAATTCTACCGCTATACGCCCGGACTGGTGCAAAAAGCCGACCATTTCCGACTGCAGGACATTCGCCTGGATTACCGGCTTGCCGGAAAAATCAGCAAAAAGCTCGGCCTGCAGGGCTTGAATTTATACGGCTACGTCAACAATGTGGGACTGTTGTGGAAGGCCAGCTCCGTAGACCTGGATCCCGACTATCTGTTACAGAAACCCATCCGAACTTTTGCCCTTGGCCTTAAAGCAGACTTTTAACATCAGAACACATGAAAACATTATTTTATATGCCATTGCTGCTGGTTGTCCTGTTAGGCAGCTGCAAGAAAGATTTCCTGGAGGAGCGCAGCAACAAAAGGTTGTTTGTACCCTCCACACTGGAAGATTATCAAAACATGCTGGACAATACCGAGGTTTTTGCTATGGGCGTTTACCCTGCGGTGACCCAGAACCTGTCAGATGATTTTTACATGCTGGACAATGCCTGGAACAGCCTGGTGTTAAGAGAAAAGAATGCCTACATCTGGAATTCGCAGCCGGATGAAACCGATGGAAACTGGGCACTGGCCTACCGGCAGGTCTTTTACGCCAATGTTACGCTGGATGGCTTGGAGCAGATGGATGCTGATCAGAAATCACAGGTACTCTGGAGTCAGCTGCGGGGAACCGCACTTTTTTACCGGGCATTTGCCTTCTATAACCTGGCCCAGCTATTCACCCGCCCTTACCTGATTCAAAACGCAGGCGATGAGCCGGGCATTCCCCTGCGTCTGGTGGCAGATGCCGATAAAAATTATCCTCGTGGTACGGTCAAACAAACCTACCAGCAGATTCTGAAGGACCTCAGGGAAGCTGCCGTGCTGCTACCCGAAAAAACCAGTTACAAAACCCGGCCTGGGGTAATGGCTGCGTATGCTTTACTTGCGCGCGTGAACCTTGCCATCGGGGATTATACAGCAGCGGAGCAGCATGCCGACCGGGCCTTAGCGGTCAGTGATTTTCTGCTCAATTATGCGGACATCAGTGCCATACCGAGACGGCCCTTTCCTTTGGCCCTGCCCAACGCGAACCCCGAAGTGATCTGGTACTGCTCGATGCTAGGCAGTTTCATGCGTTCTACCTCCACCTTTGCCGATACGGTGCTTTATGCCAGCTACGCTGCACAAGACAAACGGAAAACATTGTTTTTCAGTTCCAGCAATGGAAAACAGGCGACTTTCAAAGGCAGTTATTCCGGGGATACTTATTATTTTACCGGCCTTGCTACCGACGAACTTTACCTGATCAAAGCAGAATGTCTGGCCAGAGGTGGTGCCGGCACCGAGGCAATGAAATGGCTGAACAAACTGCTGGAAAAACGATGGAGCGCAGGTCAGTTCACACCACTAACTGCTGCCAGTGCGGAAGAAGCGCTTCGTATTGTGCTGGTAGAACGGAGAAAAGAGCTTATTGGACGCGGTATGCGCTGGATGGATTTGCGCAGGCTCAACCAGGATCCAAAGTTCACGCTGGTGCAAACCCGCAGGCTCCAGGGGAAAACCTATACGCTGGAACCCCTGGATTTGGGCAGGTATTTACTGCCAATTCCCATGCAGGAAATTCAGCTCACCGGAATTGTTCAAAATTAAATCACATCAAAAAGCCGTCATCCCAGGGGATGGCGGCTTTCAAATTGAGGGATGCTTAGACTACAGTATATTACCCAGGGTTCTGAAAGTAGAAGTAGGGTTTGACGCTACGGAATTGTTTGTCGTTGTTGGTGCGGTAGCAAACTCGGCAGAGCAGATTTTAGTCTGATCTTCGGGATCACAAACCAGTCCCGATTCTTCTGAAGGGGGTACACTGTGCCAGGCCGGAGCATTAGCGCCAGCACCGTCATTGTCATAGAAGTAGTAACGTGGAGCTCTTGAAGATTCTGCTTTCAAAGCAAAAGATCCACCAATCATTAATAAGGCTGCAAAGCCAATCGCGTTGAAATTTTTAAATAAATTTTTCATAACATTTTAATTTGGTTGCACTGTTTTAAGGTTATACGTGCAACCCGGTTTTTCCCCACTCGAAACCCAGGAGCTTTCTTCCGGCAGGGGTATAGGGTTAGATTATAGGGCAGGCAAGCTCTGGTCCTGCAAGATTAGCTGATTTTGACGGGCCTCCTTTCTTTTGATCGGTTACTGACGCCGGACATCATCCAGCGTTGTTCTATTGCAATTCCCAGCCCAGCCAGGAACATAAAACCCAAATTAAAAACCAGGTGCGTCCAGTATCCCAGATTCCCTAAAACTCCCCCGCAACTGCAGGGTATTTTTCCAAACGCTCCGCTCATGGTAATGGCGATATAGATCGAGAACAGCAACAGTAAACTTAGAGACGCATAAAAGCCCAAAAGGCGGGTAGGAGACAGCAGCAGTGAAAGGGTAATCATCAGCTCAGTAAGGGGAACCAGCCAGGCCAAAACATCAGCGAGGTTTTTAGGGAATACCTGACCATGCATCTGGAAGCGGGTCAGGGGCATATCGATCAGTTTGCTGCAGGCCGCATAAAAAAACATCACAGCCAGCAGTGCCGCAAGAGTCATTAGGATGGCTTCTCGTTTCATATAGGGTAATTTGATTACCCTAAAGCTGGGAAGATAATTTTTGCAGAAAATTGGTCAGCCCCAAATAAATTCATCCATATTTTTTGTATGGGAGGCCCCAAGGGCTAAAGATTTTTCAGGTAATCCGCCTTTAGGCGACTGTAATCCGCTTCATCGAGTTTCAGATAGGAAGCACAGTATTTATTAGGTAAGTCCGCAAAGGGATAATTCCGGGTGAACAGCGCGAATTTTTCTTTAGGACGCTGACTCATCAAATGACTTCTTGCCGCTTCCGCTTCCTTTTCCATGAGCATGATATGTCGGACCAACTCCTGCGTCTCCTGGTAAATCTCCAGCATTTTGTAATCCGGCTTGCGGATCACCAGCAGGTTCCCCTCAGTGATCGGCGTAAATTTTGTCCTGGAAGGTTTATGTTTGAAAAAGCTGAACAGGTCAGTAAAGATCTGTCCCGGTAAAATGATCCGTACCACATTTTCCTGGCCGTCATCGTCCATTTCTGTGGCGATCACCACCACGTCCACTGTGTACCAGGCCAGTTGCGCATAGGCGGGGGGTATGAGTAGTGGCTGCCTGATCGTATACTTTTGCTCCCGGATCATGGGCGCTAGGTCCCGCCGGAAAGGTCCGTGTACCGGTACCATGCTGTCCAAAGCATCGATCAGCTCTGTGATAAACTGGTTTAATTGTTCCTGAGTCATTGCGTTAAGGTTTTATTGTTATTCAACCGTCGTTTGATCTTCTCCCAGACCGAGCTTTTGCATGAGCTCTATCTTCTTTTTCACTTCAGCTTTAGCAAAGATTCGCTGCACCCTGCCGTCTACAGTCTTGGGATCAATGTGCAGGGAATCGCCGATCTCTTTATAGGTCAGGCCACGGCACAGCAGCCTGGTGGTGGCGATTTCCCTGGAATTTAGTTTGAACATCGCACAACGTGCTTCAAAAGATTTGTCTTTGAGTAGCTGCCTGTTTCGGGAAAGCAGGACTGTGCGGCTGATGAAAAGTACGCTGACCAGTAAAAATCCGAAGTTCGTGCACAATACCTCCAGCCATTGAGAGGCGTGGTAGTAGGCCAGGAAAGTCATGCTTGCCCATGGTAAAACAGCCAGGTAGACTGCAATCAGTTCCAGTTTCCGGGACCGGTACTGCTCGGAGATGTCTCTTCGAATGGCACGCAGGATGGCAGCGACAATGATGAACGAATACACGCAGGGAATGATCATGCCATAACGAATCGCGTACTCCAGGTCCTCTTTCCAGAGGTAAACCACTCCGAAAAAAACCAGGTAGGGCAGCAGCAAAAGCACGGGGACGCCATAGAGGGCATGCAGTCGTAGGCTGTTCAATTGGAAGGCTTTATAAAAGTAAAAAGGAAAATAAGAGGCCATTAAAAATCCCGATCCGTAAGCAATGATGTTCTGCAGGGCTATTGGTATGGGGATACCGGGATCCGGGAAGAGTCCGCCGGTCAGGTTGTAGAGGATGAGCAGGCCCAAAAGGATCACATACCATTTCCTGGGCCTTTCCAGCGGATGGGCCAGATACCAGCCCAGCTGGAAAATAAACAGGACAAACTCTAAAATAATAAATACAGCAGTCAGCAGGTGCATTTCTGTACCAGGTATCAGCATAAGTGAAGCGTTAAAAAGTGTGACGTAGAAAGAACAGTTGGTATTCCCCTTCCAGGGTATGATAGATTGCAAAACCATGTTTCTGGTACCAAGGCAGGTTGATGGTAGCCGAAGTTTCCAGGTATACCGGGGCATCCATCGATTTACAATAGGCTAAAACTTCTTTCAGGAGTTGGGTTCCCTTGCCGAGGTGCTGATATTCCGGCTGTACACCGATAAACCACAGGTAGCTCATTTTGCTTTTTCCGCGGATTCGGCTTAGGGTGTTTTCATGTTTGAGTGCTTTAGGAAGACTTCCGAAACCAATAGCAGACCAGAGCAGTTTCAGGTCCAGCCAGAACTGAAGCAGCGCCCGGGAGGGTTTTCCGGAAATTTTCAGCAGGGCACAGGCCTTTGCGTTGTCACAGATCAGCACCTGGCCTGAGGCCATACAAATTTCAAAGGAATAGTCCATCAGGGCTTTTATCCTTGAGGGGAGTTTGTCATCCTGAGGGAGGAGATGATTGACAGACTTGTTGTCTTTAAAAGATCGGGACAGGATACTGATCACCAGTTCCTTGTCCTGATAAGTCGCGATTTTCATAAATAGGGTGATTGGTAGTTAGTTATTTTTTTAGCTCATCTTGATGCGGTTTAGATGGGTTTACAGTTTCGTTGTTTATGAATGGCTGGCAAGATCTGATTCTTGAAAACCTTATCCGGGTACTTTTCGCTTTTTATCGGGTACTTTTATGCGATCAAATGTGTATGTGTTTGCCACCAGGGCATGGGCGTTGATTTTATTAAAGCGGTTATAATACACAGCTTTTTATATTTTTTGTAGATTAGAGTAAATCAGAGGTTATGACAAGATACGATCAAATTAAGAAATTAATCGAGTTCAATTTAAATACTACATTGACTGGTCTTGAAGTGATTAGAGGCGGGGTCAATGACGAAGGAGAACCAATTACCATTACAATTGAGGGTAAATACGGATTTGGCAAAACATACAGTTTAGTTTACGAATACCAGTGGCTAAAAGAAAAGCAAGATTCTGGTGAATTAAGTAGGCATCTTTTAGAGGTTCGGGAAAGTATTATTGCAGAAAACAATTAGAAACATTTTGGCTAGTTTTTAAACTTGGTTTTGCGAGTTCAGTCAATAGGATAGTTCGTTCACATCAAGCCCAAATCCGTAATAGCTCATTTCCATTTGATAGAGCCTTGGACTTATATTTGATTGGCGCAGGAAATGTTTTATTTCATCCCGATGTTCTAAAGACATATTGCAGCCGAGATAGATTTCAGAAATGAGTTCTTTTGGATAGCAAATGATATGGTCAGGCTTATTGTTTAAAACAACCCTATATTCTTCTTCATATCCCCAACAAGTATTTTTACTGAAACATCTCTGGATTGATGAACCAATGTCGGGGTCAAGCTTGAATTCTAACTTTGGATATTCATTCCGGTAATCAACCGGCCCGATTTTACAACCGTACTGTTGATATTCATCTCCTATAAATGACATTAGACCAATAGTGTTCATGCCAATGCAATAGCCTTTATGAAAGTTAGCGTAATGGCTCCACATCAACAGGTTATCATTTTTAATGGACAGGGAAAGAATACCATAAAAGTTATTATCCATTTTACTGATCATTTCTTTATTTTCCTTCCAGTGCTTTTCTGGATAAGTTTTGATGTAATTATACCTTTCAGTGGCATCTATTAATAATTCGATGTGTGAACGTTTGCCTCGAAGTGGATGGTCTCTAAGATATTTTTGTGTAAATAAGTCAAGACTAAAGCTCTCTTCTGTATATAGGAAAGGCATTGCATTATCAAACGGGTCATTGAAATGTTTAGCTGATGACGCATAGAGTTTGAACTCAGTTAGCGTCTGTGTTCCGTAGTTGGGTGTATTCCCTATACCCTCATATGACCGGTATTTATAAATTGTTCCAGGAAGTGGGGAGCTGGTATCCATATTTTAACTAAAATCTAGTGGCTTTTGAATGTTGTTATGGTTATTGGACTGCTCAAATAGTTTCCGGAGCTTGGACGGTTTTTGATGACCTAATATCTGCTGAAGCTGCCCTTCATAAACAGGAAAAAGCGATTCCAGGAAACAATGCAAATGTTTCCCGTTTTCTTGGATGACAAGATCGATCAGTTTTACCTTTTCTTTTTTGAACTCATTCAGTTTGTATTGAGTCAAAGCTGGTGGAAACATCTTCAAAAGATCCTGATCTAGCTTTAATCCTTTGGCCTGCTCTTTGAAAAAGAAAAGCCCATAGAATATATCGATCTTATCCTTTTCCTCATCTTCATAGTAACCGCGGTGACTGTTCAAATGTCTCAGTCCGATCAGGTTCTCAAATGCTTTAAAATAACGATGCGCACCTTGTAAGGGCTTTTCTGTTGAAGCTAATTTCTTTTTGAGCTGAGGCCATCTGCACTTAATCGCTGGAAGATTTAAGCGGTACACTTCATTAACCAATAACAAAATGATTTCATGTATGGTATGAACTTTATGGTATAAGGCTTCCATGTGATACTGGATGTATTCCAGCTGGGAAATTCCCTGGGATAAATAGTGTTTACGAAAAGGATACCTATTTACGTACTGCCTGATGTGCAGCAGTTGTTCACTTGTGGTGGCCAGCGCTGCCTGGATCTTAAAAATCCTGGAAGTATATTGCTCATCTTCATCCAGGAGGTGATGGTTGTTTTGTCCCTGAACGTAACCCGGTCTCTTATCGAAATCTTTCATTGCTCCTGACAAGTCTTCCTGTAGGCGCTCTGAAAACCAATTCATTAAAAAATCATTCTTCCCGTACGTCCAGATTATCTTGCCATCGCTGCTGTTGATCTCTATCATGTTATAAATTAATTTAAAGCATTAAAATGTTTGTGAGGGTGTACTTTGTTCATCCGCTATCATCCTTTAGCAACTAAGTTAAGGTTTTGAAATGTAAGCCGGGCAGCTGCTGAGGTCTCTATTCCACTTCTTTATTTTCTTCCGCTTCCTTCAGCCGCTGCCTTTCCAGCAGCGGAGCTAATGCATCCTGGATCAGATGGTCAACTTCCCTTTTTATTTTCTGGTAGTTTTCCTGTACTTCGGCTGGTGATATCTTTTTGACCACCGGTATTTGTTTCGCCTGTTCATCTTCAATCTTTATCGCCTCATGGTCGTTCTGCACCTCGCAATGGAACATTTTCAACGTAATTTTTTCTTCTGGATTGTCTGCGACAATGCCCACAAACTCCCCAGAGGATAGCGCAGCAATCTTGGAAGCTGGTATCGCCGCTTCCAGCTGCGTCGATCTGGAAGCCGAAGTGTCTGAACTGTTGATGCTCAGGCTGTTCCGGTCCTGCATGATCTTGCCGAAATTGTCGCTTAACTTTTTTGCGGTTTCCCCTGTCACCTGCCCGGAAATGATGTTGCCCACAATGTTCACAATCACATCGGACTGCTCTGCACCATAATCCTTCTTAATTTGTTCATAATTCTGAACCGCCAATGTGGTGGAGACAAAATTACTTCTGCTGGTGGCCAAAAGCCCGTCAATTCCGTTCAGGAAAATCGAAGGAAATTCGTCGAAGATCAAACTGCTTTTAAGTTGGCCTTTACGGTTGACCAGCTTAATCATCCTGGATATGTAAAGTGAAAGTACTGCTCCATACACCTGCTGCTTTTGGGGATTGTTTCCGGCACAAATGATTTTCGGGGCCTCCGGGTTATTTATATCGAGGGTGAAATCATTTCCACTGAGTACATAGTAAAGCTGGGGAGAAGACAGCCTGGCCAGGCTGATTTTTGCACTGGCGATCTGTCCCTCCAGTTGCTCTTTAGCTTTATTCTGATAAGCTGAAATAAAAGGGCCCATGAGTACCTTGATCTCCTGTTCCTCTCTTAGTATGGGAAACAAATGGTCATATTCTGCTTGCATCAGCTCTATGACGTGGGGGAGTGTGCAATATTTCCCATCCCGGTATTTTTTAAGGTACCAGATTACTGCAGTCAGGAAATTGATTGGTGACTCGATAAAAAAATCACCTTGTTTTTTGATCCAGGTTCTGTTCAGTCCCAAAAGCATAGTCCTGGCTGCCTCCATAGCATCAGTCAGATCCATCATGCTTTCAGGATCCAGGGGATTGCAGCGGTGTGTTTTGTTCAGGTCATCAAAATTGATGATGTAAAACTTAGGCTTCACCTTGTAGTTCTCCTGATATTTCAGCAGGTTGTTGTAAGCGATTTGGGTCAGGTCGTCAAACTTAAAGTCGTATAAAAATATACTGAAACCCTTTCTAATGTGCTGCTGGATGATGTGCCGGATGACAAAATAGGATTTACCTGCACCTGGAGTACCCGAGACAAGCAGGCCTCGGAAGGGGTTGATGACATTGATGTAGGAGTTACGGAGCTCACCTTTAAAGCTGTATCTGGCCGGCAGGTTAATGGAATATTCATTTTCCAGCAGGCGCTCTTCCTGGGGGAAAGTCTCATTGTCGTTGTTGAAGATGTCGTTATTCAAACCGATTTTTATCAGCCTGGACAATAAATTCCCGCCTGTCATGATCAATAAATATCCGCTTGCCGTTACAACGATATACCCGGTAGCCCGCCATGCCATTCCGATTGGCAGGTATAGGCACCCTGTACTCAGGAAATACAACAGTAATCCGCATAGCAGGTAGGCAGCTATACTTTTACCATTAATCTTTTCCTCCTTTTTACCTTTTGCCGCTACCAGGGCTATAGCCAGGCAAATTATTGCTGCCAGTTTGGACCTTAGCATTCCGTCAAATAGGCCGGTTTTTGCAATGTTCAGGATTAGTTTATTGATGATGGTCGCTGTCCAGCCCAGTTGGTCAAAGAACTGGTAACAGCACATATATATATGTATACTTAAAATGGTTATGCTGATCAGCCGCGTAAAGTCTATGATCTTTCTTAAGGCTTGTATGTCTTCTCCTGTTTGCATAGGTTTTAGGATTGATGTTTAAATTCTTAGCTGGCGTTTCTTTTTCCTGGTTTTTTTGCGAGGCAGTAACGGCCCGTAATTTTCTTGATTGTTGGTTCTCAGTAATGTTTCCAGCAACGCTGTTGGGTCAATTTTAAGCAGGTCCGGTATGGCAGTTTTGTGGTCTAGCAAGAAGCTGTAGTCGGGTTTTTCTCTTTGCAAAAGATTTAGTTCGTGAGGAATTTTTGTGGTCTGTTGTTTTTGAGTCTGCAGCTTCAGCATGAGTGCTTTAGCGCCGTAAAACTTACCCAACTCGCTGCCGTTAAAGACTGAGCGGTTCTTGTGATCGATATAAGTCAGTCCGTAAATCATGCCCTGCTGGTTGCGGCGATAAACCAGTTCAATCTGATGCGCCTTTAACAGCTTCTCAAATCTGGACTGGTTCGGATGGGTTTTCAGCACCAGGTCAATCTGGTGTTTGAGCAAAGTGGCCAGCGGTTTTCGTTTGGCCAGGTTTTTCTCGAACCGTTTTTCCAGTTTGCTGAGGGTGTATTTGCCCGCTATCACGCTTGCTTTGATCGGAACTCCCAGATTACCCCCCTGATCGTCAATGATCCGGTAAAGTAGTCCCTGGTTTTTGTACATGTTCGACTTTTCATGCCCCCGGTCTGCCTTGATGTTGAATCTGCCGAGTACTGCATTGAGTTCAGTCAGGCTGGTATAATTGTATTTGCTTGCAACCGCGTTTACAATATGGTCAATGGCTCTTTTGGTTTCCTCCTTCCCGTAATTCGCTTTTTTCAGGGCTTTCAGGTCTGCTTTGGGCATCTGATCATCGCCCCGGCCGCTGGCTTGTACCAAGTTGTACTTGATTTCAATTTCCTGCCGGGCCTGTTCTGAACTGTCCCGTCCCAGGTTGTGTAAGCTAATCCTGTTACCTTGAGCGTCGATGTTGGTGGTTACGATGTGCAGGTGAGGGTGGCCACTGTCCTGGTGCCGGTAAACGAGGTAGGGCTGCGCACCAAACCCAATTTTCTGCATGTAGTCACGCGTGATCTGCTGCATTTTTTCATCTGATATTTTTTCATTGGTCTCAAAATTCAGGGAAATGTGCAGGCAGTTCGTTTTGACTCTTTCATTGAGCCGGGCCTGCCGAATCAGCATCTGTAACCGTTCATTGGAGTTGAGCAGCTCTGCATCTTTGGGATAATTTTCCGCTGCTAAGACGAATGCCCGGTTTTGCTCAAGTTTGTTTTCGTTGTAATTGAAAGCGCCGCGGATGCTGCGTCCGCTGATTATTCTTGCAACCATTGTGCGGCAATTGTGTTCAGGTGATCTTTAATTTCACTGATCTTGATTTCGACTTTGTTCTTGGTCATCAGGAAACTTTGGGTAATCAGGGTATTGCCGGGTTCAGTGGCATAGCTGTTTATTTTTTTCGCCATCTGGTTGAGGTTGCTACCAATGGCGTTGAGTTCATTTCTGAGCAGGATGGTTTCCCGGATGAAATGGTCAAAGGATGCGTTTCTGTTCAGAACCGTTACGGGTTTATTTAGCAATACTTTCCGGGCGTAGCTGCTGAGGTCCCGACATGTTGTCTTGCGGTACCAGGTGTTGATCTTTTCTGATTCAGCGGGTGTAAGTCTGATGTGGATCCACAGAGTTCTTTTATTTTCGGTGTTGTTGTTCATGGCTGGTTTCTGTAGGGTGTCAGAAATGCCGAGTTCCGAGGCTTTTCCATGCTTCCGACTTTGGAGGAAGCAGGGGGGAAATCCGTTTGTATCACAAACGTACATTTCACTCCGCTAAAAAAACAGGCGGCATACTTCTTCTGACAACCGGGCTAGGGTTGAACATTAGTATGGAATTTTTTAATTTATTGTTGCGGACCTGGGCGTTGATGCGACCTAGATATGGTCTCGCTGCAGGGCAGGGTTTCTAGAAACTGCTCAATGTTAAGTGGGAGGAAACCTCGGATTCGCTGTCGGAATTTCAGCCGAGGACTGGTCTTGCCGCGTTTTAGTTTTGGCAGATATTTTTCTTCTGGATCCTGGTTGTTGGGTTGTGAATGTTGTGTTGTTGTTTTCATGGCTATTGTTTTTTTAATAACCAAAGGTGGGTGGAATGGGGAAGGGGAATCGGGGACTTTGATGGGGAGTCCCCGAATTTAGGTGGTCAGAACATGCCGATGGTTTTCATTTTTTCCAGCACCATTCTTAGGATATTATTGGCAACAATGAAGTTGTCGACTTGACCATCAATATTTACAAGTTGTTTTTCCCCGTGGAATAGATTGTTCCGGAAACGATATACTATGAATAAAAGGGCTTTCATGATCTCTACCGGATTTTGTTCTTGTTGGGTAAGGACAGCCTCGACTAGGCTTTTTGCAGCCTGGTCATTTGCAGTGCCCCGAAATTTAAGTCCTTCAATAGAATATGTTTTGTCTCCGTTAGCATTAAAGTAACGGTTCGAAAAATAATCAACATATTCTGTGAAATCGGCGGCATCGTAGGGAAAGTAACCATTTATTTGATCTGCCAATGCGGCTAACTTTACTATTTCTGCTTTTTTCGACATTGCGACATCTTCAAAAATATTCCATAGAAACACAAAGTTTCTAACCCTGTCCATTCCTTGTGCCTGCAGGTTTCCACCACCACTCAGAAAGCCAGTTAACCAGGCAGTTTCGTCAAATTCTGTTATCATATTTGTTCGTATTTTACAGCTTAATCTTTTACTCCCAGGATTTTTCTGAATTCATCCTCAATTTGGGATACAATGGGAGGGAAGTCCTTAATTACTCTTTCTGAAATTGCATTTAATTTCTCATTATGGATAGTATTGGATTCCTTTGTCCCGCTTCTCATTCTGAGCAACCTTTTGTTTAAGTCGAAGTCGTAGGCTTCAGTCCAATATTTTTGCAGGATATCATCCAGTTGCGCCGTTATCCGTTTTTCAAGATATAGCTTCCGCGGAAGATAGAAGTTTTTGAAAGTATTTAGGGCTGTGTTAAAACGATCTAATCTGTCGACTTCTTCCTTATCCGCGTCGCCTTGTACCCAATGTATTGTCCTAGTAAAATCAACCATCGCACTATGCAATTCGACAAGATGAGCATACAAATCTCTAATTACACCTGCTCGCTCCAAATGCAGGTGGTTAAACTGAACATTGGACTGTTGTTTTAACAAATCTAATTGGCTTTTATATTCTTCAAGGCCTTTGTTCAATTCTTGTGTATGGGTGATGTTTTCTTTTGCAGCTTCTTTTTTGATTTCTTCGAGCTTTTTGCCTAAGTCAAGGTCAATAATGTATTTAATAAGGCTTCTGATCATAAACAGCGCTATACCTACAATAAGTACAAAAGCTCCCTTTGATATTGCCAGTTCTATAAGTTTTGGTTCCATAATTCTAAAAGTAATATTAATTGTTTAGTAGGCCACTGTCCTGTGGCCTCAATAACAATATAACCAGTACAACTTATATTTTAACCGTAATAATTTAAGGGTGTCCCTATAAAAGGGATGATATAGCTATAGCCTGATTTCTAATTTTTGTGATTTAAGTAAAGTGCATGGAGAAACACACAAAAAGGAAATCATATACTGCTGAAGATGTCGTTTATATTTACCAAAAACATGGTAAAAACATCAGTTTAGAAAAGGCACAAATTATTTTGTCCTTCCTAAGAAAATTAGCTAAATTGACTGTAGAACAATACTTTAGCTCATGAAAATAGCATACTTATATGTGCGGGTCAGCACTGACGAGCAGGCGGATAGGGGATATTCTCAACGAGACCAGCATGACAGATTGAAACGATATTGTGAGATCAATGATGTGCGGATCTCCGATGTCATATTTGAAGACCATTCAGCCAAAACATTTAAACGTCCCGCCTGGATCAGGCTGCTCAAAGAACTTCGGAAAAAAAAGGGTAGGGTTGACTATGTGTACTTTACAAAGTGGGACAGGTTTAGCAGAAATGCCGGAGATGCGTACATGATGATTAACGTCTTAAGAACGTTAGGAATTGAACCCCAGGCTATCGAACAGCCATTGGATCTGACTATCCCAGAGAATAAAATCATGCTCGCCTTTTACCTTGCTTCGCCAGAAGTAGAGAATGACCGGCGCGCGTTGAATACCACTCAGGGTATGAGGCGGGCAAAAAAGGAAGGCAGGTATATGGGGGTTGCCCCGATTGGTTATACAAATAAGATTACAGAAGATGGAAAGAAGTATATAGCTATAGTCGAATCAGAGGCTGCTTTGGTACGTTGGGCGTTTGAGCAAATCGCAGACGGGGAGTATGCTGCGGATCATGTTCGCAAGCAGGCGAACAAAAGAGGTATGAAATGTGGAAGCGCCTATTTCTGGAAAGTGATCAGAAACCCGGTTTATGCCGGGAAAATTGAGATTCCAAAATATAAAGATGAAGAGGCCTACTTGGTAGATGGTCAGCATGAGGCAATTATTTCGGAAACCTTATATTATAGGGTACAGGACATACTCAACGGCAGGGCAAAAGGATCTTATGGTCCAAAGATGGTTTCCATCGACCTGCTGCCATTAAGGGGATTGATCGTCTGTCCCGCCTGCGGTCGAATGCTGACAGGTAGCGCTTCTAAGGGCTACAGTTCCTATTATAACTATTACCATTGCCAGGCGAAATGCAAAACCAGGTTTAAGGCCGAGCCGACAAATGAAGCATTTTTCGAAGTGCTGAAGAGTTTTAAAATCCAGCCAGAAGCTATGGAGATCTACGAGAATGAAATCCTAGCCGAATACTACGAGACCAACAAGAAGCCTCGTATTCAAGGTAACCGGAAAGAGATTTTAAAAGCCATAAATGCCATTAATGTCAGACTTGGAAATGCACGTAATAAGTACTACTCTGAGGAAACGGATGTTAATGAATATCGTGCATATAAGGCTGAATGCGAGGTGCAAATAAGCAGACTGGAGAGCCAATTAACCGGTGCAACAGATGGTTTGAGAAATATTGACAGATTGCTGAATGAAGCGATCAAAAACGTGGAAAAGCTTGATTTTTACTGGAAAACTTTCAATTCTGAAGGAAAAAGACGGCTAATCAGTTCCTTTTTTCCTGGAAAAATTCACTATGACGGAAAGCATTATCGAACTGAGAGGCTAAATGAAGCGATTGAAGAAATTTATCTGATAAACAGCAAGTTACGGGCAAAAAAAATGCAGGAAAGTGAAAAAATTTTCAACTTTCCTGCTCAAGTAGCGGGGAGCAGGATCGAACTGCCGACCTCAGGGTTATGAATCCTGCGCTCTAACCATCTGAGCTACCCCGCCGGGCGTCTTTTTTCTAAAGAG
>Ga0065714_10002202_pt1 | contig 60495 bp, 89 predicted proteins | sample MisRhiReplicate2_FD_59101 | JGI IMG/M metagenome (GOLD analysis project Ga0065714, IMG submission 59101) | Miscanthus rhizosphere microbial communities from Kellogg Biological Station, MSU, sample Rhizosphere Soil Replicate 2: eDNA_1 v2... | ecosystem: Host-associated > Plants > Roots >...
CGTAGTAGGTCCGTTGGTGCAGGTCGTAGCCGACCTTGCTCAGCACATCGACCGGGGCCGACCTGACGGTGCAGATTATTGAGCTGTGGTTATCCACCTTCAGGCTGTACTTCCAGTCTTTGGGGATCACTTCCTTCAGCAGTTTGGCGATAACGGCTTTGTGTTCCTGGCTCATGTAGGCCATGACGTTCTCCTTTCTACGGGCGTGGGTGGGCCTGCCGGGGTGGTTGGCTGGCCCATGAGGTTGGGGTTTACAGGGTGGTGCGGGGGTTACTGCTCGCTGGCGCGCTCGGCAAACCAGGCTTGCGCGACTTTCTTGCACTCTTCCAGGGTGTCGGCATCCCCGAAGTAATCGTCGCAGGCCTGACTGGCGAACAGTTCATAGCCCGGTATGGTTGGGTCGAACAGCGCCCAGGCCTCCAACCCGTTCTTGCGGCCGTCCGTGGCAATCAGGATGGGCTTTTCCATGTCACACCTCGCTCAGCGGGCCGATCCAGTAGCCCTTGACGGTGATACTGCCCTTCTCTTGCAGTTCCTTCGCCGCCGCGTCGGCCCTGGCGATGTGCGCTGGGGTTCCACCACCCTCGATCTGCAACAGCGTCGTGCGGAGCGCGACCTTCTTGACGCAGCCGATCTTGCCGTTGGGTCGGCGCAGCCCGTAATACTCAACGCCTTTTTCCGCATCGGGGACCTCGTAGGCGTCGATCATGATTTGCGTCGACTTGACCTTGATTTCGATGCAGAGCAGGTGGGGGATTTCCAAGTAGCGTTGCAGGTCGGCCAGCGGCATGTGCTCGCCGAAGTCATCGCCGCCGAACTTGGCGTGGGCGGTGTCATACCAGTCTTCGTCCTTGCTCGGGTCGCAACCCGGGAAGTAGAACAGGCACTTCGGGGCCGGGTCCATGCCCAAGGACATTCCGAGGTAGGCGCCCTGATCCTTGGCGATGAACCACTGGTCTTGCTTGTGTTCAATGCCGAAATCAACCAGCTGTTGAACCTGACGTTTGGACAATTCAATGGAGTGCATGACGGTTTCCTTCTTAGGGTGGGGTGGGTGTTCAGGATTTCTTGGCTTTCCAGAGCTGCCAGCCGAAGCGTTCATTCAGGCTGCTCGGCTCCTTGGCCCATTGGTAGTCAGCGTTGGCCTTGGGCTCCCTGCCCTCGCTGGAGGTCGCGGTGAAATAGTCGTTGCCCGAGAAGTACACCGGGCAAGGTGTGCGGGTCTGTTGGTATCGGCTCTCTTCAGCCTCTGCATAATCAAGGCTGAATGCCTCGCAAAAGGCTAAGCGGACAGTGAAGCGCGGGGGCATGGCGGTCTCCTTACAAGTGGGCGGCGTTGGCGTTTTCGGCGATGCGGATGTTCACCTCACGCAGAACCCGGCACAACATTTCGATGCGATCCCCGGCGTCAAAGGTGTGGTCGATCCGGCCCAGGATGACTTTGACTTCGTCCATCACTTCGTCCATGAAGCTGCGGTCGCTGTCGAAGGGGATGTCGCGCAGGTCAACCCACGCCACGGTCTGCATCCCGACCCGCAAGCCAAGGATGCCCTCGACCGGGCGCTTGCTGGTGTCCGGGACGAAGCAACCCGAAGGGTCGGTGATCCACAGTTCGCGGCCGTCGTCGGTCTGCTTGTACAGCGCCTTGCAACCGCCGCCGGTTTCGATTTCTTCGAACCCGTAATACTTGGGGTCGGCGACGAAGCGCCCGCACTCGCTGATGTAGGGGTGCCGGCATTCATCGCCTTCATGGACGAAAGCCAGCAGGTACGGGCTGTACGGCACACTTTCCGGCTGTTCTAACAGGAACATGCGGCCGTGGTGGACACGGTGGAAGGTTTTCAGGGTCATGGTGTCATTCCTGTTCAGCGATGCGTTTGAGGTCGTCCAGGGTCACTTGCTCCAGCCACTCCGGGCCGAAGTGATTGCGCAGGTATTGCAGGTGGCCGCTGCCTTCCGGGTCCTTCGGGTAGCTGGCCTTGTACCAACAGCGGTGCAACTCAGCCTTCCACTTGCCGCTCTCGCGGTTGGCGAAGACCAGCACGGCGGCGGCTTGCTCTTTGGTGGGTTGTCTCACGGTTGCGGCTCCTTTTCAGGTGGGGTTGAGGGTTGCGGCGCGTAGTCGGAGAACGACTGGCGGGCGAACTTCTGCACATCCGGCGGTAGGTCAGCCCACTTCACCCGCTTGCCCAGGTGCGGGCCTGCCATGGCCGAGCCGTGCTGGCCGAAGCCTTGCGGATGAAACGGGTGCTCGCTGGCGCCGATGCTGTTGAAGGTGCCGTTGCGCTCGCGTTCCTCCTTGGCCCAGCGCGGCGGCACTACGGTGTAGCGGTCGAAGGTCTTGCCGCCGTTGTCGTAGCAGCGCAGCACGGTGCCGTAGCGTTCAAGGATGGTCATGGCGTGGTCTCCGGGGCGTTGAGTTCAAACCTGAACGCTTTCGCGTGGTGCGCGCAGTCTTCGCAGGTCATCCACGACGATTCGCTCCATTCGTGATCGCCATCGACCTCGGTTTGAAAGTTGTCCTCGTACTGCAACAACTTGGCGGTGGTTTTGATTTCCACCTGGAGGTTGGTGGATTTACATTCCGGGCACTTCCACATGGCATCAGTCCTCTTCGGGTCGGTTCAAAGTCAACTCCCACCAGCCGCGCCACATCACGCCGCCGAGTTCTTCCAGCAGTTCGCCTTCGTGGTAGCCCTCGCTGGCCAGCTGGATCGCCCGGGTGAACCCGGCTTCGTCCAGACATTCCCAGTGGCTCTTGGGTGGGTCGCTGGCGTCTTCCGGGTGTTGCCAGCGCAGGGTGAGGGTGTATTTGCATTCGTAGGCCATGGTCAGTTCTCCAGGGCAAAGCGTGGGTGGAAGTGGTCGGTCAACCGGCCGGTGGTGCGGTCGATGTGATCGCGGATGCCGCAGGCGTCGTGCAGGAAGTTGAAGTCGTCGGCGGCAAAGAAGGCGAACAGCGCCAGCGGAGTGCCGTTGCAGTGGCAGGCGGTAAAGTCCATTTCGGCGTCGGTCCAGTCAGCCTCGGTGAACCTCGTGCAATAGCGGGCGGTGATGGCGACCAGCAGTTTCTTTTCTTCCGGGGTGACCTTGAAGTTCACGGCCATGGCGTCAGCCCTCCTTGCGTGGGTCCGGCCGGTGGGCCGGGCAGTAGTAGGTGCGGAACGGTTCCCCGTCCGCGTCAAAGGTCCAACCGGTGGTCGCTGCCGTGCTGAACGTGGCCCGCGTCAGGCACACGTAGCAGTGCAGCAGCGTGTCGTTCTCCGGGCGGCTGCTCGGGTTGCGGCTGGTGATGACGGGGAGAATGCGCATGTCAGGCCTCCCCTTTTGCCAGCGCTGTGGTGTACAGGTACTCGGCTTTCGGGTCGAGGTTGCGCACCCGCTCCCGCAGGTAGAAAAACAGCTCGTTACGGTGTGGGTCGTCCTCGTTGCTGTTCTCGATGAACCACCACAAGGCCGCCACAAGTGGCAGGCCTTCCAGGTGGCCTTTGGTTTCGTCGAAGGTCACGGGCTCCGGTGGCAGCCCCCGTTCCATTTCCTTGGCCAGCGCACGCAGCACGTCCACCGGGTCGGTGTAGACCGAGGTTGGGGACTTGCTGGCGATCAGGTCGGCCTTACTGCGGGCGCCCTCGGCGAGGTCGCGCAGGCGCTGGGCCAGTTGGTCGACGGTGGGTAGGGTGTCGGTCATTGCTGCGCTTCCTTCAGTTGGTGGATTAAGCGGCGGGCCAGCTCAATCTCGGCCATGTAGCCGAGCTGATCCAGCCCGAGGGCGCGTTCGTCCTGGTTGGTGGTGCTGAACATGTAGCGCACCCGGCCATCCTCCAGACGGGAGCAGGACACAATGAAGTTGTCGCTGTGGCGGTTGTCGACGATGAAGGCGAAGGGTTCGCCTTGCAGGTTGAACAACGTCACGCCACCCGGCCCCTTGCGGTAGGTGCCGCTGGCCGTGCCGCCGGGGATGAACAGGCTGTTCACCACGTCGCGGGGTTTGGGCACGTAGTAGGTGCCATTGGGGAATGTCAGACGGTCAGTCATTGTTTGTACCCCGTCAGGGTGTAGGTGTCGGTCCAGAGCGCGCCGCAGTCGGCGCACTCGGCCTGCACGTAGAGGTAGCGGCCTTCTCGGCGATCCAGCCCGCCCTCGATGTGGATGGACCCGCAGAAGGGACACTTCTGCCCTTCTGCGGCGACGTACTCGGCGTTGCTCAGCGGTGCGGTGGCCATGTCAAAACGTCCGCGTCTGCGGGGCTTTGCGCAGGCCGCGCTCGTTGGCCACCAGCCAGCGTTGCAGCACCTCGATCACCGCGCCTTCCATGTCCGCCCAGTAGCGGCTGTCGTCGGCAGCCAGCAGAGTCAGCCCGTAGGCCAGCGAGTCCGCTTCGGTGTCCTCCAGAATTCCGTTCCAGACGGCACCGTCCCAGTTGTCGCCTTCATCGCAGTAGCCGGGCAGCAGCCGGGTCGCCAGTTCGGCGATGTGGTCGATGCGTCCGTAGTCGCCGACCAGCAGCAGGCTACCGCCCTCGTCGTTGGGTTGTCGGGCGCAGTCGAGCATGCTGGCGGACAGCAGGACCTTGACGCACGGGTCGTAGTGCCATGGTTGATTGATCATGGTTGCGGTTCCTTCTTAGGGAGGTGGGGTTACTTCTTGTCCACGCCGTTGCCCGAGAGCTGGCCGTAGGAGTCGAGTTCGGCGTACGGCGCGGAACAGCTGGCGCACTCGTTGGCCGCATCGCTGTCCCATATCGACACGGCAAAGCCTTCGGCCTCGGCCCTGACGTTGAGGGAGCCGACCCGCCCTTCGCGCCAGATGAACAGGTTGTGGCCGTCACCTCCCAAGGGGCCAACGGTGAGGCGCCAGCCGCCGAGCAGCGCGGTGCCATCGCGCCCGTCCCAGCCGTGGACAATCAGCGCGGCGCGGCGCAGCAGTTCGTCGTGGTCAGCCTTGTAGGCCGACTCGTTGCTCCAGCTGTTTTGCGCGTACATCCCCGGCGGGGTCTTCATTTCCGCGAAATGCACGCTGGCCACGGGGTTCCACTGCATGCCCCGGGCGTCCCACATTTCGGCGCGGGCGTAGCTCTGGAAATCGCTGCTGTCGGAACGGATGGTGATGCGCATGCGCAATTCGCCGGAGCTGTAGGCCCAGGTGGCGAGGGTTTGCTGACCGTACTTGACGATGTTGTGGTAGAGCAGGTTCATCGCGGTGGCTCCCTTCTCGGGTGGGTTAGTTTTGGCGTTCGCCGTCCTTGACATACCAGCCACGCTCGCCGGCCGCGACCACGGCGGAACCGTAGTCGCGGTGGCCGTGGGCGGCCCATTCCTTGCGCAGCACCTCCACCAGCTGGTCATCGGTGAGGGTGCGGCAATACTGCACAAAGTCTTCGTCGGTCGGGTTCATGGTTCGTTTCTCNATGGGTTCTCGGTTCANGCGTTCCAGGGCTTGCGGGTGTACGGCGTGGCCGCCGCCGCTGATGTCTTCTCGCANCACGTTCTCCCCCCACAGCCGGGCCACCACTTCCCAGTTGGCGTTCCAGCCGTCGTTGCTGGTGATGCGCACCAAGTGGACCTGACGCTCAATGAGCCCGTCGCGGCGATGGCGGATGGAGGTATGCACAAAGGTCTTGCCGACCGCGAAGGTTTCGAGGGTAAAAGGCGCGGGGGTGGTCATGCTTGCGGTTCCTTCTCAGGTGGGTTTGTGAATTGTGAATTGTGAATTGTGAGTTCACGGTTATTGCATTTCTTCGGCGGTGAGCAGGATCGCCGGCCCGGCGATGTAGTCCGTCGAAATCAGGCCACGGCGCAGGGCGATGTTGGTGGCCGAGTCGTTACAGGGCAGCTTTTCCAGCTTGCCCAACTCGTTCAACACCATGTGCGGGTAGCGGACGCCCGAGCAGACATAGGGCGGGATCAGAAAGATGTGCTCGATGTAGCCGCCGACCACCGCCTGCATGGCTTCCAGGGTCATGCCTTCCGGGCCGAAGTTATCGGGGTGGGTGGCGGCGGCCTGATGGGTGGTGGTGCCGTCGAGGTTGATAATGATGGCCATGGCGGGCTCCTTCTCAGGTGGGTTTGTGAACTGTGAACTGTGAATTCACAGGGCGTCTTGCTCGGTGGTGAGCTGGTGGTTCACCCACGCCCAGTACCCCAGCAGCGTGTCTTCGATGCGGATCATTTCCCGCCAGTCTTCCCGGGGGAAGTCCGGGTGTTCGCCACCACCCTGCGGGCTGTACTTCTGTTCCAGTTCCTCGGCGCTCAGGCCCACGTCGTCGGGGCTCACCGGGTTGACCTCGATCACCGTGACATCCGCGTCGTGGCTTTCGAGGGTGCCGTAGGTGTCACCGGTGATCAGGCCGTTGCCGATAATCACCTCGTTGACGGCGTAGTACAGGTGCTTGTTCAGCTCGTTGGCCGTCATCGGCTGGGCGTCCGTGGCGTCTTCGTCCTGCGCGCCGAGGGGGTTGACCACCCCGGTCAGGGAGAGGGTGAAGTGCAGTCGGGTGGGCTTGTTCATGCTTGCGGTTCCTTCTCGGTGGGTGGGGTGTCGTCGCCCGCTGCGCGNCGCCAGCGGGGGTTGGGGCAGTGGACGAACTCGGGNGGGGTCGGCCAGAAACCATAGTCATGNCCGCCGGCTTCCTGCGTACCGAAGTAGTGCCCGTCCGGGGCGACTTCGTGCAGCACGTCTTCCAGCAGGGCGATGATGTCCCATGCACCCTGCCCGCCCCACCAAGGGCTGTCGTCGTCTTCCAAGACGCCACTGGTCAGCAGCGGTTCTTCGCCGCTGTTGATCAGGCGCAGCAGGCCGTCCGGGTGGAGTTTGCGGGCGGTGAGGAACAGGGCGCGGAACACCTCGGGGCGCTTCTCGGTGACGATCAGCGAACCGGGGGTGCCCCGGCGGGGCGGGGCTTTCAGGATGGGCATGGCAGTGCTCCCTTCTCGGGTGAATTGTGAATTGTGAACCATGAATTCATGGCCAACGGCTCAGCCCAGTAGGGTGCGGGCCTTGGCCAAGCGATCGAGGTGCGGCAGGTTGGCCACGTCGAGGAACGAGCAGTAACGCTTGCCCAGGCGCACGTAGATGCGGGTGATCCGCCCGCTGTAATACTCCATCATGACGAACGATTCGCCGCCGCCGCTGTGCTGCCAGCTCTCCGGCGGCAGCACTTCCAGTGCCTCCCACCATTGTTCCTTGGTGATCTCCTTGGGCGGGCTGATCAGGCGTTTCTCATCGGCGTCAATCCATTCGTCGAGGTTGCCCAGCACCACGTCGGGGTGGCGGTCGCGCATCTGCATCAGGTTAAGGTGGTGAATGTGGCTGACCCATTCGCCAGCCTCATTCTGGTAGGCCGAGTCAATGATGTGGCCTTGTCCGGGCACGTAGAAGCATTGGGTGAGCTTGCTGAAATGGACCATGGCAGTGTTCCTTTTCGGGGGTGGGGTGGGGGTGGGTTAGTCGGCCTTCAACAGCGCTTCAATGCGCTGGCGCACGGCGGCCGGGTCTTTCTTCTGGTCGTAGGGGTACCGGTCCCCGTCGAACAGGTGGTCTTCCTGCGTGGGGGTGAGGTCGAAGAACCGGCCCACGGCGGCCCAGGATCTGTGCAGGCGGCCCTTGTCTTCGAAGAACGGGGCAGGTGACTGCCCGGCACCGTCACTGCCGATGAACAGCCCCTGCGCGTTGAAGCGGGTGTCCACACAGGCGTGGCCAATCGCGCAGGCGGCAAAGCCACAGTCGGGCCGCACCGGGTCCAGCCACTCGACCATGTCGAAGCGGTGGCCGGGGCGATCGGCCAGCGGCAGCACCTGCCCGGCAATGTCAAACAGGCCGGTCGGTTCCCAAGTGCCGGCCTCGACCTCGGCGAGCAGGGTACACATCAGTTCAAGGCGTTGGCGGTGCATGGTCAGTCCTCGTCGTCTTCAACGGGTTGAAAGTAGTCCTGTTCCAGACAGCCGCTGTCGAACAGGGCCGAGGGCACCTTGACCTGATCGCCGCGAATGCCGTGGTCGAACAGGCCGACGCCTTGCCCCATGGCCTGCATTGCGGCGTAGTGCCCCCACTCGCGAGGGTCGTCGGTGGTGCCGGGGTGGCGCTGGTACAGGGTCTCGATGTCGTCACCGTTGACCCGTTCCATGTCCATTTTCAGGGTGGTCGCCGCGTGCAGGGCGCCCGGGTCGATGGCGTCCGGCAACTGGTTCATGATTTCCCCTTGCAGGGGCTGGCCACACTCGTCGGCCATGTCGGCGTAGGCACAGGCAAAGAACGCCAGCGCCATGCCCTTGAGGATATGCCCGGCGATGGCGGTGAAGCCCGGCGGGCCGAAGGTGGCCAGCGGGTACTCCTGCAAGGCGGCGGCCTCGGCCGCTTCGCGGTTGGCGGCGCGCAGGTAGAAGTCGATCACTTCGTCAGCGACTTCACCGTAGACGCGCCACACCGTGGCGGGGGCGCCCCAGTAGGCGCCGCCTTCGTCGTAGTCGCCGTCTTCAAAGCGCAGGCGGACCACGGACAGCACCGGGCGCAGCTGGTCACGCGGTTCGCTGGCGTGCTGGTTGGGGCGCCCCATCGGGGCGCCTCGGGCGCTGCCGACGTGGGTGAGTGGGGGGATGATCATGGCAGTGACTCCTTCTCAGGTGGGTTACTTGGTCGAGCGGTTAGGGAAGTAGAACGAGATCACCAAGGTGACCAAGGGCAAGGCGCCGATCTTGACCAGTTCGAAGATCGAGCTGAGCCCGGTGTTGTCCGGTTCCAGCCCGTAGGCGATGAACACCCCGGAACAGATCAAGCCCAGCCCCAGCAGCACCTGCCGGGCGAAGCGCAGGCGCTCGCCCTCGTCGACCTCCTTGAGGTCCTTGAGGTCGTGGAGCACGGTGGCCAAGTCGACATCGTGGTTCGGTTTGTCCATCAGATCCCCACTACGCGGCCGACCGCTTCCAGGGTGTGGTCGGGCATTTCCCGGACGATCCCGAGCGAGAAGCCGGGCTTCTTCTTCTCGTTGTACGCGACGGCCAGCAGGGCGAACGCCCGGCGCATCGCTTCGGCCTTGGTGATGCCGCTTTGCTTGGCGATGTCGGACAACAGGGTGTCGATTTCGTCCGACAGATCGAGGGTCATTCTAGGCATGACGGGTACTCCTATTGCATGAAATGAGTGGCCATTGTACTGCTATTTGCAGTGCCTGAACCTCAGCGGACCCGGCCACTCATCGCGTGGACGTTGCGCCCGTCGACCTGCGGCGCGTGGCTGCGCTTGGCCTCGTTGTGGTGCAGGTGGTAGCCCTCGGGCAGCGCGCAGCGCAGGTAGTTCTCGCCGTACTGGTCGCCTTCATTGAAGCCGGAGAACTGGCCGCCGGGGGTCTGCATCACGTAGTCACAGCGCTCGACGTGCAGCAGGGCGAACACCATCAAATCATCCATGGTGCCGCGAGCCAGCATCACGCTGGCCACCGCCGGCTTGTCGCCGACCGTGCTGTTCCAGTTCTCCGGGAAGGCGCGGCAGGCGTCGGTGGTGTGGGTCAGGCCGAAGTAGGCGGTGAGCAGAATGACCCCTTCGTCACTGAGGTCGCACAGGGTGCGGCGGCTGTAGGCGTCGGCTTCGCCGGTCAGGGGCTTGAGGCCGTAGTCAGTCAGGTCGTTGACGTTGTGCAAGGTTTTCATGGTTGAGCCCTTCATGGTTGAGGTGCTAGATTCGGAGCGGTCGAAGCGCTCCCTGTGAGACGCCGAGCCGGCCCTACCGGCCTCGGTCAAACCAGCCCCCTGCATAGGGGGCTTTTTTGTGCCTGCGGTTTAGTGAACTGTGAATTGTGAGTTCATGTCGGCTCAGCGGTCGCGGCGGTCACCCCGCAGCTGGGCCACGCGCCGATGCACGCGGCGGTTCAGCTCGCGGCGGTCCTGCCACGCGAGCAGCCCGCCGACCACGACGATCACCAGCAGCACGGCGAACATCGGCCACAGCATGGCCAGCACGGTGGCCAGTTCGCGGGGCATCCATGGGAGCAGCAGGGCAAAGAGCAGCTGGGCGATGGCTTCCCAGTGGGACGTGAGGGTGGTGGTCATGGCGTGGTTCCTTCCTAGGGTGTCGCCTTCATGGGTGAGGGCGACATGGGGGTGGGGGTTACTGCGGCATGCCGACCGCTTCACACAGTCGGTGGTACTCGGCGCCTTCAAGGTCGGGGCTCAGCGCGTACAGGTGCGCCAGCTGGTGGACGATCAGGCGCAGGGCCGGGTCTTCCAGAATAGTCACGGTGGAGGTGAACGGCTTGCCGTCCGCCGCCCGCTCGGCCTTGATCTCTTCGATGCCCTCCACCAGCGCATGGGCCAGCGGAATCGGGTTGCACGCGCCCTGCTGGGCGATCACGGCGTGTTGGTTGCGTCTGGACATGGGTGTTTCCTCTCTGTGAATTGTGAACCATGAATTGTGAGTTCATGGTTCATGTCGTACTACGTAGTACATGGTATGTAGCGTATGTACTTCGAACCCTTCCTAACCGATCAGGGCGAACTGGCGCAGGGCGGCGGTGCGCCCCAGTACCTGCTCGCCTGGGCGGTGGCGGTTGCGCAGGAAGGCCAAGGCCTCGCGGCGGTGCTTGAAGCTGGCCAGCAGCTTGGCGAACGGCTTGCCCGTGCTGTCGGTGGCCTCCTGTGGGGCGAGCAGGACGAACTGGCCTTTGGGGTCTTGGGTCATGGCAGTGACTCCTTCAAGGGTGGCGGTTACAGCGCCTCGGCCGCCGCCTTCAAGGCCAGCCGCAGGTCCTGATCGATGATCCGGCACATGAAGTTGCCGAGGTCGTAGTGCTGCAACAGCAGGGTGTTGGTCACCTCGGCACTCGGGGCGCCGAGCAGCAGCAGCTCACCGTCAACCATCCGGTCCACGTCGTAGAAGGCGACATGGATGGCGCGGATGCCCAGTTCGGTGGACATGCGGGGCAGCTCGGCCCACGCGATGCGCTGGCCCTTGCTGGTGTAGGTGCGGTGGGAATTGAAGGCGTGGATCTTGTGGGTGGTCGGGGCGGGCATGTGGGACAGGGACATGGCGGTAACTCCTTTTGCGGCAGGCACGGGTCACCCGCCGGAAGGGCCGGTGACGTTGGGGGTGAAGGGGAAACGGGTTTGTGCCCTTCATAGGCCGTTGCTTCGAAAATGAGGCAATCGGGGCCGGGTAGAAGGGGGGTAAAAAAGAAATGGCGGTTCCCGGAAGCGGAGGCACCGGGGCGGATAAATCGTCAAGGTTCAGAAGGGTAGACGCTGGTAATGCGCGCCGATTCATGAGTCAAAAAATCGGTTTCTACCTCAAGGCCTCCGAGTGGGTGGGGGGCCATCCCCTTCTACCCTTCACTACCCGTTGATATGTAAGGGGAATTTTCGGATTTTGGCGAAGGGGGCGGGGGAAAAGTAGACATCAAACTAGTGATCTAGTTTGGGTTTTAAACTAGTCAACTAGATTTTTGTTGATTTCCGGGTCAGCTTTTTTAAATGTGCGAGACCGCACAAAAAAGAGCGTGTCCTTACCATCTATATAAAAATAAAAAATTATTTCTTTAATACAGAGAACAAAGGGGTGCCTCCGGCAAGGCACCCACGGCCTGCCGGCTCAAATTCCAGGCGGATTGATCCCTTCAAAGGTAGGGGGGCTTTCGCCCCCTGGAAAACGAGCCAAACGATCCGTTCATAGTTGGTCAGGCGGGCTCGTGTTCCTTGGCCGCCATGTCCAACTTGATTTTCTGGACGGTGGTTTTCGAGCACTCGCAAACCTCGGCCACCTTGCGGATGGCCATGCCAGATTTCAGGCAGGCTTTCACCCTGGCGTGCAGGGCTTCGTCGGCTTTGCGCCCGGTGTACTTGCCGTCAATTTCCTTGGCCTTCGCAATGCCCTCGATCGTCCGGCGGCGCCTGTCCTCATAGTCCTTGCGCGCAATGGCCGCGAGCATGTCGAGCAACAGATCATTCATCGCCGAAAGCATCCAGCCAGTGAACGAGTGTTCCGCCTGCGGATTCATCAGCGGGTGCGATGTCGGCAGATCGAGCGACACAATGTGCAGGCCCTTGGATTTGATGATCCCGCGCAAGGTGTCCCAGTCGTCTTGGTTAAGCCTGCTCAGCCGGTCGATCTGCTCGCAGAGAATCACGTCGCCGGGCTGCGAGTCCTCCAGCAGCCGGAACAACTCGGGCCGGTTTAACTTGGTCCCGGTTTCGTTCTCTGGGTAAAAAGCAGCGATCCGCTGGCCATAACTCTCGGCGAATGCAAGCAGCGCGCCTTTTGCGCGCATAGCGTCCTGCGCGACAGTCGAGGCGCGAAGGTATGCACGAACCATGGGCATAAGGCCCAATTTTGGGGGTAGAGCGCTCATAGCGCCTCCTTTGTACCAGTTAGAAGTGCCAGTTGATGTTGTACCGGTTAGGGTTGGTTATTTCCACTAACTGGCACGGATTACGGGGCGAAATTTTGGGCCAGCCCAGCCATGGCCTTTGTTACCCCCGTTTTACGGGGGTTCCGGGTTTAGTCCCGTTGTTTGGCAAACGCTTTGCGGAACGCGGCACCCATGGCGGTTTTCGAGTTCGCCAGCCGTTCGGCCTTAATCCGGTCCTCCACCGGTTTCGAGCGGCGCCGTTGCGCGTCCGCTTCCAGTCGCGCCACTTTCCGCGCCTGTCGAGCGCGCCAAACCGCCTGGTCGGCGGATTCAACTTTCGCGAATTCCCGGTTCGCCAGTTGGGATTCCCACAAACTCTGGATAGACCGATCCCCCAAGGAATCGCCCCATATGCCGACAGTGCTGGCGTAGTGGGCGCGATCGAGCGCGCCCGTCGAATCATCGAAAGACATAGGAACCCCTTCGCGCCCTGGGCGCGCAAAAATAGACAGGCACGACTAGGCCCCCGACTAGCGGGGGCTTTCGTTCGTTTCGGGCTTAACCGGTTTTACAGGCCGGATATTTTCCGGCCACGTTTGCCAGCGGCTGCTAAGTCCGCTTCAAGTTGTGGCGTAGAACCTTGCGCTTCAAGGTCCTTCAAGTGGCGAGCCGCCTCGACACTGGCGTCACTGGCATTCAACACGGAAAACATATTCGCAACGGGCGCTGTACCCGTCTCCATATTCGGCGTTAAGGATTTTTCGGTAAGATCCTCGACAGCGCCCGCTTTATGCTCGCTATCTTGTTTCGCCGTCTCGACTGATGCCGCTTTTTCGGCGCGCTCAATAGCGTTTTTAATCGTGCCTCGGGTAGTCGGATCAAGTGCCAGAATTGCGTCAATTGCCCCATCTGGCGAATTCTTGAAAGCGCTTGCGATAGCCTTTGCCGCTTTTTGCGCGTCTGTATCAACCTGCTTTTCCTTTACAGGAACTGTAACTACAGTGAGTTTTTTCCACTCGACAAATAGGCCGTATTTATTAAGGTCGCGTTTTAGCATAGCGATTATCGCATCACGCGCGTTTTTCCCCTTGCTACCTTTTTCGGCTAAACACCATGTATTACCGGCCAGCCTTTCGGCGTTCTTTTGCGCCTTTTTAATACCGGCGGAAACTACGCCACACAATGACCGAAAGTCAGTTAACGCCTCGACTACAAAAACAGCCTCCTTTGCCGCTCGTTTGGCATCTGCGCAGGCGTCCACCTCAGACTGTGAACCCCCCTCAGATAACGCGCTTTCGAGCGCGTCAAATTCGCGGTACAGCTCGTTTGCCTTGTCTGTGAGTTGCACCATAAGGTGCGCAGTGATAGGCGCATTTATCGCTACAGCTACAGCGGCTACAGAAGCGGTTTTATCAGCGACGACATGCCAGATATTTTGCCCGACATCCTTTAGCGCTATCGCGCCGTCAATCTCGCCAGCCGCCTCTACTTTTTTCCAGTAGCTTGCGCCACTCTTTTGAGTCAACCGCACGCGCTACCACTAGATCAATAAGATCCTGAGAATAGCCGTCTGTCATATCAACTTTTACAGATTTGGAATTACTCATTTTGTGATACTCCGGGACTGTAGCGATAGAGCGTCTGTTATTTTGCCAACGGTAGCGCTCACACTAGCGCCAACTTGCACGGCTAGCATGGCAGTGATAGCGAGTACAACTAAGGAGGCGATGATAGAGCGCATAACAGAAACTCCATTCTAAGTGTGGGCAAAGGCGCCTTGCCTCGACATCCACAAACGCGACATTGTGTCGCGTACTTTCCACTAGGGGTCCGGGGGCCCGTGAGCCCGTAGGCCACCTAGCGATCCCCCCCCGAAAAACTAGGGGGGGAAAGGCATTGTAACATTACCCCCATACTGGTACTAATGATAAGTTCTCATAAGCATATAACAAATAAGATAACCCCTATAAAGCACACTTGGCATGGATAAAAGCGTGCCAACCAACCTGGTAATGGACCCCGACCACACTTTTTTCCGACGAACGGGAAGCCCTGGTATACCTTAGACCCCCTTTCCATACCCAACCCCCCAAAAATCCCAGCGGTACAGTGTACCAGGGCAACGAAAACCCCAATCACCAAGGAAAATACCGTGCCAACTACCCCCACAACCCAAAATACGCTGTAACCCATAATGGTACACTCCCCCACCCCGAAAACGCCCCCCAAGACCCCACCGTCCAGGGCGTCACTGGTGCCTCCCACCCCGCCCGTGCTAACGTCGCCGTAACGGGGCCCGTGCATTGGCAGATCGCGGTCCCCGTAGAGGCGCCCGCCGGTTTTTCCGGGCAGGCGGGCGACTCACCCCCCGACACACCCCACCCCCTATTCCAAACCCCGCAAGCCGCGTGCTACCGTGCGCCGACGCTGCCGTTCGCCTGGTCGACCCCCAGGCAGGTACGTCCCGGGCGGCCGTGTCGGTTCCCTCACCGCTGACACAGGCCCCCACCTATTCGCACCACCATCCGCAAGGAGCGCACTGCCATGTCCCCCAGCGATGCCCTCGACGCCGACATAAACAGCTTCGGCCGCCCCGACCTGATCACCCCGCAAGGCCGATACGCGCACCGCATCCGCGTGCTGGGGGCGATCCTCCCGCGCCTGTTGCTGCTGGAGAAGTTCGGCGCCCGGGACGCCTTGGCCCTGTTCACCCGGATCACCGTGCATCTGTATGCCCTGCACGCCGTGGACGTGCTCACCGGGGTGGAACTGGACCTGGCCCTGGCCGACGTGCGCCGCACCTACGTCCGCGCCCAGCCGACGCTGGCGGATCTATTACCTGAAAAGGACGACTGACCATGGCCACCACCGAAACCCTCGACGAAGCCATCAACCGCCTGCACCTGCCGGACATGACCGACGCGCAGGCCACCGCCGACTACCGCACCAACGTGCTGGTGGCCATCGTCCGCCAGTTGCAGATCCTGCACCTGCGCCCGGCCGACGCCGCCCTGCACCTGCACACGCGGATCGTCAAACACCTGGAAGCGCTGTGGGGCATTGGCCTGCTGAGCGACGAACGTTTCCAGCTCGGCCTGGCCGACCTCAACCGCGCCTACGAGCGCGAACACCCCGGCCTGTTGGGGAGCGTTGACCATGCCTGAATACACCGAACACGAACGCGCCCAGCTGCACGCGATGGCGCGGCAGCAGATCCGCTTTGTCACCCTGGCCCACGACCTGCAGGCGGCGAGCAACCGCCGGTTCAATGTCCTCGGGGTGTTTCAGGGCATGGTGCTGTGCGGTGCATTGACCGAGGCCCAAGCCGAAGCCCTGATCATCGAGCTGCAACAGACCACGGTGGGCCGGATCGACGACATCACGCGCCAGGTGCTGCGCGACACCCTGCCGCCGGAGGACGCCGTGCATTGCACCGGCCACGTCGACTACGACCCGGCCAGCCGCAAACCGGAGGGGCAGGCATGATCATCCCCGTCGAAGGTTTCGAGTACCCCGAGCCCACCCGTGGCCCGGTCTACACCTCCCTGCTGGAACACCTCGATCACCTGCTCGACCACCTGCTGCCGCTGGCCAGCGACGACGGCGCGTTCCAGATCCTCAACAACGGCCGGGCCACGGTGCGCATCCTCTACGGCCAGGGGTTGATCGACGACGCCGAGGCCGAGGCCCTGCTTGATCGCGTACATGGCGCCTACCGGGCTCACAGCCCGGGAGGCTTTCTGAAATGACCATGGACCGCACAGAACTCAAGGCACTCAAGGAAAAAACCCTGCGCGACCTGCGCCGCGGCCTGAATTTCCTTTCCGAAATCGGCGAAGAAGAAGCCCCGCTGGTGATCGGCCTGCACGTCACCGCGCTGGGTGTGCTGCGCCGGAACAAGTACCTCACCGCCGAGGAAATGATCGAGGAAATCCGCAAGCTCTACGTGGCCGTCGAGGCCGCGCACCCGGGCAAGTGGGAAGCCCTCGGCGGGCCGCGCCTGCCGGATACGCTGACCGCCTGAGAACCTGACCTAAACTCAAGGGGGTCATCCACTAAAAGCGAAGACCCCCGCATGAACGCACCCGCTGCCGTTGCCCTACGCCCCCGCCCCGACCTGCTGGAACTGCCGACCAACCTGCGCGAGTGCGAGACCCTGCGCGTCGAGCTGGATTCGACGATCATCGAGCTGAGCAACAAGCTCGACGTGGTGCGGCGGCGCAGCGCGATCGACCAGGTGTTTGCCGATTCCGATTGGTACAGCCGGGCGACCGCCAAGCTGCGCTACCTGCGCCGCGACCAGCAGCGCCTGATGCGCCATGTGGCCGAGCTGAACAAGGCCGAACGCCTGCAGGCCAACAGCGTCGACCTGGTGCTGCTGCGCGAGCTGCGCAAGGCGTTGGGGGAGGAAGCCTATCAGGACCGCTGTGCGCAGGCCTTGGCGGTGTTGCTGGGGCCGGTGGCGTGGCCGGAGCCCGCCCCTGAGTGACCATAAATCTGTCCCTGATACACCTGTCAGGGAGAGATTCCGGCTAGGCGCGTGAACACCCCGGTTCTACTGGGGCAAACGGGTGTCCAGTGGGGTCCCATTAGGGAGAGATTCCGGCACGACCATAAATCTGTCCCTGATACCCGGCTAGGGGTTTCCCCTATACCGTGTCGATGATGGGGCCATCGAGCGGCAGCCCCAGCTGATTCAGCGCGGCGTTCTCCTTCTCCACCTGCTTGGCCGCCTTGGTCCCGGCGCGCACGTACTCGCGCACGATACGGATACGGTCGCCTTTGTAGAACAGGTTCGGGTTGACCCAGTAGTGGCTTTCGCGGAACTGCACCGGGGCCAAGAAGCCTTTCACGATCAGTTCGTTCAGACCGTTGTAGTAGGTCGAGGGCGACTTTCCGTAGCCATAAATCTCTTTGATTTCGTCGTAGTTCAGGTACAGCTGATCCGGCTGGTTTTTCTGGTCCAAGTACACGTTCAGGATCGCCTTGAACACGTCTTTGGCCGGGGTAGTCAGTTCGAACACCTCCATGATCCCTGCCCCGAAAAACTTGATGAACTCTTCCTTGTCCACTACCTTGCGCACCCCCACCAGGGCGATGTCGTCCGTCATCACCTCGCCGGTAGCTTGGTTCACCAAGGCGTGCTTGGAGCTGGCAAAGCCGGTGACCTTGTTCCCTTTCTTGATCGTGTGTGCCAACTCACCCGCCCATGGGTTATGTCGAGTGGGCACCACGTCGGCCCGGGAGGTGTAGTAGGACTTTTTCTTCTCAGTCACGTTGAATTCCAGTCATTTCTTGGATTCGTTGGGGTATTCTGGCCCCCACTCTTGAATTTGGGGGGTGTTTTCGCACCGTTTTGTTAGAACTTCTCAGCGCAAACGTTGAAATCATGGGGCAATTTCAAGACCAATCACTTGAACTTCAAAACGGTTTCGTTGAATTTAAGCACAAATTCTATACATAACACTTGGATATGGCCATTTATTCAAGTAAAAAGTCTTGAGTTTCTAAACAAGTAGTCCAGAAATTCAAGACTGACCCCCTTGAAAACAAAGGGCTGTAGCGATTTCCCTTCTTAGTCTTAATATAGGGGTGTTTTCAGAGGCCCCGAAAAGCCTGACGCCTCGCTTCGCTCGTTGTCGGGTCAATCAAGCCCCGGAGCGATGAAGCCGCCCCGGATCTTGCTCGACCTCCCCGCACAGCTCAGCCACTTTCAACGACCCAGCGGCCAACCCGCCGATGTCCAGGCACAAGACCTGGCACAAGCGGGCGACCAACATGAACGAGGGTGACGCCTGCCCGTGCTCGATCTCCCACAGGTAGGATTTCGACGTGCCGGCTCCTGTGGCCACTTCGTCCAACGTCAGGCGCAGGGCCTTGCGTTGGACGTACATGAACTGCCCCAGGTATTCAATTTCCGGTGATGCTTTGGTCCCGCTCACTGCTCATTCCTTTGACGTATTGGTTTGTTCATCCGCCTCGCGCACGGCCTTGATCAGGTCGCGGCGAGTGTTCTTGCGGGCGTGGCGACAGCTCGGAGTGTAAGAGGCCCACACCGCCCGCGTGTGCGGTCGGTGAAAGGCCAATTGCGTGCTACCGGTCGTTTCGCAGGTAAAGCCCAGCTCCTTGGCGAACTCGATCAGCTTGCGCAATTCCGAACCGCCGCGCTGCGGGGCGCTCATCACGCACCTTTTTGCGCTTTGGCTTTCTTCTTCGGCGTGACCCCGGCCTGCGCCGTGGCCAGCGTATCGCGTAACTCAAGCGCACCCGCCGCAGCACCCTCCGGCCCGGTGCGCAGGCTGCGCGTGACATTGCTGATGCTGGCGTAGGCCTCTCCTACCCCGGCGCTGTTGGCGGCGAAGGTTTGCGCGTGGGCGCCGCTCATGCCGTAGAACCTGGCGGTGGCGAACGCATCCTGGTTGGCCGCGAGGAACACAAACGCCCAACCCTTGGCCTCGGCCGCCGTGACCAGCTCGCGCACCATCGGCGCGGTGAATTCCTTGCTCTGGTTCTCACCGCCATCGGTGGTGATGCAGACGATGACTTTCTCGGCCCAGCCCTCGGCCGCGATCCGTGCCCCTTCCACCTGCAGGGTGCGCCCGATGGCGTCCATCAGCGCCGTTCCGCCGCGGGGCACGAAGGTCTGCGCGGTCAGCGGCTGGGCCTCGGCCAACGGCGTGGCGGCGTACAGCAGCTCATACTGGTCATCGAACAGCACAACGGTGATGCGCGCTTCACCCTCGATCGCCTGCTGATCCTTGAGGAAGGTGTTGTAGCCGCCGATCGCGTCCTCCGCGATGTTGAACATGGAACCGCTGCGGTCGAGTATCGCGAGAATTTCAGTATTCATGCTTCATTCCTTTGCTCGATGGTGGGGGTGAAAACTTCGAACAGGTGCCACACGAAGGCGCCGGTCTGGAAGGTGGCCAGGTACTTGCCGGGGTCGTCCGGCATCTCGTTGCCGGTGCCGTGGATGGCGAAGCGGCGCGGTTCCAGCGGCGCGCTGGCATTGCACATACACCACAGCTGCGGCTCGCCGCCCTGCAGTTGCACGTCCAGGTATTTGGCGCCTTTCGGCAGCGCCAGGGTTTGTTCGGTGGTCATTTGCAGGGGCCATTTCCAGATGCGCGTTGCCATGTCTTATTCCTTCGCATGGTTGGGGGTGGATCAGGGGAAAATGCGCTGGTACTGCTTAGTGGGAACGTAGAGTTTGGTCATCGTGTGGAGCTTGATCTGGCCCGGGTACAGCTCGATGAACAGGGCGAAATCGCGGGTCGCAGTGGCCGAGGTCACGCCGAAAAAGTCGATCAGATGGCGGCGTGTAATGTGGCCGTAGTGGAATATCTGGAAGTCGATGAAGCGCATGCGCTGCTCCATGGCGTAGGTCAACTTCGGCCGCCCGCAAGGGGTCAGGCCTACCACAACCTTGTCTTTCTCCACGAACAGTTCCTTCTATTTATAGTTGTCTTGTCGGTCAGGAATATCGAGGTTTGAAGGTCGCCGCACGCACCCAGCGTTTGCTCTTGAAGTCGTAGTCGGCGTTCCCCGGGTTGGCCTCCCGGTACATCGTGAGGTCCAGCGAGGCGCACGGCAGGCTGATCCCGAAGAAGTCACACAGCTCGGGGCGGCCGACGTGGCCGTAGTGCTCCAGCAGGAAATCAATCAGGCGCAGGCGCTGCTCGATCGCATAGTTCGGGCTCACGGGTGGGCTCCTGCCACCCGCGCCTCCCAGGCTGCGTTGACGACTGTAAGCAGGCGCCGCATTAACTCGGTGCGAAGCGTCTCGGCCGCCTCGTTGTGCGGCACCCAGTAGGCGTTGATGGTCTGCAGGGCGCTGGCCAACAAGGAGGCGTAACCATCGCGCTGGCCGCGCAGGAAGGCGATGTCGCTGATGGCGGCGGCCAGATCCAGGCGCAGCACTTCGGTGCGGCGATACAGCGATTCCAGCGGCTCGCGCATCGTGCCGTCCTTGGGGATCGGGTTGGTCAGCGCTTCCTCCCAGCGAAGGCAAGCCCCCCGCACGCCGTCATCCTGCCCATACCAGTAGGTGGCGGCGGCCTCGTTGCGCCGCGCACACTCCAGATCCAGCGTCAGCTGCTCGATCTGGTCCTGCAGGGCCTGCATTTCAGCGGCCCAAGTGGCAGGCGGTGGGCTCATTCGCGTGGCGCCATTTGCGCTTGCAGCATCATGCCGTGGGCGCGGCAGTACGGGCAGTGCTTCTGCCAGTCGGGCACCACAGCCAGCCGTGCGGTGATCTGGTCGGCGATTTCGATCGGGTTGATCGCGCCAGAACCCAGTAGCTTGGCCCGCCAGTCCATCAGTTCCTCGGCGCGCACCGCCACGAAGTCTTGCGGGTGGAACAGGGTCATGGCCGGCTGTGCCGGTGGCACCTCGCGTTCCCACGTCAACGGGTGTTCTACCCCGTCCCACAGCATGGTCTGGATCTCCAGGGTGGTGACCGAGGTCGGGAAGGTCTTGTGGTGCCAGCCGTGGACGAAGTGCGGGCAATCGCCCTCGCCGCGGACGAAGCAATACACATGGGTTGTGTCGGGATCACGGGTGTCGAAGCGCAGTTCATCGAAAAACACGGTGGCATTGCCCATGATCAGGAATCCTTGTTGGGTTCAGGGGTACGGCGGGATAGTGGGCCGACCAGGTGACTTGGCGGGACGGGGCNNTTCTGGCCGATCGGACGCCACAGGTGCAGGCAGTGCGGATGAAAATTCACATACTCGCGCTCCGGCGGGTGGTACTGCATCACCCAATCCTCCGGCCCCCAAAACAGGTCCTTGATCGTACACATCACGTCCCAGGACGGGGTTTTGCTCTGGAAACTGACGCTGACGTGCTCCCAGTTATCACCGTCGGAAGCAATCACCCGCGTCTGCAACACGGCTTGGGTGGCGGGGTCGCGCAGCGGAATGAGGAACAGGCCGTTATTGCCGTGGGTGGCCTTGGCGCTGCCCAACATGCCGGCGGTGACGCGGAAACGCTCGGGGACTTTGAAAGCCATGGGGGCATCCTTGTTGTTATTTTTCGTTGATCAGCTGCAGCAACGTCTCGATCCGTTGCTGGTGCGCAGCCTCGGCCGCTTCGGCGGCCCGTTGCAGGCAGGTGCTCAGGCCATCGACCCGGCGGTGCCAGAACTCGGTGATCAACTGGTCATTGATTTGCAGGCGGTAGTGGTGGCCCTTCTTCGGGTGCCGCTTGCCGGTGTTGACGATCGCGATCATGGGTGCAGCACCTTGTCCGTGGCCATGATTTGGCGCTCGCGGCGACGGGCCAGCCAACGGGTGGGCGACGGCAGCACGTCACGGATTCTTGTGGGGGTGTAGGGGGTGTTGCTGCGCTCGACCAGCAACTGGTGCAGGTGCATCAGATGTTCCATCGCCCGGGAATACTGCGCGGCCACCGCCAGGCGCTCGGCTTCGGGACGGCTCTTGAAAGCCTCCTGCAGCAGGGCGATTTCCTTGGCCACCAAGCGCTCATCGTTGATCCAGCGTTGCTGGATGTCGGCCCAGCCCGCCAAACAGCCGAGCTTCCACGACAGCCACAGGCCGATGGCCAGCCCGAGGATCGGCATGTCCAAGACCCTCGACCACACCTGGATGAACACCTGGATCGCGATCAGGGCCAAGAAAATGTGCGAGGTGAAAAACGAGCGAAGTGTTTTCAAGTCGTAGTCCCTTACTCTTGTTTGAGTGACTGATACGGCACAACCCCGAGGCGTTCGGCCAGCCGGCTCACCAACTTCTGCGCCGGGGTCTGAAACTTCAAACTGGACTCTTGACGATAGCGGCCGTCGTGCCAGGTGACGTACTCGAAAAGCTCAAGCGCTTCGCGCAGCAGATCGGTGTCGTCGTGCTGGAATTCGATCCATTCGCCGATACGTTTCATGCGGGCTTCGAAGTCATCCGGCAACCGGCTGTGCAACTGGCCGGTGTGGATGTTGCGGTAGATTTTGGTGTCGTGGCCACGGTCGGTACCGGCGCCGATGCAGTCGCCCAGCAACTCGTAGGTGTCGTCTTTGTCGACGTACTGGTACAGCTGTTTCGGGGTGTCAGGCATAGGTCAATTCCCTGTGATGAAGCTATCCGTTCAGTCTAGGTCCAGTTTTGCGAGATCAGCTTTTTCAGCCTGAATACGGTTGTAGATTTCCTCACGATGGACATCGACACCCTTGGGCGCGTCAATGCCGATGCGCACCTGCAGGCCGCTGACACCAAGCACTGTGATGCGGATGTCGTCGCCAACGATGATGGTTTCGTGAATACGGCGGGTCAGTATCAACATTGTCCTTCTCCTTGTTGTTTTCGGATTTGTCCTGGTACTGGGCACAGCACGTTACATTTCTCGTACAAGTCTGAACAGATGCTGAACGTAATATTATTTAAATCGGTCTAGCCCCTGTTCGTTCCCCAAGGCGGGGGTACAAACGCCTGTGAGGGCCGCCTAAAGCTGGCCCCCTTTTTGCTCCCACTGGCGTGCGAGCCCCTGCGTCCAGCCCTTGAAAAAAGGCCTTTCACACAACTCCACGCAATGGGGAAATCCCGGTTTCCCGGCTCCCACTCCCAGCTGGCGTTCCGCGCTTTCGAGGTTATGCGTTACAAGCGCCCTCGGCCCTTCTCGGCGCACGGCGGGGGTAGGTTTTGGGACAGTCGACGGCGCCTGTGTCTGGGTAATACGCCGCCCTGCCATTGCCTTCTCGACCTGTTTCCAGGTTCGTACCTCCCGGCTATACCGACCACCCTGAGAAGATCCCCTTGTGGGTGGTTTTACGCACTGCGGCCCAATAGGCGAACGAACGCCCCATCTTGATCCAGACGCGCAATGGAAGGGTTACGGGGATGAGGCGGGCATGGTTGAACACGCGATCAATGTTCGCGTATACTTTTTAGACCCGGTCTCGTACCCCGGCCAGCTAAGCAGAGATACCCCGAGACCTTGACTGGAGGTGCTTGTAACACCCGCCAGTCCGTAAAGCCCTCGCCTAACAGCGGGGGCTTTTTCGTTTATGGTCAATAGGATACGGAGCATTGAGGGGTAAAGACAACCAAGCCTCCGTCTTTACCCCCCTTGACATTCACAAAAGTGCCATCAAAACGCCCTGTTTTGTCGGACAATCTCTGGCGCCAAAGCCTTGTCAGAAAAGGTTCCCAGTACAACCGAAAAAATAGTTAAAAAAACTTTCGAAGGGGGGGTAAAACACCCGGTTTTGAGGCCTCCGTTGCCTCGATTTTGAAGCAACGCAAAATTTTTTCGCGATCCTCGCCTAGTCTTTAACCCAAGGCCGCGAGTGTTTCACCCAACCGAAGACGGCCGAGCTGATTTTTTGCATAGGTCTCCCCATGAGCGAAATCACACCTGAAGCACTGGTGCTTTACCGGCTGGACGAAGTACGCGAAGCCCTTGTGGTGGCGGGGGTTTACACCCACCGCGACGAAGCTGAGGCCCACATGGCCAGCCTGCCCGACAGCACCCGTGCGTTGATCGTGCCGATGACCATGCCCGACGCCCTGACCGCCCTGCGCGAGGAAGGCAAAGGCGAGTTTGAGCACATCTTTGAGCAGCGCCTGTCGCGCTTGGCGGAACGGGTTGGCCAACTCACCGCCGTGGTCACCGCGCAACACGCGGCGTAGCCCCAAAAGCGTTGGTTTAGACACCTAGAGCTATGAAATTTAAGCGAAATCCGGGGTCGTAACCTACGCTTTAATGGCAAGCGGCCCCAACGTAGGACCGCGTACTTCACACGACCTACTTTGGGGTGCTTCATGGGCGCAATGACCGACTACCTGGAAAACAAGCTGATCGATCAGCTGTTTCGCGGCCAGGCTTACACCTTTCCGTCCACGCTCTACATCGCCCTGTTTACCGCCAACCCCACCGACACCTCCGGGGGCACCGAGGCCACTGGCGGCAGTTATGCGCGGGTCGCGGTGACCAACAGCCTGGCCAACTGGGCCGGCACCCAAAGTGCGGGCAGCACGACCGCCTCCAGCGGCACCGGCGGCACCACGTCGAACAACACCACGATCACCTTCCCAACACCGACCGCCAACTGGGGCACGGTGACCGGCATGGCCGTAATGGATGCGTCGTCCGCAGGCAACATGCTGTTCTACAGCGCCCTGACGGTCAGCAAGACGGTCAACAACGGTGACCCGGCTCCAGTGTTTGCCATCGGCGACCTGACGTTCCAGATCGACAACTAATCCACTTCACCTTCGTCGAGGTGAAAGGGGATGACAACCAAACTCTATTTACACAACGCCTCTAACACTGCGGCGGGCACCTTCCCCACCGGCCCGCAGTCTTCGGCTACGCCGAGCTGGAGTGCCACCGGCGCGGCCACCCTGCGCACGATGAACACCACCATCGGCACGGCGCAGGCTTCACTGTCCGGCACCTCGCTGGCAAACACCGCCCTGCAACTGCCGTTCATGGGGTACTTCGCCAGCCCCCCGTTGAACGGCAACCAATCCGTGACCGCCGTTTTCCGGTTGAACGTCGCGTTAACCCAGTCAAACACCCAAATGAACCTGGGCCAGTACCTGACTACCTGCCTGTACGTGTGGCGTCCGTCCACCGGGGCGGTGGTGGGGAAGTTGCTTGAGGGGCCTGGGAACTCGATTCCGCTTACGGGCGTGGCACCACCCTCTGCGGCCAACACCGAGAAAGTCGACTGGGGGTCGTACAACACGCCCGGCACGATGATCATGGCGCTCGACGGCGATGTGCTGATCTGCGAGGTATGGCCGGCGCTTTTGCAAGGCGCTGCCTCGGCCTATACGGCGGACTTCTTTTTCGACGGCACCACAGAAAACGCCACGCTGAACGCGACGGTCAGCAACCACGCGGCGTTTGTTGACTTCGACGACAACCTGGTGTTCAAGAGCCCAGCCGCCCATTTGGCGGCGGCGCTGAGCAGCGTGTGTTCGCGCACGGCGGCGTTGACCACCGGGATTCACCCAAAGGCCAACGCTGCCGGCCATGCGACGGCAACTTCGGCGCTGACGACGGCAATCCGTCCGAAGGCGAGCGGCAGCAGTTCGACAACGGTGAGTGCCGCTTTCACCACGGCGATCCGCCCGAAAGCGAACGGCAGCAGTGCAGCCACGCTCAGTGCCGCCATCACCACCGCGATCCGTCCAAAGGCCGCCGCCGCTGGCCAAGTGTCGGTGGGCGCCGCGCTCACCACCGCGATTGCGCTGCAGGTGGGTGCCCACGGCGTCAGTGCAGCCACGGCCAGCCTGACCACGCACGACAACATGGGCGCCACGGTGAGTGTGCAGGTCACCACGACCACCAGGCTCACCACACAGATCGGGCTGCTCGCGGCCTTGGCTGGCCAAGCCAATGCAACGGCCAGCCTCGGCACGCAGATCCTGCTCAAGGTCAACGCCAGTAGCCACAGCACAGCGACTGCCAGGCTCGCGGCGGCGGTCGCGGGTTTGCGCGCCGTCCTGCTGGACCAGCCAGGGGCCTCGGCCGGTTTGACCACGCGGATCGCGCTCAAGAGCAATCAGCAAAGCCACACCACCGCGGTAGCCAGGCTCACCACCACAGGGTCACTGAGCCCTGCCGAATTCACCGCTTCCGCAGCCGTGCTCACGACAGTGGCCGTGGTCGGGGCTGTGCCAGTCCTCCCCCTTGTTGTTAGCACCAAGACCAGTGCCGGTTTCAGCGTCACGGTCGACACCGCCTAAGTGGAGCGCCCCATGACTATCAAGATTTTTCGCAACACCTACGGCATCGACATCGACATCACAGCGGGGGTGGACCTGACCGACAAGACCGCGCTGTCCCTAGACATTCGGGATTCTGCGGGGGTGACCATTACGTCCGCGTTGACGGTGTTGAACGCGGCAACGGGGGTGGTGCGTTACACCACAAAAGTCGGGGACATGCCGCTGTATGGCAGCTACTGGTTACAGGTCGTCATCGAGTTCGGGCCTGACGTGAAGCTGCGCAGTGAGTGGGTTGAAATTGAGATCGTGCAATAACCAAAACAATAAGAAAGGAGCGACACCATGGCGCTGATCACACGCACACCGGAAATCGACAAGATCATTGCCGAGCTGATCGGCATCGAGGGGGATGGCGGCGGCAAGATCGATGCGAATGACGCCGGGGGTGCGACCCGTTGGGGGGTGACCGAAGCGGCGGCCCGCGCTGACGGCTACACGGGGGGCGATGAAGGACTACCCCCGCGACAGCGCCGAGTTGCTGTACCTGCGCAACTACTTCGTCAAGCCGCACTTCGACCAGGTGCTGCTGCGCAGCCACCGACTGGCCGCCGAGCTGTTTGAAATCGAGGTCAACCTGCCGCCGGGCCAGGCCGCGACGTTCCTGCAACGTGCGCTCAACGCGCTGAACGACCCGGACGGTGACGGTAAGGTAAACTACCCTCAGCTGGAGCCGGACGGCAACCTGGGGCCACAGAGCTTTATCGCCCTGGATGCCTTTCTGGCGCTGCGCAAGGCACAGGGCGAACACTGCCTGCTGGCCCTGATCAATAGTCAACAAGCGGTGTATTACCTCGGTCGCACCGAGGCAAGACCGAAAAACAAGAAGTACGTGTTTGGCTGGACGATGAACCGCATCCAGCTCGCGTAACCACCTGAAAAGGACGACCCGCATGGATTTACAAGACAAAGAAGCGATGCTGCACCGGATACGCGAAAGCGCGGCGCAGAATCCTGAAACGCTGCGCCGCATGAATCAGATGCAAGGGATGCTCGCGGGGGCACAGACGATCGCTGACCTCGTCGCCGCCTACCGGGCGGGTTGCATCCCAGCCAATGCCACGGCTGGCCAGATCCACGAAACCGAACAGGCGCAGTACGCGATCTGTCAGACGCTGATGAAAATGATGCTGGACAAGTTCAGCCAGGGCGGCGAGACGGGGCAACAGTGGATCGACGCGACCCTGGCCGAAATTGACCAGTACGCCTCGCAGCGCCTTGCCCTCCTGATGTCCCGCCCCGAAGGGCAGACCGGGCACTGAGCTGGAAACATGAATTGTGAATTGTGAACTATGAATAAGCAAAACACGCCCCGGTTCAGGGAGCCGATGACTGAGCAACAGGTGCTCGATCAGGGTTACCAGTACGCCCGGCAGTTGCCGGACGGCACTTGGATGGCCGTCGCCCAAATGGCCTACAACGGCCGCCTGTTCTTCGACCTCAGCTATTGCAGCTTTGAGGCCTGTTACTGCTACAAGACCGTGGCCGACGCGATCCTCGCAATGCTGGCGTTTGACCCGGCAGTTGACGAAGAACCGCAGGGTTGGTTCAAAGACCCACTCACCAACCGCATCCGGCCTGACGGCGACAAGTCGCGGGAAACCATCGGCTACCCCACCTACGGCTGACGCGGATCTAGCGCCTCTCGCGCCTTGGCCAACAGCTGGGCGCGGCGGCGCATGTTGCGCCATGACAAAAACCGCGCCGTCAGACGCATCAGCACCACGCCCAAGGGTGTCAGCACCAGGTAGGTCAGCAGCAAGGCCATGGCGAGCACGGCGCTCACCGCCTTGAGTGTGCCCATCACGACATCCAGCAGCCCGCGGAGCAAACGCCACACCTGCCCGCCGCCCGTTCCCAGCTCGATCGGCTCATCCTGCCCCTTCACCCAAAAGATTTCGGGCTTGGCCAGCAGCGCCCAAATCGCCCACACCATGGTCCGCCAGGCCTTGAACACCCCACAGCTGGGTCCCGCCAGTTTCAGTGCCACGTAGTCGTTGAGTCTCATTCGAACATTACTCCCCTGATCAGTTCGTGGCATTGGGTTTGGGTGTACAACCGCTTTGAACCGAGGGGCACCCATACCCCGTCAATTCGTACCCGGTAATACCGACCCCGCTGGTTCAAGATGACGGGGTCGCCGTCGCTATTATCAAATTCCTCGGTTGGAAATTGCAGCGCCGAGAACAGTTCAAACTTGGTGGCGCTACCTTTTCGCCGAACCCGAACAACCGTGTCGGGTTTCCGTACTTCTCCCATTTCAGCCCTCCTGGACCGAGTAAAACCGAACCACACCTATACTGGGAGATACCTTGCCTCGTATTTGAGGCAAGTCAAGCCGGGTGCAGGTTACAGCCAGAGGCCTGATTACAGGCCCGCCGTCCACAAGGACACTGTAGCACCCGGGTTTTGCGACCTTGGGGGCACCATCTTGTCTCAATCCAGTGTGATTTCTCGCACGGGGCGCGGCTCCGGCATGTCTGCCGAAGAAGAAGCGTTCCAGAAACTCGCCGCCAGCCTGATCAAACTGCCCTTCAACCCCGCCGTGTTGTGCGGCTGGCGGGCGTTTGCGGAATGGCTGGAAATCCTCTCCGGGCTGAGCCTGGTCACGGACGGCATGGCCGCCGATGGGCGCGGCCCCGCTGAGTTCATCAAAGAGGCCACCGCCTGCGGCTGGGTGCGTTTCGAACTGACCCGCGAAACCATCATGGTCCGCTCAAAAATTGCCTACACCGTCGAACCGCAACCGGTGCTGCTGATGCAGTCGACCGGCCTGGACCCGGACGAAGTTCGGATCTACGACAGCAAAATCCTACGGCGGGGCTGACATGAGCAGACTGTCTGATTTCGACGCGCCGGCCGTGCTCAAAGCGCCGCCGGAACCGCCCAAGGCCGAAGGTTTGCAGCCGATGCCGGACGCCATCGACGCCCGCGACGGTCCGCTTGTGGGCATCAGTCCGCGCTCGGCGATGTTCGCTGAGACCGACATGGGCCGCACCGCGACCGGCCTGAGTGTGTTCATCCACGACTTCCTGCCGCGCCTGAACAAAGAGCAGCTGCACAAGCTGGTGTCCGCCCTGCCCGCCGGCACTCTGGAAGTGACCGGCCAAGGCTACGGCGCCGACTTCTCGCTGGCCGATGAAATGGGCCTGCAGATCGTCGCGGTGCAGAACCTGCGGCAGCACGTTTTTCCCAACGGCCACTTGCGCGAAGGCTGCAACGTGCGCGAGGCGAAAGAGGTGCTGACCACCTGCAACATCATGATCAAGACCCTGATGGACAACCACGCCCGGATCATGTCGATGGAACGCATGCGTGCTGTCGAGGCGGCGACCGTGGACATTCTGGTCGAGCTGAAAGATGAGCTGAAAGAGCAGTTCCTGGAACGCCTGCGAGTGCGGCTGGAGAACCTGCAATGAGCAGTGGCCTGCGCCCTGAGCTGGAAGTTTATCTGGAGCGCCTGCGCATGCAGGCCTACGACGCCCGGGATTTCAGCGGCATTCCCAAGTGGCTGACCAACCATACCACCGACCCGAAAGACCCGAGCCGGCCGTGGACCTTTCACGAACACGAATACCAGCCGGAGATTCTGGCCGACACCACCGAAGACGTGTCGATGCAGAAGTGCAGCCAGGTCGGCGCCTCGGAAATCTGGATTCGCATGATGTTGGCGATGATGGCGATCGCCAAGAAAATCACGATTATTTATATTATGCCGACCTCGGCGCTGGCCAAGCGCTTCGCCCAGGGGCGGATCAACCCGGTGTTGACCGACTCCCGAACCTTGAGCGCGATGATCGACAAGGACCTGAACAACAACGAGCAGAAGCGCATCGGCCGCTCGTTGTTGTACATCAGCGGCACCTTCGGCAGCGTGTCGGCGATTTCGGTACCGGCGCAGGCACTGTTCCGTGACGAAGTGGATTTCTGCAACCAGCGGGTGCTGACCACCTTCGATTCCCGCCTCGGCCACAGCAAGGAAGGCGAAGGCCTCAAGCGCAGTTTCTCCACCCCCACGGTGTTCCGCTACGGCATCAACCTGATGTTCGAAAAGGGCAGCCAGGCGCACTACGCCACCAAGTGCCCGCACTGCCACCAGTACATGATCCTCGACTACTTTCGTGACGTGGTCATCCCCGGTTACGACGGCTCGCTGCGGGACTTCGAACGATCCGACCTGCTGAACCCGGCGGTCAACATTCAAGATGCCTACTTCCTCTGCTCGCTGTGCCGGCACAGCCTCAAGCACCGCGACTTCATGAACCCGGCCCGCCGCCGGTGGATTCACACCTTCCCCGAACGCACCGACAAGCACAGCTACCAGGTGGTCCCGATCGACGTGCCGGCGATCAACCCACTGGCGCGCACGCTGGCGTTACTCGGCGAGTACGAGAACAAGAAGGATTGGGTCAACTTCAAATTAGGCTTACCGTTTGAGGACGCGCAGTCGTCGTTCCTCGACGAAGAAATGGTCAACTACGCCACCACCCTGCACGTCCCGCGCCCGGAAGACACCGAGTTCGGCGGCATTCGCCTGACCTCCGGCACCTACCTCGGCCTCGACGTGGGCAAAACCTGCTGGCTGACCATCACCATTCCCAATGATCGCGGCGGCGAAGACGTGGTGTATCAGGAACGTATCCGCCAGGACGGTGACAACTACGTCGGCAAACGCACCATGCTGCTGTTCAAGCTGTTCGGCTGCGTCTGCGGGGTGGTCGACTCCGGCCCCGACTCGACGCTGGCCCAGTACCTGGTCAAGGAAGGTGGCGGCCTGATCTACGCCTGCCGCTACCACACCGGCCCGGCGAAAACCCTCAAGACCCTCGACGTACTGATTGCCCGCGACGAAGTCGAAGGCCTGGTGACGGTCAACCGCACCGCGCTGTACGACAACCTGGTGCGCCGGGTGAACAAGGGCGGCACGCGCCTGACGAAGAACAGTTCGGAGTACGAGCTGGCCCGCGCCCACCTGCGCGCCTTCAAGCGGATCGAGACTCACGACCAGGAATCCGGGGAAACCATCGTGCAGTGGGTGGCCACTGCGGACGACCACTACACCCACTCGCTGGGCTACGCCGACGTGGCCCGGCGGATCATCGCCGTCCCACCGAAAGAGTCGGTGGTGCCCTACATCCCGTCCCTCGGGCTGGTGCGGTTGAAGACCGAAGACGACGTAAAAGGCCGAATCCGATCTGTGGTTGCCGCCCGGTTTTAAACGGTAAACCCCTGAGTATTGCGGGTTTTTTGGTCTTCGCAACCACCGTTTTGGAAACCACGTCTACGCTTTACGAATAAGAGCGGGTTTCACCATAACCGCCGGGCCTTTGGGGGGCCGATCACAAGTGCCTGCACCGACCTCGCAACCTATTGTTCTGCCGCGCTCGCTGGTGAACAAAGCCGTGACTGAAACGGTCTTTGATCGCGCCGGGGCGGATCAGGTTGTGCCCCGAGATAACCGCCAAACGGTCAACGAAGCGATCAGTGCCAGTCGGGCACGGAACAGCCTGATTGGCTCGATCCGCGACCTGTATTCCCGTGAAGGGACGTTTTCGTCAGCGGCGTTCAGCTTTGTCGAAGTGGCCCTGAGCGGGTACAGCGCCAAGGCCTACAACACGCAAACCGGGCAGTTCGATCTGGCCGGCAGCCTCATGGCGCGGCAAATCATCGCCGGCTTCGACACCCTGTTTGACTACAGCCAGGGCTACGGCGACAAGACCAGCTTTGAGAGCCTGCTGGAACAGTCCCTGCTGGAAGTGGTGTTGACCAGCGCCCTGTGCCAAGAGCTGGTGCTGGATAAGGCGCGCTTCCCGACCAAGATCAACACCATCCCCTTTGAAACGATCGACTGGAAGAACATCGGCAGCGGCCCCAAGGCGAAGAAGGTGCCGCAGCAGAACCGCAGCGTCGGCGACCCGGTGCTGCTGGATTTTCCCACGGTGTTCGTCAGCGAGCTGCACCGCCAGGCCAACCGCGCCTATTCCGACTCGATGCTCTCGGCCGGCGTGAACAACACCTACACCTACGGCGAGTTTCTGGAAGAAATGCGCCGCGCCGTGCGCCGCCAAGGCCACGGCCGCCTGGTGCTCAAGATTTCCATCGAGCAGGTGATGGCCGCCCTGCCCCCTGACATCAAAGCGGACAAGGATAAGTTGCAGAAAGCGCTCGATGCCGTGAAGGCCAACATCGAAGAAAACCTGAAAGGCATGAACCCCGAAGATGCGTTGGTCATTTACGACACCGTGACCCCGGACATGCTCAAGGCCCAAGGCGAGAAAAGCGACTACGTGCCGCTGATCGAAACGCTCTCCGGCCTGCTGGCCACCTCGCTCAAGTCCAACCCGTCGATGCTCGGCCTGCGCATGCAGGGCTCGCAATCGTTGAGCAACACCGAAAGCCTGGTGTTCCTCAAGATCGCCAACGCCGCCCGCCGCCCGGTCGAAACCAACCTCTCACGCATCCTCACGCTGGCCGCCCGTTTGTACGGGGCCGACGTGTACATCAAATTCCGCTTCGACCCGATCAACCTGCGACCGGATCTGGAGCTGGAAGCGTTCAAGACCATGCGCCAGGCGCGGACCCTGGAACTGTTGTCCGAAGGCTTTTTGACCGACGACGAAGCGGCCTGGGACCTCGGTACCGGCCCCCGCGCCCCGGGCGCCCCGCCGCTGGCCGGCACCGGTTTCCGCCGGGGCAGCAAGGGCATCGACGCCAACGCCGCGAGCCCGAACGCCGACCCACAGGGCCGCGCCCTGCAATCGAATGAACCGAAAAAAGCCGGAGGCGCGAGCCAATGACCGCCAAACGCAGCAACAAGCCACGCGGCCAAAGCCTGCAACTCGGCGACATCTGGTATGGCGACGACGACAGCATGCTGTCCGCCCGCGCCAGCCTGACGCAACTGACAGCGCTCGATCCCAAGATGTATGCCGGCGGCGATGACGAAGACGAAACCTTCGACGGGTTTCCCGAGTACGGCTACATGCTCGCCCGCCACGGCGACATCGCGGTGCTCAACATCAGCGGCAGCATGGTCAGCAAGGAAACTTTCTACAACCGCTATGTCGGGTTGTGCTCGTACCAGGAAGTGCGCAACGCCGCGATCGTCGCCGCCGAGTCCGGTTGCCGTGGCCTGCTGCTCGACATCGACACCAACGGCGGCAGCGCCGAGGGCATTGGCGAACTGACGGACTTCCTGACCGAGTTCGATAAGAGCGTCATCCCGGTTTACACGTACACCGGCACCAAGATGCTGAGCGCCGGCTACTGGGTCGGCTGCATCGGCCGCAAAGTTTTCAGCTCCGCGATGGCCACCAACGGGTCCATCGGCGTTGTGAGCGCACATTTCAGTTACGTGCGAATGCTCAAGGAACAGGGCATCGACGTAACCATGCTTCGCCAGGGCGAGTTCAAAGCATTGGGCTCCCCCTACGAAAAGCTGGACGACAAGGCCAAGGCCGACATTGAGGCGCGCATGGGGAAGTTCTACGAACTCTTCCTCTCGCACGTCTCTACGCACCGAGGCATCGCCGTACCGGCATTGATCGAAACCGCCGCCGAGGGTCGCGTCTTCATGGGAGACGACGCCGTAGCAGTGGGGCTAGTAGATGGCATCACCACCTTCGACAAGGCGGTTTCCGCCGTGATGAAACTGGTGGGCGATCGACAGCCACAGGTCTCTGTACTCACCCCCTCAACCTACTTAGGTGTGGATGATATGAAGCGCAAACTGACTGACGCGGGCCAAGCGGCCGTCGCTTCGGGGATGGCTGAGAAACTGGCCTTGGCTGACCCGAAACTGTCCGAAGAAGTGAAAGAAAAAACCAAAGAGGAACTGGCGATTGAAGAAGCTGCTGTGCTTGCCGCCGCTGCTGAATCGGTCGTGACAGATCCGAAAGTTGAGCCAGATGCAGCCCCGGCCCCGGCCGCGAAAGCGGAACAGCTGAGCGATCAGACCCTGGACAAGATCATTTCGCTCTCCAGCGACTTGGCCGACGCCCGGGGCGAAGTGAAGCGCCTGCAAGCCAGTGAAACGGAACGCTCGGCCAGCATGACCACGCTGATGAAAATCTGTGGGGATGCCATCAACCGCATGGAATTGCCGTTGAGCCGCAGCCCGACCTCGTTCACCGGCATGAGCGCGGAAACCCTGATCGGCACCTACCACCGGACGCTCTCGGACTTCAACTCGCGAATGAAGATCGGCGCGCAAGCCGAGGTTCCGGGCGATAGCGACTTGGGCGAGAAGAAGACCCAGGCCTACGTCCCGAATGCGGACTGCGTGAAGCTCTAACTCAACACTTTGGGGGAATGATCCATGACTACTTTTGTTTACAACGAGAGCGTCACCGACGCGATGAAGGACACCATTTCCACTGCCCTTGGCGCAGCTGCGGCCAGTGGTATTGGGAACAACGACCTGAACAAAGCCTACAAGGCGGGCACGGCGCAGAACTACGTGCCTTGCGCGGACGGCGATGCGATCGAGGGCTTCTTGACCGCGATCGAGCCATTCACCGTGAACAACGGTTTCGTCTTTGGCTCGGTCCAGCGTCGGGGTCGCAAGGTTGTGCAAAACGGTGCAGCCCAGGCCACGTTGGGTGTCGGTGACTTTGTCGTCGCCTTCACGCAGACCGCCATCGGTACCGCCGGTTTCGCGCAAGTGAAAAAGGCGACCGCCACTGCTGCCACCGACGACGGCGCGTTGACCCAGGCCGGTCTGTTCGCCTGGCGCGTGATCCGCATCGTCACGGGCACCGGTGCTGCCGGCGACACCGTTTTGGTTGAGCGCGTTTAAACGCTCATTCCGTAACTTTTTTGGGGGAACTGAAATGAGCGATCTCACCACTACGCTGAAATTGCGTGGCAACGACGGTAACCTCTTTGAGGTGCCGTTCGACGTGCGCATGTACGCGCAGGCCTCCGAAGCGGGCCTGACCCTGTCGCAGCACCTGAACCAGAAGTACGGCGAAAGCACCGACCTGGTGAAGTACGGCGACGTGCTGCAACAGGCCATGCTGCACTCCGGCATGTTGACCAGCACCGACCACCGCATGGGCATGCACCCGCCGAGCATGAAGCAAATGTTCGACACCGGCATTCAGATGGGTTCGATCACCCGCGGCGACGGTTCCGACCGTGCAACCGTGGCTGGCCGCATGCTGTACCCAGAGATTCTGATGCGCGCCATCGAGTCGAAACTGCGNGACGACTACAACGACCTGCTGGGCACTTGGTCGAGCTTCATCGCGCAAACNCAGACCATCACCGGCCCGAAATTCGACCAGCCAATCATTGACGTAAGCCGCCCTGAAGGCTACTCGTCGATGCCGATCGCCCAGCTGGCTGAGCCGGACGTGATGCTCTCCATCACCACCGCTGCCCGGTCGAACAGCATCCCAACCAAGTCGATTGGTNTGCTGATTTCCGACCAGGCCGCCCAGGCGTCGACCTTGGACCTGGTCAACCTGGCCATGACCGCACAGGCTCGCGCCGAGCGTGTGCGCATGGTGCAGGCGGACATCGCNGCAATCGTCTCCGGTGANGTTGACCGNGGCGAGACCGCGAAGACCTCCTTCAAGGCCAACACCCTGGACTCGGCGATTGTTGCGGCCGGTACGATCACCCACAAAGGCTGGGTGAAGTACATGCACAAGCAGCGCCGCAACATGATGACCTTGGGCGCGATCTGCGACCTCGACACCGCGATGGCCATCGAAGCGCGCTCGGGCAAACCGACCCGCGACACGGTGTTCATGCCGCAGGCCGAGGGCTTCAACCAGGGCGTCACCATCGAGAATCTGACCGGTCCAGATCCTCGCCTGCTGATCGTCGATGACGGGGTGATCGCCGCGAACACGTTCGTTGGCATCGACACCCGCTTCGCCCTTCGCCGCGTGATCAACATCTCGGCCTCCTACTCGGCGGTCGAACAGTTCGTCCTGCGCCGCGCAACTGCGTTCCGTGTCGATTTCGGGGAGTTGACCCACACCTTATACCCAGATGCTTTTAAGGTGATGACACTCACGCTGTAAATGGAATAAGGGGGCCGCAAGGCCCCCAACCCCAACCGCAGGAGCCGAGCCATGTCCCGTACCACTGAAAAACAGCAAGAAGCACCCAAGGTCGCCGCCCCTGCCAAGGCAGACGGCTGGCCGAAGTACCTCAAATCGACCACCCCATTTGGTTACACCGACCCGGATTCGAACATCCATTTCGGCCCGGTGTCCCCGATCAAGATTGACGCCGCGCCTGCCGAAGGCAGCTGGCTGCACGGCCAGATGGCCGCCAACCTGATCAGCGAAGCGTAAGGGGGCCTAATGACCGCCCTCGGCTCGTACACCAACACCGACGCAGTGCGTGGGTGCTTGGGTGTGGATCAGGATGACTGCCCGGATCGCTACATGGTGGATTCGCAGGTTGCCCTGGAACTGAGCCTGGACCTCGACGGCTGGCTGCCGACGCACGCCGCACTGTTCACCGCCGGCACCACGGGCACGCCAAGCACCGCCGCCAAGGCGATCGCCGACCGGCTCAAGCTGTACGCGCAGTGGTTCGTGGCGTTGGAGTTCGCCAACCGCCCGCTCGCCGTGCCGCAGATCGTCACGGACGGCAAGGCCCAGCTCGATCGGTTCAAGGTCGACCTGAGCAAGGTGGCGGAACTGGCGGCGCAGAAGGTGGCCAAGTACAAGGGCGAGTTGCAGGGTGCGGTCGACGGTTCGCAAAACCTGGCGCCGTACACCAACTACGTCAGCGTGGCGACACCTGGTGCCGACCCTGTGACCGAGGTGATCCAGTAATGGCCGACCTCTCCCGCGCCCTCGGCCGCTTTGCCCACACCCCCTTGCTGGGGTGGAACGCTGCGACCAGCGTTTGGGACGATACCGGCCTGCGCGGACGCCTGCAGGTCTACGACCGGTTTATCACCGAGCGCGATTTCGGCCAGCGCAAACGCATCCTGACCCTTGCCGGGGATCAGGACTTGCCGGCTGCCTACTCGGTGATCCGCCTCGGCAACAGCGCGACCGTGTACATGCTCGAAAGCCTCAACAAGGACATCGAGGGCGCGGACGTGTACGGCACGACCTTCGCCCTGCACCAGGCGCCGTTCCATGTGCGGGTGTGCCGCGAAGTCGTCGAAACCCTGCAGTCCGGGGCCAAGCGCAAGACCGGTGCCGAAGAGGTGCTGTTCGATACGTGGGTCAACCTGTCGCGCTACTCGGCGGTGGACTCGCGGGAATTCCCGCTGACCGACTTCACCATTTACACCGTGTACTTCCCGCGCAACGTCGTCGCCACCACCGACATGTACGTGCGCCGGTTGGACAACGACGACCTGCTCGACATCACCGAGGTTTTCCAATCCTTGGAAATCCCAGCCGCGAGGGTCCAACGCCGTGGCTGAAGACTTTCCACTGATCGTCAAAGGGACGATCGACAAGCTGGTTTCCGACAAGTGTGCCGCCCTGCAGGGGCAGTACCCCGGCCTGCTGTGGGCCGAAGTCGACGACATGCTGCAAACCGATGCCGCGTTCAAGGGCCCAGGCCCGGCGCTGCTCTGGCAGTTCGGGTCGTTTGTCCCGGACCCACGGGCGCCGCTGTACGAGATTGAATTTTCGGTGGGGGCCCGCACCGTGGCCGACCCGAGCAACTACGCGCTGATCGACCTGGTGTCTCAGATCCGCGACGTGTTCCGGGCGGATCAGGAGTTCCAGTTGTTCAACTACATCCTGTCCACCGCCTCGCCAGCGGACGCTTTCAGCAAGGGTTTTGTGCGGGTGATTTCCAACGAGATTTCGCCGCAGATGTTTGATCGCCAATCCGGTATCCGCTACGCGGTGATCCGGGGCAAGGCGGTGAACTTTGGCTAACACCACCGTCAGTTTTGACCTCGACATGGGCGCGCTGCGCGCCGTGGTCCTGCACAACAAGGGNTTCATGGCGCTGATCACCAAGCGGGCGCTGGGCAAGCAGGCCGACTTGGAAAAGGTNGGTACCGACTTCTACCAGGCGGCGCTCGCTGACACCCAAATGGCTCTGAATGACGGCGTGCAGGGTGCGAACCATCCGCGCAGCCAACTGCGGGTTCGCCTGCCCAGCGGCCGGCGCGTGCAGGTTGGGGTGGACTGGACAGCACTCAGCCTTGCCTGGCGCGAGAACAAGCGGGAACGGGCGCATGGCCGCTACAACGGCAAGTTGCGCAGCATTGGCCCCCGCGTGTTCTGGCTCGACACCGGGACCTTGCGCAACGATTTTGCGGGCTGGGTTCCAGGTAAAGCGGGGATGACCAAGTCCAAGCCCCGCATCCAGTTATTGAGCAATGGGAACTTCCGAGTGGAGCACCCCCTTGCTTTCAGAAAACTGTCTCCGGCTTTCCTCGATCAAGCGCTTCGTAGGGCGCTAATCGCGGGGGCTGAAGCGGGTAGGCGTGGGGCTATGCCGGAACCGTTGAGCAAAACGAAAAGGCGGGAGGGTGTTTACCGCGCGTTCTTGCCCGAGGTTCGCCGGCCGCTCATGCGACCACTGGCCATCAGGCTGGGCAAGGCAATGCAAGAACAGATGACCAAACTACTTCGTAGGAGATAAAGCCATGTCTTTGGGCTCGCCAGTCACAAACAAATTTCAGATCGGGACTGCGGAACTTCGCGTCGGCCCGATGACCTCGGCCATGAAGCTGCTCCAGACCCACTCCGTGGGCTTGGTTGACAGCTGCTCGGTCACCATCGGCCAAGAATCCGTCGACCTGGAAGGCGGCTTTCCGAAGCAATTGATGGACAGCGCGGTGGTGCGTCAAACCGCCGAAGTGTCCACCGTGCTGCGCGAATACTCGCGCCGCAACCTGAAAATCGCGATCGGTGATGGTGTGACCACCGCTGTCGCGGACGTGGCCACCACCGTGGGTACCGCCGCTTCGGCTGCGGCGACCACGTTGACCCTCGTTGCCGGTACCGGCATTTCGGGCAGCGACCTGGTCGTTGCGTACAAGGTCAACACCCCGGAAACCGTGCAGATCCTGCGCGTGGCTTCGGTGTCGACCAACACCCTGACCCTCGACGCCTCCACCCCACTGCTGTTCGACCTGGCGGTAGGTGACCCGGTGTTTGTCGCCAAGCAAGTGGCGATCGGTGCGGTTTCCCAAACGAACTACATGGCTGCGGCCATCGTTCAGAAGGAAAACAGCTCGGGCCGTCCGCTGGTGTGGAACTTCTGGAAGGCCTCGATCTCGGGGAACCTGGAATACGCCACCAACGCCAGCGACTTCGCGTCGACCACGATGACCCTGAAATGCCTGCAGCCGGCAGCGGCTGAGTACGGCGTCGGGGCCAACCTGGCGCACCTGGCCAACATTATCCCAACCCACCCTACCGGCTTCCTCGCCCTCGGCGGTAGCTGAGTCAGGGAGCGCAACAGGGGCCGGGCGCTGCCCGGCCTTTTTCCATCAGCGATCGGAGGTGTGCGATGTCGTTGTTCCGCGTCAGCAAGCCGAAGATCACCCTGTTGTTCAAAGAGATTTTGGGCGAAGTCATCGAGCAACAACCCGACTTGCCCCTGTGGGTGGCGATCGAGCTGGCCGCCGAACAGGCAAAGCTGCCCTGCGACAACATCGAGGCACTGGCGCAGCGCCTGCTGGAAGAAAACATTTCCCCCGCCACCCCGACGCAGCCCGGCCCCAAAGGCAATGGCTACGGTTCGGCGTACACCGCGTGGCTGAATTCCTTGAAGACCGACCAGCTCTGCCTCTGGCTGGCCGACTACGACCCGCTGCGGGCGCAGAGCCTGTACTGCGAAGTCGACATGGACCTGGTCAAGTCCATGATCGAGCTGAAAACCGCGCACGTTTGGCAAGACCTGCGCACCCGCTTTGAAGCCTGCCTACTCGGCGCGGGCGGGAAGCTGACCAGCCAGAACGACACAGTCCACGACATCGACATGACCGACAAAGCGTCGGTGGATTCGATGATCGACATCATGAAAAAACTGGGGTTCTAAGATATGGCCGGCGAAGACATTATCATCAAGACGCTGTTCCAGGCCGGTATCAAACTCGACCGCAAGGACGAACTTGAACTCCAGAAACGCCTGTCGAATTTGGCGAAGTCGTTCGACCTCGACGTAGCCAAACGGCAAGCCGAAGAACTCGGTGACTTGCTTACCCAGGTCAGGAAAGACCGGGGGNTGTTGCAACGCGCAGCCACGACGCCGGACAGGCTGACCAAGGGGCAACAAGCGCGGCTGCCCGCCGCGTACGGTCGACTCACGACCGCGCAGGAACAGTTCAACAAGCTGACCACCACCCTGAAAAACGCCGGCACTGCCGAGAAGCTACCTGTTTTCAATAACCTGACTCAGGTGAAAACAGTCCTGAATGAAATGGGTGCGATCGCCAGTAAAATCTCGCCCCTGATCGACAACGTCACGCAGAGTTTCAAGGCCAACGCCGCCGCCGTGCGCAAGGCGCAGACTGATACGGTGCGCGATCAGCGCCTGCGGGAAAGTCAGGCGCGCACCGCTGAAACCCTAGAGCGCTCTCGTCGCACGCGGGCGATCCAGTCGCCGGAAGGGCGCAAGGCGTTCCTTACCGCAGCCCGTGGTAACACCGGCGCAATTGAAACTGCCGCCAGCGCCAAGCAAGGCCGCGCCTTCGCCGCTTCGGCGCTGGCCGCCACAGAGCGGGCGGTGCAACTGGAGCGCTCCCGCCCGGTGCAGGACCCCCGCGCCGTCGAGCGCGCCGAGCGCAAGCTGGCCCTGTCGGCACAGGCGTTTAGCGGCCTCGACACCCGCGCTCGGCAGCTGACCTCGATCGAGGCGCTGCGCAATAAGCAGACCAAGCTGGACCGGGACAGCAAGATCGAGGGCTTGAAGGAACCTGTCGGCAAGAAGGTGGCCTACTCGGCGCTGCGGGGCGACCTGACGGCGATCACCACCTCGGCCGAGGCGAGCAAGGGTGCGTCCTTTGCCCTCAAGGAACTGAACGCCCGCAAGCAGATCCACGCCCTGACCGAACAGGTCTTTGGCGAAGAATCCAAAGAAGCGCAGCGCACCGGCCGCCAGCTGGGGGCACTGTCACAGGCTTACGCCGGGTTGACCAAGCGGGTCACTGACCTGTCCGAAGTCGAGAAGCTTCGCAAGGTCAACAACCGCAAAGCCGATCAGCTGGCCCTGAAAGAAGCCGAGGTGGCGCAGACCCGTGCCACCCGTGGCCGCCTGCTGCGCCCGGGGCGAACCGCGCTGGAACAGGCCGGCGGCATCGGTGCCGGAGTCGGCGGGTTTGGCGATGTCGCGGCGGCGAAGAAAGCCGAAGCCTTCGTCAGGGGCGAACTGGGCGACCTGATCAAGTTGCAGAATGCCTATGCGCGCACCTTCGGCGTCACCAGCACCCAGGCAAAATTGGCGGCGGTCGAGGTCGAGCGCTATGGCGAGTTCCTGCGCAAACTGGAAACACGTATCCAGTCGCTGGGGGCCACAGCCGACACGCAGAAACAAATCGACAAGCACGCGGAAGCGGTGCGCACCTCGGAAGAACGCCGCCGCAGCCACGCGCTCACGCTGGCCAACGGCAAGCAGCTGCTGGACGAAGCCAAGGGGGATTTCACCGGCTACACAGACCGGCGGGCCCTCGCCCGAGCCAAGAACTTTGCCAACGCTGAGTTGACCCAGCTGCGGAAGCAGCAGGAATCGGCAGCGCGCACCATCGGGGTAAGCAGCAGCGAGTACATCACGGCGCGCAAGGAAGGCGACGAATTCGCCAAGACCATCGCCCTGATCGACCAGCGCCTCGACCATTTGGCGACCACTATTCGCAGCATGCCGAAGCTGAGCACCTTCGACAGCGCGAACAAGCAGGCCCAAGGCAAGCGGATCTACGAAGCGGCCCGGCAAAACCCCAACGGGCTGGCCGAACTGGAACCGGAACAGGCCAAACTGGCCCCGGGATTACGTGCGGACGCGGCGCAACGAACAGGCGACCTTCGGCAAGGGGCTGTCCAAACAAGGGGCCAGCAAAACTGAGATTGAAGCGGCGGCGGCGGCGACCCGCAGCTTGTCCGATGAACTGGCGATTCTGTCCAAGGCCGCCACCCCTGCCAGCCAAGGCATGGGCATGTTGCAGGCGACCCTGCGCTCGTTCCTCAAGTACGCCGTAGGCTACTCGGCGCTCTACGGGCTGGCGGCGGCCGTCTCCGCGCTCGGCAAGTCGATGATCGACCTGCAGACCGAGCTGCTGGAGATTCAGGCGGTTACTGGCTCGACCGATGCGCAGATGGGCAAGCTGACCGACACCATCACGCAGGTGGCGCGGACCAGTAAGTTCTCCCTGCTGGATCTGACCAAGGCGACCAAGGTGCTGGCGCAGGCCGGTGTCTCGGTCGAGGAACTGAACACCTCGCTGAAGGCCACCGCTGACTTTGCGGCGGCCACCGGGGCCAACCTTGAGGTGGCAGCGGATCTGCTGTCGACCACGCGCTCGGTGTTCAAGGAACTGTCAGACGACACGATCAGCAACCAGCTGGCCAAGGCGATCAACGTCTCCAAACTGACCGCTGAGGATCTGAAAACGATCCTGTCCCTCGGCGCGCAGACCGCCAAGTCGTTTGGTCTGACCTCTGAGCAGTTCCTGGCCGCCGTGGCCACGTTGCGAAACGCAGGCTTGAAGCAATCCACTGCGGCCACTGGGTTGCGCCAAGGCATGCTGGAAATTTTCAGCCCGGACGCCAAGCTGATCAAAGCGCTGCAAGCCCGCTACCGCGACCTCGGTGAGGAAATGGGCGCCGAAGCGGTGCGCGCTCGCTTCTTCGCGTTCAGCCGAGGCCGCTCGCCACTGATCGCAGCCCTGACTGAACTGAAACGCTTGGGCTTCAACGATGAAGGTGCGATGGACCTCTCGCGGGCCTTCGACATCCGCTCGACGAACGCCATTAAGGCGATGATTTCGAACCTGGAAGAACTGGCCGCCAACGAAGGCAAGATCACCTTCGGCCGCGCTGCGGCAGCGGGGGCCGCGACCACCATTGAAGGGTTGAGCGCCAGCTACACCCGCCTCATTTCGACCATCACCAGCTTCACCTACAACCGTAGCGAAGGCGTGCTGGGCTTCCTGAGCAACACAATTCAGAGCCTCGACAGGGCGATCCAGAAGCTGGATGAATGGGACCTCAAGCGCCGCTCGATGGGCGAGTCTTCGCTGTCGGGCCCCAATAGCCTCTTTGGTTCGTGGGACTCGGTGATTAACCCGTATGCCGTGCCCCGCAACTACATCAAACAAAAAATCGGCAGCATGTTCCCCAGCGAGCCCAGCCCTGCAGAAGCGGTGGACCAGGCCAGCTCCAGTGCCCAAACCTTGGCCGACCGCCGGGCGAAATTCGATGAATTCGAAAACTCGGCCCGCGCTGCCGACATTCGCCTGGCCAAACTCGGCGAGACCGTGGGCACCGCAGGCGACAGCCTGGTCAAGATCGAGCGGGTATCCGACGACCTTAACCTGACCATCGCCCGGGTGTTCGGCCCGGGGCTGGAGGATCAGCGCGAGCAACTGGTGAAGCTGGCGCAGAGTTACAGCAACCTGACCAAAAGCGAGCGCGATGTACGCATCAAGGAACTGATCGATAAGTTCCCGCAGCTTAAACAGATCGACCCCGTCCAGCTGGATCGCAGCCTAGCGTCCATCGCCGGCATGGGTACGGCGGTGAACGGCTACCTGAAAGGTCAGGCCGATAGCCTGTCGGACGGCCTCGCGAAAAGCCACGAAGTCCTGGACAAGCTGCAGGGGAAAAAGGCCACCTCCGTTGCCGAGATTGAGGCGGTGGCCACCGAAGAAGTGGCCCGCCGTTACCCCGAACTGCTGGAAATCATGCGCGGCGACAGCAAGCTTGCCGCTGGCCAGCAGATCACCATTATGCAAATGGCCTCGCAGGCGTGGTCGGACCTGGTGCGCAACAAAGGCGGTGAGGGCTTCCTGCAGGAAGAAGCCAAGATGCAGGCCCAGGCCCTGCTGCTGAAAATCAAGGCGCTCTCGCTGACCCGCAACAAGGGCACCGCCGAGGTCGACATCCGGCTGGCCATCCAGTCGCTGGAGACCGAAAACAAAAGGCTCGGCAAGTCTGCCGTCGACCGCATGCAGCAGATCAAGGAAGCCCTGATTGCTGCTGCCGACAAGCTGGACCCGGGGGCGAACAAGACCCTGCTGGAAGCCGGCGTCAAGGAAATCACCAAGGGGCAGGAAATCACCGGCGCCAAGTCGGTGGCCGAAATTGACGCCCGGGTCGCGGTCAACAACGAACTGTTTGAGAAGGTTCGCACCAACCCGGATTTCCGCACAAACCTGGAGCAGATGCCGGACACCACGGTGGGCCGGGAGGCGGCGCTGTCCTACACGGCGCCGGGCAGCCAAGGCATCCCGATGGAGGATGTGCTGAACGGCACACAGGCCTACAAGGATTTCCTGGCGCTGGCCAAGACGTTTAACGACACCTACCTGAAACAGATCGAAACCCGTAAAGCCTATGCGAAGGAACTGAAAAAGGGTCAGGAGCTGGGCGATGCCGTGGAGAAGCACACCACGGAGTACAACGATTTCAGGGTCAACAAGCAGTTCCCTGAAGCTCGCGGTGCGCTGAACGCCAAGATCGACGCACAGATCGCGGTCGAGAAAGACAACCTCGCCGAGACGGAACGCCAGCGCGTGGCCAACCTGTCGAACTCCGATGTCGACAAAGACAAGACCATTCTCAAGAGCGAGCTGGACGCTAGGGCGAAGATCGCCAAGTTGGAGGTCGAGCGCGCCAAGGAATTGGAGCAGATCAACCGCGAAGAAGCCAAGGTCGAACTCGGTCGTGGCCAGCGGCAGAAGACTGGCGAGGCGACACGCCTGAAAGGCGTACTGGACAGCGCCACCAACCTGACGCCGAACGGGACGATTGACTCGACGATCGAGCAGTACGACAAGGTCAACGCCGAACGGCTGGCTCTGTTTGAGAAACAGCTGGAGCAGCAAGGGAAGTTGACCGAGCTGTCGGAAGCCGAGATTGAGGAAAAACGCAAGTCGCTGGCCCCCTACAAAGAGCAAGCGGCCTACCTGGAGCTGGTGTTCCGCCGCGAACGGCAGGTGCGGGACGACATCGACTCCCTGCTGGAACGCTCGCTTACCAGCGGCAGCTTGCTGAATGACGCACGGCTTGCAGACAAGGGCCTGATCCCCGGCGACCGCACTCAGCGCCGCAATTACCTGACGGATCACCAGGGGTTGTTGCTCGATAAACGGGCCAACGCTGAGTACACCCTGAACCTCGCGCAAGAGAAAGTTGCCGACCTGGCGCCGAAGGCCAAAAGCGGACCCAGACAACAGGAACGTCGCTGAGTCGCTGGCCAGAGCGCGGGCAGAAGTTCTCGACCTGCACCGGGTCATCGCCACCACCAACACCGAGATTGGGAACGTCGGTCTGGAGCTGGAGCGCGTCACCGGCACCTGGGAGTCGGGGTTCAAGCGTGCCTTCGACCCGAATGTCATCCAGCGCAGCCTGGAACAGTCGGAGTCGTCGTTTGAGCACTTCGGCGAAGTCCTCAATGACCATGTGGTCACCGCGATTGAAGGTATCGGCGATGCCTTTGCCGATGCCGTGGTGGACGGTAAAAGCCTCGGCAGCACACTGGACGATGTGTTCTCGCAGCTCACCAAAGAGAGCATGCGCACGCTGATCAAGACGTTCAGCAACGAGACGATCGGCAGCCTCACCGGCACCCTGTTCGGCAGCAACAAGGGGCCGGGGCAACAGCAGCAGGGGGCGATCCCTGCGCTGCTCTCCCGCTTCGGCTGGGGCGGGTCGCCGAAGACAGGCGAAGCCACCAACACCACCTCGCAGGCGACCCAGCCGGGCAGCTTCATGGACAGCGTGGTCGGCGTGCTGACCGGTGACACTGGCAATTCCGAGGCGGCGAAAGACGGCTGCTGCCTGCCGAAAGAAACCGAGGCGGCGATGAAGAAAGTCGCCTCCGGCCCCGGGCTGGACAAGTTGGTCGAAACCGAGGGCAAGGGCTTCTTCGAATCGCTGGGCGGGGGCTTCGTTGGCCTGCTGGACAAGGTCACCAGCGGTTTCAGCCAGGTGTTCGGCAACATCGGCGGGCTGCTCGGGCTGGCCAGCTCCAGCGGCTCAGGGCAGGCCAGCGGCCTATTCAGCCTCGGCACCATGGTGGCCGGTCTGTACGCTGGCGGCGCCGGCGCCGGTATCAGCTCGGTTCAAGCCTCGCACATGGCCACTGGCGGCATCATTCGCGGCCCTGGCTCAGGCACCTCTGACTCGATCCCCACCTACATCAGTGGCGCCGGTGGCCAAACTTCCCCGCTGTTCGTTTCCAACGGCGAAAGCATCCTGAACGCCAACGCCACCGCTGCGCTGGGGTCCGACTTCATCCACGCGGTCAACAGCGGCCGGATGCTCAACACCCGTTCCAGCGCGGTGATGACCGATCAGGCTCACTTGTCCAGCTCGATGCCGGCGGCGCCTGTGTCCACCAACGGGCGCCCAGCCGGCGGCACGGAAAACTGGAACGTCCACGTCACCCCGGCGCAAATGCGTATGCGCATGGGTGACTGGCTGGATCAGCAGATCCTCAACGAGAGGGCCAAGCGATGAGCCTGCACGCCCTCACCGGCACCCTGGTGCGCACCGATGGCAGCTGCCTGATCGTGTTCACTGGCCCGCCCTACCGGGCGATCCAGTGGACGCTGGCCGGCACCGGCACCCTGACCCTGATCAGCGAAGTCACCGACGCCCAAGGCGTTGCGCTGGCCCGCTACAACCCCGGCACGGCAGGCGACACCCCGACTGTCTCTGTGCATTACGTTCCGTGAGGTGGGTATGGCCCTACTGACTGCAACGACCAACTTCACCATCCTCGACGCCAGCCCGGTGGTCGAGAGCATCGTCCTGTCGGTGGTGGCCGCCGCCGCGCCCGGCACCGGCAAGGGCCGGATGATCCACCCGACGCTGGGCGCGCTGGACTACACGCTGGCCCCGCACGAATGGACCAACATGGCCGAGGACGCGATCATCGCGCCGATCTGGACCTCGCAGATGACCCTGTCGTCGGCGTCCAACACCCTGTGGCCGGGCAGCCTGCGCGACGTGGCACCAGAGGAACGCTGGATTCCTAGCGCCGGCCTGTCGATGCCGCTCGACATGCTCAAGGCGTTGATCGCCTTCTGGATGAACCCGCCCGATCCGGCGGTGGGGTACATCGAATGGCACCCCTCCTACGTCACCAGCCTGAAGTTCAGCGTGATCATCGTCGGCATCGAGGTCGGCGGTGCGCCCATGACCATGTCCCCACAATCGGTCGGCACCGACCTGGTTGAGTTCCCGGTGACAGTCAAGCTGCGCATCGTCGGCAGGGTGGCCTGAAATGGCCCTGCGCCTGCTGGCCGGGCCGTTCCCGATGAAGGACATCGACGGCAACTATGCGCGCTGCTTTCAAAAGCCGATGTGGTTTGATTCGCTCATGGCGTTGGCGGCCGTGACCATTATCAGGAAGCCTACCGGCGACAGCATGCAGAGCGGCACGTTGATTCAGGTCGATGGCTTTACCGGGGTGCGCAACCCCTCGTTGTCGGCCTATGACATTTACTACCACGACACGCAGAACACCGGGATCGCCAGAGTCGCGGCCGGCATGACCTACTCGCTGGTGCGTTCGGTGCATCCGGTGACCCTGTACCCCGAAGGGGCCGAGATTGCCGACTCCGTGCCCTTGTCCAGCAACGGTGCCTACTTCCTCGCGGAGCGCGTGCTGTTCTCAAATTTGCGCAGCCGCCTGCACAGCGAGACCGGTTCCGGCGCCATCGAAGCCACCCTGCCGACCATGAACACCGGGGGCATCGGCTACAGCTACAGCCCCGGCCCGGGGGCCGGCACCGTGTTCGTCTCGGCGATGGATTCGGCCGTGCTGTACGACCACGTCAACCGGGAAATCATTGGCTGGCAGCGCAAGTTCGGCTTCAACGCCGCCTCCCCTCCGACCTACTCCCCTGCGCTCGGGGTCTGGTTCGTGCTGCGGCAGGAAGTCAGCCCCGAGGTGCATCACACCATCAGCATCTACGCCGATGAGCCGGTGCCCACGACCCTGTCCGCGCCCACGGCGCTCGGCACCGTGGGCCAAGGCAGCTCGGTCGAGTACCGCACCCGCCTGCTCGGTGCCGGCGGCGAGCCGTGTGCCGGCGTGCTGGTGGACTGGTCCAGCACCACGCCGGGTGTGGTGCAGATCGCGCAGTCGACCACCGACGTGGACGGTTACGCCCGCACGCGGGTGACCCTGCCGATCGGCAGCACCGGCCTTCACTTCAACCTCACCGCAGGGGTGCTGCTCTGATGCCCATCAAACAGGTTTTTGAGTCTGACGTTGCGGTGTACCCGTTGACCACTCGGGCCGTACCGCGCACCGGTCTGATCCTCCCGGACGGCATCAGCTATTTCTACTCCAGCCCGGTCGAAACCCTTTTCACCTGCACCATGTACATCGACTTTTTCCGGGGCTTGTTCACCATCAAAGACCCCACCTACCCCGGCGAGTTTGAGATTCATCTGTTGTGCGTGATGCGCCAAGATGCGTGGCCGAGCTGGAGCGTGCAGACCTTGGTATGGGATGGCCGGACAGGGGCCTACAAAGGCATGCGCCAGAACATCACCTCGTTCACCATCGCGTTCATGTTTTCCGCGCCGGACGGGACGATCTGGGCCACCAGCCTCTACGACTATGGGCTGTTGAAGGTCGACCCGGTGACCTGGCGGACCACGCAACACCCGGTGCTGCTCACCGACTTGGGGGCCAACATCGGCAGCACCGGGGCGTTCCCCGGGACCAGCACCTTTGCCGTGGACCCCGGGCGGGACGTGGTGATCACGCGCCTGCACGAGAACACATCCTCGCAGCTGTCGGTCTGCCGACTGTCCGACGGCGACTGGCTGCGCACGATCAATGTGGCCGGCAACATCGAGTTCCTGTTCATCGCGGAACCACCCGTGGCCTACGCGGTGGAAACCACCGGCAACCTGACCGCCTTCAATTACGCGACCGGTGAAGTGCTGGGCGTGCTGCACACCGGGCTGGTCAGCGGCGGTTTCACCTGGGCCAACACGGCGTTCACCTGGGACCCGTTCATGCGCCGGGTGATGTTCTGCTACAACTCGCCCGACACGCTGCCTGACGGCATCTGCACCACCAAAGTCAAAGGCTACTACCCGGTGGCGCTGCCTGTGGGAATGACCCCGCCGATCCCCCTGCGCTCTCCGCAGAAGGGCAAGACCGTGCCAGTGTTCAATCGGGTGTACGGCGGCGCGGCCGAGGGGATCGTCGGCCAAGAGCTGACCTACACTGTAGGGAATGATTCAGCGGCAACCGTGAGCCCTGGCAGGAAAGCCAGCGAAAACAACGGAGTCGTGTTGGTCCAACTGGCTGGCGTACTTGCTGGCGCAAATTCCATCGTTAGTGAAACCTCGGTGCCCTAATGCTTACGGAATTCCCGTACCTGCGCTACCCGAGCGAGGACGTTGTGCGCAACGTCCAGCTGGTGCATTTCAAGGCGACCAGTACCACCTGGGCGCAACTGGTCGACGGCACCGCCACCGTGTACCAGGACCTCAGCCCCTTTGCCGACAACCTCACCCAGTCCGAGACCGGCCTGACTGTGGGCCTGACGTTCTATCAGGAACTGTACGGCGTGGCGCAACCCAAGATCGGCGACTTGATCCAGGTGAGGCTCGACGGCCTGCCGCTGTTCAATGGGCAGATCGAGGACTTGTCGGACTACCGCGAGAGCCGGGGCGAACGGGGCATGTCCCTAACCGTGCGCAGCCGGGACAGCAACAGCCTGTGGCGACAGACCAAGTGGGTCGGCAACATCTACCCCGCCGGCAGCGAACTGGGCGTGATCGCCCGGGACGTGCTCACCGCCATCGGCCTGACCCCCTCGGAAATCCGTGGCTCTCTGGTGCTGGGCGTCAGCACCGTGCATGGCGACACCCAGCTGGCCGACACGCCGGCATGGGACATGCTGACCGACCTCCTGCAGGTCGCTGCCCTTGAGCCGTGGGTCGACGCCTTGGGGCGCTTCAAACCAATCTCCCGCGACATCGTGCGCGCCCCTGACCTGGTGCTGGAGCCGTACCAACTGCTGCGCATCAGCGGCTCGCGCAACAAAACCGCCGTGACCTCGGTGATTCTCAAGTGGCTCGACCCGAATCTGAGCAAGAGTTTGCAGCAGGCTCAGATGGTGGCCCGTGAGTCGATCACGGCCGGGTTCTTCAAGCTCAAACAGGAACGCGAGTTGTACTGGTCGGATGATCGCCGGCAGCGCGCCGACAACACCTGGATGAAGACCATCACGTCGGTCAACGACGGCCTCCTGCCGGTCGGTGATGAGGACTACGAACAGAAAAGCGAGTTCAGCGGGCAAATCACCGTGACCAGCAAGGTGTGGGTGCCGACCCTGGCCACCGCCGCGCTGGCCGCCATGATGTACGCCGCCAGCGATCCCGACGTGGTGCAGGTCGGCCCGACTGGGACCGGCTTCACCATCCCAATTGGCCGGATTGCCGAGGCCGCCGGGCAGATCGCGTTCTTCCTGATCATCATGTCCCTCGGCACCGGGACCTATGAGATTTGGGGCGAGCCCTACGACTATGTCCACGAAACCAACACCACCGAAGCCTACAACGACAGCACCCCGGAATGGATGCGCCTGGAAGAAAGCCTCGACTCGGACTTCGTGATGAACGAAGGCCACGCCCAGCAAATCGCCGTGCGTGAACTGCTGTACCGCTCCCTGTCGGCCATCACCTGGAACGTCGACATAATTGACCATCCGGCGTTGGAGCGCGGCGACATCCTGCAACTGCCGGACGGTTCGCGTCTGTACGTGCTGACGTTCTCCCGCGACCTGACCCGTGGTTCAGCGGCCATGCTTTCGGTGCAGGGGTTCCGCGTCTGATGGCCGGCTTACTGACCTACCTCATCCGTGGCGAAATCGACCAGTCGATCAGGGAGATTGACGGCACCATCCTGACCCGCCCGACCCTGCTGGTGACTGACGGCCTGTCGCTGACCTACGGCTGCGATGTCGACGTGGGCCTCAAGTCGCTCGACAGCAACACCGGTGATGAAGTGGTGGCGCCACTGCGCAACGTGCCGATCGCGGCCAACAGCCGGGACCTGATCTACGCCGACGCCGGTACCGCCGTGCGCCTGCGCCGCTCCGAGACCGGGCGCTGGGAAGTGACCGGCCTGTCGAAGCGCCGCCCCGGCACGTACACCCGCACCCCCGTACACATCCCCGACCCTGACTTTGGCCCGATCGCCTACGACCTCGGCACCACTGTCGAAGTCGGCCTGGTTGCCCGCGCCCTGAGCTACGACGAACTCGCCACCTTCGGTGGCTATGGGGTCGTGCCGTATGGCGCGACCGGTATTTTCCGCGGCGGCGTTCTGATCGAACTGAGGTAAGCATGACTATTACTTTGCAGCGCCTGGCGGCCACAGGGGAAACGGCCTACATCCCCAAGCACAACGCCAACTATGACGCGATCGAAGCCGCGATCAACGTGATGTCCGGCACGGTCGACACGTTGAGCAGCGCGGCGGCCAGTCCGACCAACCTGTTCAACATCGGCAAGGCGATGTTCGGCCCGATCGCCGTGGCGCTGATCGGCGAGAACTCGTTCGCCAGCAGCACGTCAGGCACCAACCTGACCCTGCAGCCTGGCTTCTTTTGGAGTGCCAGCGCCGCGCAGATGGCCTACAAGTCGACCACCACGGTGATTCCGTTCAGTGGCGCCGCCGCAGGCACCTACTACATCCGCATGGGCATCGACGGCATCCCGTACCGCGACACTTCCAGTGCTGCCGCGCTGTACTCGGTGGTGTGGTCCGGCACGGCGTTCACCTCGGTCAACAAGCTGGCCACCTACGCCCCGGGGTACCAGGATCTGCTCGACCTGCTCAGCAGTGGCTACTCGGGCCTGACCTACGCCAGCCCGGACAAGCGCATTGAGGCCACGGAAAAGGCGTTTAGCGCCCTGCTGAGCAAGGCCATCACCACCGCCGACGTGACCTTGACCACCGCCGAAGCCATGGAACAGGGGGTGATCCGCCTGACTGGCACCCCCACGGCGGCGCGCAACCTGATCGTGCCGGCCAAGGCGAAGGTGTATTTCATCGACAACGACACCGCCGGTTCCTTCGCGGTGACGGTCAAGACCGCATCCGGTACCGGCGTGGCCCTGCCGTCCGGTACCAACGGCGCGCTGTTCTGTGACGGGGTCAACGTGGTGTCGATCGCCTCGGGCACCGGTGGCGGTGGCGGTGCCTCAGCCTTCACCGGCCTGTCCGACGTGCCGGCCAGCTACTCCGGCCAAGCGAACAAGATCGTCAAGGTCAAGGCCGACGAATCCGGTCTGGAGTATTCCAGCGCTGCCGCTCCCACGGTGTTTACCGGGCTGACCGACGCCCCGGCCAGCTACACCGGGCAAGCAGGTAAGGTGCCGGTGGTCAACCTGGCAGAGACCGGCCTTGAGTTCGGCAGCCCGGTGTCCAGCTACCTGGCGCTGAACGACACCCCGGACGCCTACACCGGTCAGGCCTTCCGCCTGGTGTCGGTCAAGGGGGACGAAAGCGGGCTGGAATTCAGCGCTGCGGCGGCGCCGTCGACTCTGCTCGGCCTGACCGACACACCCGACAGCTACGCCAGTCAGGCGCTCAAGGTCCTGCGGGTCAACGCCGCCGGCACCGCTGTCGAGTTCGCCATCGGCTCCGGCCCGGCGAACTTTCTGGAGCTGCCGGACACCCCGGATGCCTACAGTTCCAGCGCACTGAAGTTCCTGCGGGTCAACGCGGCGATGACCGCGCTGGAGTTCGCCGCCCTCGACGTTACCACCCTGCTGGGCCTCACCGACACGCCGGACAGCTACGCCGGCTCGGCCTACAAGGTGGTGACGGTCAAAGGGGATGAAAGCGGTATCGAGTTCTCTGCAGGGGCGACTCCCACCAGTTTCATTGGGCTCACGGACGCGCCCACCACCTACGTCGGGCAAGGCAGCAAGACGGTCAAGGTCAAGTCCGACGCCTCGGGCCTGGAGTTCGTCACGGTGGCCACACCTGTCACTGCCTTCACCGGGCTGTCGGATGTGCCGGCCAACTACACCGGTGCTGCGCTCAAGAAAGTCCGGGTTAACTCGGCAGGGACCGCGCTGGAGTTCGTCACCGACACCACTGGCGCCACGGCGTTTGTCGGCCTGTCAGACGTACCGGCCAGCTTCTCCGGGCAGGCGCTCAAGAAGCTGCGGGTCAACGCGGCGGCCAACGCCCTGGAGTTCTATGACGAACCGGCGGTGATCGGCGTGGCGTGGAACGGCGTGCCGGCAGCCAACCAGGTGCTGGGCATGTTCGTCGCACCGTTCGCCATCAGCTTCGCCGCCGCCATGGCCGGCTCCAGCGGTATCGCCCTGATCGCGGCCACCGCGCAGACCGACATCACCGTCAACAAGATCGCCGCCAGCGGCCACGCCGTCACCGCCGTGGGCACGGTGCGCTTCGCCGCCGCCGGTGCCGCACCGACCTTCATTGCCGCCTCGGCCTTTAGCCTGGCCGTGGGTGACGCATTGCAATTCAAGGCGCCAGGCACGGCTGATGCCACGCTGGCGGACTTTTCATTTTCCATTGCAGGGGTGCGCTGACATGGCTTGGGTAACTAGTTTTTTGGATGGCTTCGATCACTACGCCACGGCGGACGTGGGGGCCAAGTGGGACAACGTCGACATGGCCACCACCAACGATTCGACGACCTTCCGTAACAGTGGTCAATCGCTGCGCGTAACAAGCGCCGGGACCGGCCAAGTGAGCAAACGGCTGAACGTTGCGGCACGCAACATCGTGTTCGGCTTCGGCCTGCGTGTGCAATCTGCACCGAGTGGTACTGCGTTTAGCACGTCCGGTGCCTTTGCCGTGCTGAGCAATGAGCCCTCTTCCGGGGCTACCGCGCAACTCGCCTTTGCCTTAGCTTCAGACGGCAAACTTCATGTAGGGCGCTGCACTTCAACGTTTGTTAACAGCCTGACTGCCACCGACATTGGTAACGGGACCCAGGTTTTTAGTTCCAACACTTGGTACTACGTGGAGGTGCGCGTTTACATCCACGACACTGCCGGGGTCATCGAGGTCCGTGTCAATGGGGTTGTCGACCTGCTCCTGACGGGTATCGACACCAAAGCCAACGCCACTTTGGATGTCGCCGAGTACCTGCACCTTCGTGCGCTTGCGGTGGCCACCTATTGGGACGACCTCTACGTTCGCACAGAGACTTCGTCTACCGAGGTCACCGGCGGCTTCCTCGGCGACATCAAGGTCAAGCCGTATTACCCGAACGCGGACGGCACCTACACCGCGATGACCTGCAGTACGGGTACCACGCACTACACCCTGGTGGATGAGACCGCACCGAACACCACAGATTACGTCAGCTCCAGCACCGCGCTGCAGAAGGACTCCTACGGCTTCCAGGACGCCTCGGAAACCGGCTCGATCAAGGCCGTGCAGGTGGGTGCCTATTGCTACAAGGCGGACGCCGGTTTCCGGGGGGCGGAAGTGTTCGTCAAATCCGGGGCGACGGAAGTGTTCGGCACCTCGCAACCCCTGTCTACGACCGGCAAGTACGTGCTGAAGATGTTTGAGCAGGACCCGAACACCTCGGCGGACTGGTCGCAGACCAACTTGAACGCCGCCGAGTTTGGCGTGCGGATCTCGGCGGACCTCTAACCCATGACCACCTACTCGACCAGCTTCGATTCGTACACGGCGGATGTGCAGCCGTCTGACTGGACGGCGCGGTGGGTCACCACCAGTCAGAACTATCTGACCCGCAGCAAGGCCGGCACCGAAGGCGGCAAGGTGCTGGAACATACCGGCTCCAGCAGTGCGAAGCACCTGGTGACCTGGGACGCGGTCGACGCCGACGCCAACCGCGCCAACGTCGAGATCCTGGCCCGGGTTCGCCCTAGCGGTTCCTCGGTAGAACTGCCACGTCTGACCGTCCGGGGCTCAGGCGCCTCCGGGGCCGAGAACGGCTACCTGCTCCTTTTCAGCACCAGCGGCGTGAACTACCAGCTGCAGAAGTTCGTCTCAGGCGCCTCCACCAACCTCGGTTCAGCGGTCAGCTTCTCCCCGGCCGCTAACACCTGGTACTACATCCGCTTGCGCGTCAACGGCACCAGCCTGCAGGCCAGGGTGTGGAAGGATGGGGAAAACGAGCCCAGCACCTGGTCGGTCTCTGCCACCGATTCCGCCGTCTCGGCCGCCGGCTGGGTCGGGATCGGCAACCAAGACCCCACCGGGACCCGCGACATCGACTGGTTCAGTGTCGGCACCAACGGCGACACCGCCCCGCTGACCACCAACACCGCGAACTCTATCCGTGTGTCGCAGGCGGTGTCCGAGGTTGTCCACGCCACCGTGGCGCCCGCCCGCGTCTCCCAGGTGGTGTCCGAAGTGGTTCACCACTCCGTCGCACCCGCCCGTATTTCGCAGCTGGTAACTGAAGTGGCAATCAGCGCCCCGATCGCCGGCCAGGTCAGCCAGATGGTGGTCGAAGTCGCCTTCAGTAACGCCGTTGCCGTGACCCAGCAACCACGAATGATTGTGTTGATGTGACCAAAGGGGGAGTGCCTATGACAATTGAAGAACGCCGAGCGGGGTATTCGCGACTGGCCCGGGTTGTGACGGCCGTGTGCAGTGCGCTGTGTGTCGCCATTTTGGTCGGGTTCCTGAGCAGCATTCAGGACCTGGTCAAGCAGGCCCCCACCCTCGCCCTGCACATGGCGACCACCAACCAGAAGCTGGAAGCGATCGAGAACGAACAGGCGGCAGCCAAGCTGGCGATCGCTTCCCTGACCAAGGACTACACGTCGCGGGAACAGTTGCAGAGTGAGCTGGAAAAGCTCAACGACAAGATCCGTGCCCTGCAGATTAAGCAGGCGGTGATCGAAATGATTTTGAAATCGGGGAAGACCGGGGCGGTCCGGCGTGGGGGGGAGTATGAGCAGTCCTGAAGCACGACAAGCACTGTTGAACTTGCTGGTGCGGTACCTGCAACAGCCGTCGACCTGGCAGGGGCTGGCCTTGGGCCTCGGCTCCCTGTCGGCCTACCTCGGGGTGCCCGCAGAACAGGCGGCGGCGGGGGTCGCCCTGGCCATCGCGCTGATCCTGATCTTTCGCGATGAGCGCAAGTCGAGCGAGGTGATCGAGGACGTGGTAGCCAAGGTGCTGGAAGACAAGGTCGACAAATCATGAGCGCCTTCCAGTTCATCAGCCTGCTCAACTTGCAGGAGTACACCCCACGCGGGATGCCGGTGCCTGATGAGTGGGTAGTGACTGACCCACTGATCGGGCTGCGCAACGGCGACAAGATCATTGCGCCCCGGGGCTTTATCACCGACCTGGCGTCGATCCCGCGCCCGTTTCGTGGGGTGTTCAACGTCAACGGGTTGTTGCGTGCCCCGGCGGTGCTGCATGACTGGCTGTATTGCTCGCAGCGCTACAGTCGGGCCGAGGCCGACGCGATCTTTCTGGAGGCCATGGAAGCCCGGGGCATGGACAGGGCCACCCGTTACGCCGTGTATGCCACCGTGCGGGCCTTCGGCTGGCGCTACTACAACAAACGTAAAGCAGCCCTCGGCCTGAGCGCCGAGGATTTTGTACCGCCGGGCTACTTCACCGCCGTAGGTGCGATGTAACGCGGCGTTCATGGTCCAGGCGACAGTCCACATCGCAATAGCGCCCTTCCGTGATGGGCGCCTCGCAGTTCAGACACTCCCCGGTACACGTCGCCAGCACCCTTTGGTGCCTGGCGGCAGCTGCCCGGTGCTGGCGCAACAGTAAGTCCTCGATCAGTTCCTGTTCGTCCCCGGCGGCATCGGCGGCATCGGTCATGGTCAAATCTCCAGCGTGTTGTCGAATACGGTGCCGTCCATTTCCCGGTGCGTCACCATCACCACCTGTTTGCCGCTGCCGGCGAGCAAGGTGCTGAAGGCCAGAGCGCGCTCCGGGTCCATGTCGGCGGTGGGTTCATCCATCAGCACCAGGTTCAGCGGCGACAGCGCAGCGGCATCGAGCGCCAGTTGCACGGCGGTGCCGATGATCGCCAGCTGGGCGCCCGAGGCTTCGGCCTGTTCCATTTCGAATCCGTCCTCGACGAAGGTGAAGGCACCGTCTTCGCCGCGGCTGATCGACTCGATGACCCCACCGGTGGCGTTGCTGGCGAACATCGAGGCGCTGGCCATGAACACGTCCCACACCTGCTTGCTGTAGCGATCGCGGTTGCTGCGAATGTGCCCCAGCAGTTCGGTGAGCAGGCCGACCTTCTGCGCCGCCTGTTCGTGCTGGCGATTGCGCTCGACCACGGTGGCCAGTGTGCGTTCCAGCGCGACCCGCTGTTCATGCAAACCGTGCTTGAGGTTGGACAGCACCCCGATCTGTTCCTGCAGGCGGCGGATCTGGCCATCACAGGCGTCGACCTTCTCGCGGTGCGTGCGCAGCGCGGTGGGCAGGTCGACGCCTTCCACCTGGTGCTGGATTTCGGTCTGTTGCAGTTCGTTTTGGGCGTTGGTCAGCCACTGATTGCGCTGCGTGGCGTTGCTCTCGGCCACGGCCACCGCCTGGCGCAGCGTGGCTTGGCGGTGGGCGTCCTGCCGGCCGGTGCTGATCTGCGCGTCCAGCGCCTCGATCTGTGGAGTCATCGCCTCCGTGGGTGGCAGGGACAGGGAATCCCGGGTCGCCTGATCGAGCTGGTCGCTCAGGCGGTTGCAGACCCGCTGGTGGGTATGCACGGCGCTTTCGGCCTGGCGCAAAGCGTCCTCGGCCTGGGTCCAATTGCTGCGGTAGATGTTCTCGGCCTGTAGGGCGTCTCTGGCCAGCTGGGCCGCCGCCATTTTCTCGCGCCAGGTCTCCTGGTGCTCGCGCACCAGCGCGGCGTGGTCGTGCGGGTTGAAGGCGTCAAACGGCCGTTGGCAGGTGCCGCAGGTGCCCTTCTTGCCCGCCTCGATCAGGGCTTCCAGCTTCTCGCTGGCAGTCTGTTTATTGGCCTCGGCCTGCGCGGCAGCCGCGTGCAGGGCGTCCAGATCCACCTCGCTTTCGCGGTGCAGCTCCTTGACTTCATCGCGCAGCGGCGCGGCTTTCCTGACGGCTGACTGCAACTCCAGCTGGGCGGACTCCAGATCCTGCTGCAACGACTTGACCCGGTAGCGCACCTGCTTGCCCTCTGCAACCTGCTCGCGCAGATCCTTGAGTCGCAGTTCCATGTCGACCAGGGTTTCGGTGTTCAGGGGGCGCCCGCGGAACTGCGCGAGCTGCTGCTGCGCGTCTTCCAGTGCGGCCTGGCTCGCCGTTGCCTCCCGCTCGGCCTGGCGCAGCGTGGTCACGGCGCCGAACACGGCGGTTTGCGCCTGAGACAGCCGGCGTTCGTGGGCTTCGCTGGTGGTGCGGTGAGCCTTCGCCTCGGTCAACTCGCTGTTCAGCTGTGCTAGGTCGATGGCCAGCTGGGTTTCTTCCCCCAGCCAGTTCATCACCTGCACCTGTTGCTCATCGATGTCGGTCAGGATCGATTCATCCTGCAGCAGCTTCCAGGCCTTGAGCTGCCCCCCTACCCGCTCCATCACCTGGCTGACCCGCTCCAGCCCGGTCAGCTCGGTGATGATCTTGAACAACTCGGTGCTGCCCACTTCCAGCAGGGCGCTGGCCTTGCGCTGCTTGGCGTACTTGATCTGTGCGAAGCGCTTGAGCGGCATGCCCAGCAGGCGGGCGACCGCCTGATTCACCGGCGTGGTGCCGGTGGCCACCGGCTGTTCCGTGCCGTCCGGGCACAGCTCGGTCAGGCTGGCGCCGGTCTTGGTGCGATCGATCCGGTACCGGCCGATGCTGCCGAAGGTCAGCCACAGCGATTGTTTGAACCCGCTGTTGGTGCCCCGGGTTTGCAGGCGCGAGCCGGGGACCAGCCGCGCCCCGCCCAGGCAGTACAGAATCCCGTACAGCACGGTCGTTTTGCCCCGGTAGTTCGGCCCTGTCACCCCATTCAACCCAGCGGTGAAGTCCAGCACCAGGTGCTCATGCTTCTTGAAGTTGTTGAGTTCCAGGCGCTCTAACATTTACGCGGCCTCCACGACGTGGATGGTCATGTCGATGTCCATGCGTTCACCGATTTCCTTGATCGCCCGGCGCAGGCGTTTCAGGGTGTCGGCGTTGCAGTCATCGAGCGTCACTGCGGTGTAGCCCTGCAGGCTGGCCAGCACAATCCGGCGGCGGATGTAGGCCAGGGTCGCGTGCGGGCCGATGTCCAGCACCGCCTTGCCGTCCGCCTTGTAGGCCTCGGTGAGTTGGCGCAGTTTGGTGGTTTTGCCGCTGGCCGCTGGGCCACTGATGATTTCCAGTTTCATCACGCTTCCTCTTCCTGCATGGCGGGCGCGGTCTCGGCCCAAAAGGCGTCAAACAGCTCGACCAGCTCCGGGCGTTTAATCAGCTCGGCGCGGATCTGCATGTCCAGCTGGTGAAAGTCGTGGTCGGCCAGCGTCTCGCCGGTGCCTGGCTTGATCACCTCGGCGGTGTTGCGCACGGCCAACGGTGCCCAGCTCTGCCAAATCTTGCGCACGGCGCGGGCCAGATCCATCACCTGGCTGGCCTGCAACTCGCCGCTGATTTCGATGAACTGCGCGCCCCGGTCTTCGTCAAAGTCGAAGTCCGGCGCCACCAGGTCGTTCACGTCCAGGTGCAGGTAGCCAGAGTCGCGGTACCACACTTGGTGGAATTCGTGCTTGCCGTCCGGGCGGATCAGCATCACGCGCTTGTCGGTGATGTCGCCGAAGCCGGTCGGGTGGGTGTTGCCGAGGATCACCACGCGGCCGTCCCAGTCTTCCCGGGGGTGGTGGTCGTGGCCGACCAGGATGTAATCGAAGCCGGCATCGAGCAGCTGCTTGGCCTGCTTGCGGCTGAGTGACAGCGCGGTGTCGTCGGTGGCAAAGCCGGAGTCGTAGTTGCAATGCACACACAGGTAGGCTGTGGTCCCGGGCACCTTGCCGCGCACCCAGTTCTCGGCGGCGGCCAGCGATTCATGGAACAGATCGTCGGTGCTGTGGTGCGGGATGAACAGGAAGGACACCCCGGGGCGCACGTCGTGCAGGAAGCCCCGGGCCTCGCCGAACGGCGTGAGCTGGATCACCCCCGGCCGGGCCTTATCCATCAGTTGCAGGGTGCCGAGGCGGCCCCGGTCGTTCACCAGGTCGTGGTTGCCGGCCATGATGTAGTCCACCCGCTCGGCCAGGCTCATGCCCTGCCAGATCACGTCTTCCGGGTTGGTGAAGCGGTCGAACAGGTCGCCCAGGCAGGTCTTGATCGCGTGCG